>PPYE01233491.1_pt1 | contig 16158 bp, 10 predicted proteins | sample 1559881 | NCBI WGS metagenome assembly PPYE01 (sample SAMN08240022, study PRJNA423297) | Human gut metagenome, whole genome shotgun sequencing project. | reverse complement strand
ATTTATAACAGGTAAAAGTTTTAGCGTCTGGCTCAATAATGAATACATCCCAAGGAATCCTGAAAAAGCATGGATTAAGGACGTATCTTCAAAAGCTGTAAAAAAGTCTATTGAAAATGGGTATTCTGCATTTATAAGATTTTTTAGGAATCAGAGTGCTTTTCCAAACTTTAAGAAAAGAGGAAAGTCAGATGTAAAAATGTATTTCGTAAAGAATAATCCAAAAGATTGTTGCTCAGAAAGACATAGAATTCACATTCCCACTTTGGGATGGGTGAGACTCAAAGAAAAAGGATACATACCTACAACCAAAGACGGATGGAAAATCAAAAGTGGTACCGTTTCTATGAAGGCAGGTAGATATTATGTATCGGTTCTTGTAGAAGTTCCTGATAGAGAGATAGAATTAAACTTTCAGGAAGGAATTGGTATTGACCTTGGATTAAAAGAGTTTGCAATATGTTCTAATGGAAAAGTGTATAAAAACATTAACAAAATGGCAAGGTTAAGAAAACTTGAAAAGCGATTGCGTAGAGAACAAAGATGTCTCTCACGCAAGTATGAAAATTTAAAGAAAGGAGAGACCACTCAAAAGAATATAGAGAAGCAAAAGCTAAAAGTACAGAAACTTCATCATAAAATGGATCATATCCGAACTGATTACATAAATAAAATGATAGATGAGATTGTAAAAACCAAACCGTCTTATATAACTATTGAGGATTTGAATGTAAAAGGAATGATGAAAAACAGACATCTTTCAAAAGCTGTTGTATGCCAAAAGTTTCATGAATTTAGAGTGAAACTTCGAGCTAAATGCAATGAAAATGGGATTGAATTAAGAGTAGTAGACAGATGGTATCCATCTTCAAAGACCTGTCATCATTGTGGAAATATCAAAAAAGACTTAAAGCTTTCAGATACTATTTACAAGTGTGAATGTGGTTATATTCAAGATAGAGATTTGAATGCTGCACGCAATTTGAAAGACGCTATGATTTACGAAGTTGCATAATTAACGCAAGCGTAAATAGGTACCGAAGGCTATTTCGGGAATGAACGACTGTGGAGTGTACAAGAACTTGTGAGTAGTGTGCTACTTGTAGTCGCCAAAGCATACACATTGAAACAGTAAGAAGCAACCGTGAGGTCTTCAATTTCTCGATGTGAACATATTTAATCACATTTTGAGTGGCAGGTAAGTAACCATTATGAGTAATTATATTGAGTATAATAACAAGATTGCTTTTCATCCTGGATACTACATCAAAGAGATTATCGATGAGAGCGGTCTTTCACAAAAAGATTTCGCCGGTAGATTAGATACTACTCCTAAAAATCTTAGTATTTTGGTACGGGGAGAGCAAAGTTTATCTATTGATATTGCGATGAAGTTATCGAGAATGCTTGGGACCAGTGTGGAATATTGGCTCAATTTGCAGAAGAATTACGATGCATTGATTGTAGAAATTGAATCTGAGAAGGAATTAGAACAGGAAAAAAGAATCTTTAAGTACTTTCATTATGCCTATTTTAAAGAGCATTTTGGTTTGCCTGACTTACCAAGAAAGACAAATGAGCAGATAAAATATGTAAGAGAATTCTTGAATGTAGCTTCGCTTTCTGTCTTTACAAAACCTAATATGGCCGTAAGTTTCAGAAGTATGTCAGAAAATTTGAAAGAAGCAAATATTGCACGAGCAAATGCTATGGTGCAAATTGCGATCAATGAGGCTTTGGCTACAGAGGTTCCCAAATATGATAAAAAGAAATTTGAGGAAGCTGTTGAATATACATTGACATTAACGACAGAGCACAAAAGTTTTTATCCGCTGATCAAGAAATCATTTGCCGATGCGGGTGTGATATTTGTAGTTTTGCCTAATCTTCCAGGGTCAGGTATAAATGGAGCGACAAAGAAAGTCGGTCAAAATGTTATGCTGATGGTTAATGATCGAAGATTTTATTCAGATACGTTCTGGTTTACTTTATTCCATGAAATTGGTCATATCATCAATGGAGACTATGGGATAACCTTTGAAGGGGAACATGATGATCAAGAGGATGCGGCCGATAAATACGCTGAAGACAAATTGATTCCACCGGATGCATATAAGTCATTTTTAGAAAAACAGCAATATGGTGAACAGGAAATCAGATTGTTCGCTCAGTCTATAGGAAGAGATCCTGGAATTGTGTTAGGTCGGTTGCAAAATGATAAAAAAGTAGCATTCACAAATGTTGCACTATGTAAAGCGCTAAGACACAAATATAAAGTAGTAACAGCATAAAGTAAAATCAAAGACAACAGAAAGACTGCACCGACGGGCAGTCGGGAATAGTATAATCTAGCTTGTGGACACTGTGTAACACGTTGCGGCACCGTAAGGTCAAGAGTGGAAATCAAGTAAAAACAATGCAATAAAATGTGATATAAGGCGTTTTAACACCTATAGGCAATAAATACTTGCCTGAAAAGAAAAAGCCTCTTATATCGAAAAATATAGCGTTTTACGGCATGGTAAAAATTAAAAGAGCAAAAAATGCAGAAAAATACGCCTTGGCAGTAAGAAAATCTTCAAAAAGAAAGCGGGAAAGCTTTTGAGGAGAAGAGAGATGCTCTGCCGGGTGTTTTTTTGTGAGGCGGAATACGGATAGAAGCATAGTGTGAAGTGACAGGAAGATGATTCGTCCCCAAACGGCAAATATTCTGAAAAACGGTCTGAAAACAGCGGGACATATTATGGGAATGCTTGCCCTGCCTGAAATTGGTGAGAAAGTATTATGGATACTGCTGCCTGAAATGCGATGTAAATTTCTGATGAAATTTTGCCGCAGAGCTTGGAACGCCTATAGAGTTTTGAAAATGATCTGCTGTAAAAGTATGTATGATAGAAGCGGTATGCGTCTGCTGTTTTTGTCTTGGACAGACAAAGTGGAATGTGGTATGATAAGTGTGTAAGATGCAATCTTTTTCCTGCTTTGCCAAAAAGATACTGACAGGAGATGGCTGTATTTTATGGCTGCTTCAAAGTAGTGGAAAAAGACTGGAATAAAGTGTTGCTGCAGAGGTATAGATGAGGACTTTTTAAAGAAAACAGACGAACTGAGCGACGGATGTTTTCCGGTATAAATAAAATAGAAACATGTAAGATAAACCTACATAATAAGCAACATTACATCTATGTCAATGAAATGAATTTTGATTTGAAAAGGACATAAAAATCGAACAACATCTTGCGGATTTGATATAAAAGATGTAAGATAATATGTAAGAAAACAAGTAAGATAAAGGAGAGTTTTTATGGGAAATTATTACCCGCCATATGAAATTACAGATAAGATGTTACTGTTAGTGGCATCGATCGCGGAGAAGTCCGGGAAGATTATGGAGCACTACAAAGCGGGGGCGCCGGGAACAAACCGGGAAAGCCGGATCCGTGCAATGCATGCTGCTTTAAGGCTGGAAGGGAATAAGCTGTCTGTTCAGGAGGTTAAGGAGATTGTAGAGGGCCGGACTGTATCAGCAAGTGAAAGGGCGGTTCGGGAAGTGCAGAATACTTATGTGGCTTATGAGTACATACAGGAAGCAGATCCGTACAGCATTTTGGAATTCAAGAAGGTGCATGGAATGCTGACAAAGGATATTGCAAGTGAATCCGGAGAGTTCCGTCAGACGGAAAAGGGCATGTTTAACCGCAATCAGTTTTTCATGGCGCCTCCGGCAAGGTTTATTGCGGGGCAGATGGGGGAACTTTTCGAATGGATGGAAAGCCAGCAGGGGAAAATACATCCGTTGATTTTGTCCTCTATATTTCATTATGAAGTCATATTTCTTCATCCGTTTACAGATGGCAACAGCAGATTGGCGCAGCTGTGGCAGACAGCAATTCTGGCGAAATGGAGACCGTTCTTTTCTGTTTTCCCATTGGAAACCCGGATGGAAAGTGTGCAGGGAGAGTATTATGAAGTGATTTCCATCTGCCATATGGAGGGAAAGATCACTGGTTTTATTGAGTTTATGCTGGAACAGATAGAGATTGCGTTAGATGAGGTCAGAATCGAACAGAAGGAACCGGTGGAAAGCATTTCAAAGTATGTGAAAAAACTTCTTGAAGCGATGAAAGAAGATACTCCTTACACTGCGAATGAAATCTTAGAATTGCTTCATTTGAAGTCGAAAGATGCCCTGAGAAAAAATTATCTGAATCCGGCGCTTGAGAGTGGATTGATCCAAATGACAATCCCGGGTGCACCGAAGAGTAAAAATCAGAGATATATAAAAAACGTTTATGAAAAAAAATAGCTGTTACCCGGCGCCGGAACCGTTTCGGTTCCGGACAGCAAGAACAGCAGACCAGTTGTATTTTTGTCAGACGGGATTCTTCACAGACAGGTAATTTGTCTTTTTTATTAGCTGTAAATCTTCTTTTGAGAAAGTCAGGAGATTCATCAGTTTGTCTTTGTTGGTAAGTTCTGTGTTAGAAATTACTGTCTTGAAAGAGATCGGCAGCATCGTGTAATTAGACAGACCGGTGATCAGACCAATCTGTAAGTTTGGATTCACAAGGTTATTTACACAGGAGATCATCACATGTTCCGTCTGGGAAACTTCGTTGTGCAGAAGATAGGTTTCAAGAAAACCATTCTTTGTATGTTCTCCGGTATAAAGTCCGCCGCAGCTGCCGGGGTGTGAAAAGTCTTTGACGTCGTTAAACATCTGGACTTTATAAGTGCCCGGGACAGTCAGGGAAGGATATTGTTCAATCAGACTCTGGACAATGCATTTGCTCTGGCTGTCATAAGTGTACATATATAAAACAGAAGCAGAAGAGGCATAGAGCTTTTCGACAGGAGCCTCCGTCTGCTCTCCGTTCAGGAGAAGAAACGGGGAGACTCCCAAAATCTCCGCTGTTTCGATAAAGGTGGGCATATCAAGAGAAATGTCGCCCTTTTCGTATTTGGAAACTGTGGAAATACTCTTATGAAGTTTCTCTGACAGTTCTTTTAAGGTCATATTGCGTGCAGTTCTGTATTTTCTTATATTATTTCCGAGAATCTTATCAATATTCATCATAAAAATCTTTCTTAAAAATCAACATTTTTATTAAAAGTGTATAACTATCCTCTGCTTTTTAAAAAAACAGGGAATAGAAACAAGTTTTTCTATTCATATAATAATATCATATCTAAAATTTTCGTGTCAAGAAAACAGGGAAGATTTGCCTGGAGGGACGAAAAGAAATACGATAGGGATAGTATAAAATGGCAGGAGGGACAACCATGAAAGTAGAAGAAAGATTATTAAAGTACATTGCAGTCAAGACGCCTTGCGATGAAAGAAGTGAATCCGTACCAACTACAACATGTCAGTTTGATCTGGCGGAGCTTCTTGTAAAAGAGTTGAGGGAACTTGGTGTGGAGAACGCACAGCTTGACGAGAAGTGCTTTGTATACGGAACAGTTCCGGCGACGGCGGGATATGAAGGAAAGAAAAAAATCGGATTTATCGCTCATATGGATACTGTCGCAGAGTTTACAGAGGGAGAGATCAGACCGGTCTGTACTCCGGATTACGATGGAGAGGATATGGAGCTTGGAACGAGCGGACGAATTCTTTCGACAAAGGATTTCCCGCATCTGAAAGCGTGTAAAGGACGGACGCTGATCACATCTGATGGAACGACCATCCTCGGTGTGGATGATAAAGCGGGGATTGCGGAAATCATGCAGCTGATCCAGATTTTAAGGGATGAAAATATTCCACACGGACAGATCAGTGTTGCATTTACTCCGGATGAAGAGTGCGGAAGCGGAGCGGCACAGTTTGATTTTGAGAAATTCGATGCGGAGGTCGCGTACACACTTGACGGAGATGGAGAAGGAGAGATTCAGTATCAGAATTTCAATGCCTGTGAAGCAAGATTTGAAATTCAGGGGAAGAGTGTTCATCCGGGTTCTGCAAAAAATGTGATGATCAATGCGGTTTTAATTGCGGCAGACATCAATAATATGCTGCCAAGATATGAGATTCCGGGACGGACCGAAGGATATGAGGGATTCTACCACCTGCTGAGCATTCATGGGGACGAAGGACACGCGGTTTCTGAATATATTATCCGCGACCATGATGCAGGAAGCTTTGAGGCGAGAAAAAAGACACTTCGTCACATTGAAAAGACGCTCAATGAGATCTGGGGCGAAGGAACGGTACGTCTGGAATTGAAAGAGGAATATCAGAACATGGAAGGAATCATCAAGGAGCATATGTATCTGATTGAATATGCGAGAGAGGCATGCAAGGCAGCAGGGGTGGCGGAAGATATTTCTCCGATCCGCGGCGGTACAGATGGATGCAAACTCTCATTTAAAGGACTTCCTTGCCCGAATCTTGGAACAGGCGGACACGGCTATCATGGGCCGATGGAGCATGTGACGGTAGAAGGAATGGAAGCAGCAGTGCAGGTAATTGTAGAGCTTGTCAAAATATTTGCAGAGAAGTAGAGGATGGAGCATATGGAAAAGAAAAAGAAATCGATCTCGTTTCCGACCGCGATTACAGTGTTATTTATCGTTTTGATTTTCGCGGCAATATTAACAGCAGTTGTGCCGGCAGGATTGTATTCAAAGCTGGCATACAATGCAGACAGTAAGATGTTTGAAGTGACAGATCCGGATGGAAAAGTGACAGAGATGGAGCCGACACAGGCATCATTAGATGAACTTGGCGTGACGGGAAATCTTGATAAGTTCCTTGATGGAACGATCAGCAAACCGGTAGCGATCCCGGATACTTATGAGCGGGTAGAGCAGAAACCGCAGGGACCTCTCCAGATTCTGCTCGCTCCGATCAGCGGTGTATACGATACAATTGATATTATTCTCTTCGTATTTATTCTCGGGGGATGTATCGGCGTATTAAATTACATGGGAGCTTTCAATGCGGCAATCGCAGTGCTCTCCAAAGTCACAAAAGGAAAAGAGTATATTTTAATTATTCTGATCACAATTATTATTGCGGCGGGAGGAACGACCTTCGGTCTTGCGGAGGAGACGATCGCACTGTATCCGATCCTTGTACCTGTCTTTTTGGCTGCCGGATATGATGTTATGACATGTATTGCGGCAATTTATATGGGATCTTCCATTGGAACAATGTTCCCGACAATCAACCCGTTTTCTGCAGGAAATGCGTCCAATGCAGCAGGAATCAGTCTGGCAGACGGCATGGGAATCCGTACCGTGGCATTGGTGCTTGGTGTTCTTATTTCTCTTGTATATATTCTCAGATATGCAAAGAAAGTAAAAGACGATCCGACAAAGTCTATCTGTTACGAACAGTATGAATATCATATGCAGAAATTCGGTCATCAGGGAGAAGTGCCGGAATTCACAGTAAGAATGAAACTTTCTCTGCTCGTATTTGGTGCTTCTTTTGCAGTGCTTGTGTGGGGACTTGTTTCCCAAGGATGGTGGTTTGACATGATGACAGCGCTGTTCCTTGGATGTTCGATTCTCCTTGCTTTTACATCAGGGATCGGTGAGAAGAATTTTATGGATCAGTTTATCGGCGGAGCAGCGGATCTGATGAGTGTTGCGCTTGTTGTCGGTGTAGCACGCGGTATCAACATCATCCTTGAAAACGGTATGGTATCTGATACGATCCTTGAGTTCTTCTCAGGAGTGATCAGCGGAATGAATCCATTTGTATTTATCATTCTGATGATGCTTGTATTTATCGTACTGGGATTCTTTATCTCCTCCTCTTCTGGTCTGGCTGTGCTGTCTGTGCCGATCATGGCACCGCTTGCAGACACTGTAGGAGTTTCAAGAGCGGCGATCGTTTCTGCGTATGCATATGGATTAGGACTGATTTCATTCATCACACCGACCGGATTGATCCTTGCAACACTTGCGATGGTGGATGTTACCTATGATAAATGGCTGAAATTTATTATGCCGCTTATGGGAATCATGGCTGGATTCAGTGCGGTGATGCTGTTGATCCAGGTAGTGGTGTAATGAAATATCCGGAAGGGACCGGGGAAAGGAGAAAGTCCAATCTTGCTTGTACTTGATTGGATGGTATAAAGATCTATGGATTTTGAAGCAAAGATAAGAGAAGACCGGGAAAGTCTGATTTGCGATATTAAGAAAATGGTATCCATCAACAGTGTGGAGGCAGAGCCGGAAGAAGGGATACCGTTTGGAAAAGGGCCGGCAGAGGCATTAAAATGTTTCCTTGCCATTGCAGAAGAGATGGGATTTCAGACAGAAAACTTTGATAATTACGCGGGACATGCGGATTATGGCGAAGGGGAAGAGATGGTTGGAATCCTCGGACATGTAGATGTTGTGCCTTGCGGGGACGGATGGGTATGTGATCCGTTCTCGCCGGAGGTCATTGACGGGAAGCTGTATGGACGTGGAGTGCTTGATAACAAAGGACCGATGATGGTCTGCCTGCACGCACTGAAGATCTTAAAAGAGATGGGACTTCCACTGACGAAAAAGGTCCGCCTGATTGTCGGAGCAAATGAGGAGACAGACTGGAAGTGTATGGATTACTATTTTAACAAAAAGAAAATCACACCTCCGCAGATTTCTTTTACCCCGGATGCAGAATTTCCGTTGAAGCATGGAGAAAAAGGGGTGTTCCAATATGAACTTGTGACAGACCTAAGCGAGGAAATTGTGCTTGCCGGAGGAAATGCATTTAACTCTGTGCCGGAGTATGCATATGTCGTGCTTCCTCAGGAGATGAAGGAACGTATTGAAGAAAAGAGAAACTTCTGGGAAAAAGAAACCGGATGCAGCTATGAAGTAAAGCCGGAAGATGAGAAACTAAAGTTAGAGGTCTTCGGTGTGGCGGCACATGCGGCGAACCCGGAGCGCGGGACAAATGCAGTGACCGGGCTGATGCGCGCACTTTGGGAACTTCATCCCGCAGGAGAGCTTGGCGAGATTGCACAGTTCTATATGGAAAAGATCGGATCGGACCTTCAGGGAAGAAAATTAGGGGTAGATCTGGAAGATGAAGTATCGGGTAAATTAAGCTTCAATGTCGGCAAAGTGGAAGTGGCAGATCAGAAGCTGATCTTCTCTGTCGATAATCGGGTCCCGGTATCTTATCCATGCAAAGAGGCACAGGAGCGTGTCAAGAAAGGGATTGCCGGAACGCGATTCCGCTTTGAGCACCCAGATATTACAGAGTCTATTTACACACCAAAAGACAGCTTCCTTGTAGAAACCTTGATGGATGTTTATAAAGACGTGACCGGGGATACAGATGCCGAACCGCAGGTAGACGGCGCATGCTCTTATGCCAGAGCGCTCGATAACTGCGTCGCATTTGGGGCAATCCTTCCGGGACAGCCGGATCTGATGCATCAGAGAAATGAATATCTGGAACTGGATCAGCTTGAGATGTGGATGAAGATTTATCTGGAGGCGATTTACAGGCTGGCAAAGTAGAGAAAAAATCAGTCAAATGAGAGACGGAGCATAATCAAAAAGAAGAGACACGCTTTAGCAGGAGGAAAATGACCTGGTAAAGCGTGTTTTTTCATTGCGCTAACGGTTGAGGGCGAAATAGGGATATGCTATAATTTACGCAGAAACACGGTAAAAACAGTAAAACAGATAGAAAAGGAAGAAAAAACATGGACAAGCAGGAATTGAAAAAATTGATCGATACGGCAGCAGGAAGAATTCCGGCAGATCTTGTGATCAAAAATTGTAAAGTGGTCAATGTATTTTCGGGAGAAATTATCAGGGGCGATATTGCAGTCAGTGGCTCCCGGATTGCAGGAATTGGAGAATATGAGGGAAGAGAGACTCTGGATGCCAAAGGTTCTTATGCAGTTCCGGGACTGATCGACAGTCATATTCATATAGAATCCTCTTATGTTACACCGGAGGAGATCGGGCGGCTTTTAGTGCCTCATGGAACGACAACGATCATTGCAGACCCGCATGAGATTGTAAATGTGTGCGGGATCAAAGGACTGGATTATATGATGGAGGCGGCGGAGAGGACCGCACTGGATATTCAGTATGTTGTCCCGTCCTGTGTTCCGGCGACACCGTTTGAGCATGCCGGCGCCGTGATCGGTGCCGAAGAGATGGAGGAACCGATTCAGAGAGAGGGAGTTCTCGGGCTTGGAGAATTTATGAACTTTCCGGGAGTGATCGGTGCAGAGGACAGTGTTCTTGAAAAATTACTTGTGGCAAAGCGGGCCGGAAAGGTGATCGACGGGCATGGACCAGGAATTGGCGGCAAGGAGCTGAATGCTTATGCAGCAGCGAGAATTCTTGCGGATCATGAATGCTCCACGGTAGAAGAGATGAACGACAGGCTGGCGAGAGGAATGTACATTTTATTAAGACAGGGTTCTGCGTGCCACAACCTGAGGACACTTCTTTGCGGGGTAAATGAACAGAACAGCAGACGGTGTCTGCTCTGTTCCGATGACCGTCAGCCAAAGACCATCCTGCATGAGGGGCATCTGGATAACCATCTGCAGATCTGCCGCGAGGAAGGAATCGATGCCATCACGGCAATCCGCATGGCAACATTAAATGCCGCGGAATGTTTCAGCCTGCGGGACAAAGGGGCGATCGCGCCGGGATATCAGGCAGACATTGTGCTGATGAAAGATCTGGAACAATTTGAGGCGGAAAAAGTGTGGATCGGCGGAAAACTGACTGCAGAAGATGGAAATTATCTTCCGGAAACATCGTATGCAGATATTACACCGGTCAGAGGAAGCGTAATTGTCAAAGATTTTTCAAAGGACAAATTAAAAATGAACTTGAAGACGAACCGGGTAAATGCCATTGAGATTCAGCCGGGAGGGGTTGTGACAAAGAAGACAGTCGAGGAGATCAAGGTAGATGAAAACGGAGAATTTATCCGGAAGCCGGAAAAAGATCTCGTGAAGATTGCAGTTGTCGAGAGACATCAGGGAACCGGCAATGTGGCATGCGGCTTCTTAAAAGGATATGGAATCAAAGAAGGGGCAGTGGCACTTTCCGTGGCGCACGATTCCCACAACATCATCGCGGTCGGTGTAAACGACGAGGAGATTGCATTCGCAGTAGAAAGTCTGATCAGGCAGGAAGGCGGCATTGTCCTTGTAAAAGAGGGAAAAATCATCGAAGGAATGCCTATGCCGATCGCAGGACTGATGAGTGATAAGAGCGGTGAATGGGTTGATCAGAAACTGACAGAGATTCATGAGAAAGCGTATACAGAACTTGGAATCTGCGGAGAAGTAGAGCCGGTTATGACGCTCTGCTTTATGTCACTTGCAGTGATTCCGGAGATCAAACTGACGGATATGGGACTGTTCGATGTGACAACGTTCCGGTTTATTCCGGTGGAAGCGGAAGAAGGAAGTCTGAGAGTTTAAGACATAGAAGAAAGGGTCCTGTTTTTAAATTTTAAAGGTAAGTGTAATGTCTGAGCTTTTTGGAAAGAATTTGAAGTTTCATATGGTTTATGATATACTCGTTTGAATATGGAATTGCATGAGATATCTATAGAATAATAGGAAGAATCAGGTGTTTGATACCAAGTAAAATGCCGATTAAAAAATGAAATATACAAGAAAGGATGGAGTATGGGAAAGAGAGAAATGCCCCCAAAGGAGCAGAGAACACAAAGAAGACCGCAAGGTGGCAGAAGGCCTCAAGATGGTAGAAGACCGCAAGATAGCAGGAGACCACAAGATGGCAGGAGGTCTCAGGGAAATAGAAGAACAGAAAGAAACCAAAGAGAGCTGGAGGAAGCTCACTACAATCCGGCGAAATCCATGGCAGGGGACAGGAGGGGTTCCGGAAATAAGAAAAAATCATCGAGAGATGTGAAAGAAACTGCGAGAAAAACGAAGAAAAAGGATGTGTTTGGCCTGATTCTGGCAGGGCTGCAGGGGCTTATTTCTGTGGTATTTATGGTGATGTTATTTGTCCTGGATATGCTGCCGATGGAATATCTCGGAATCATTGCCGTGATATTACTGCTTCTTTTCGGAATTACACTGGCAACACAGCTTAGGAAGAAGGGAAGGCGCATTGGAGGAAAGCTCTTTAGCTTTTTCATTATGATTCTGCTGCTATTTGCAACATACTATATAGGAAAGGCAAATGGAGCACTGGGCGAAATCTCAGGAGGTTCTTATAAAGTAGATAATATGGTAGTTGCGGTGCTGGCAGAAGACGGCGCAGAGAAGATTGATGATGCAGCATCGTATACATTTGGAGTTCAGTATGCGATGAGCGGAGATGACGTCAGATCAGCGGTTGCAGATATCAATGAAAAACTGGGAACAGAGATTCAGACTGTCGAGTATCAAAGCTTAAGTGAGCAGGCACAGGCTCTGCACGACGGGCAGGTACAGGCAATTATTTACAATGAAGGATACACCGGCATTCTGGAAGAAGCATTTGAGAATTATTCCAAGAATGTTAAGATCATTTATCAGCACAGTATCAAGAAAGAACTGGATAATACGGCAGCTCAGGTAGAGGTAAAGAAAGATACCTTCAGCGTATTTATCAGTGGAATCGATGTATATGGGCCGATCGAGACAAACAGCCGGAGTGATGTGAATATTGTTGCGACGGTAAATCCGACCACGCATCAGATCCTTCTGACAACAACACCGCGTGATTACTATGTAGAGATACCGGGAGTCAGCGGCGGACAGAAAGATAAGCTCACACATGCGGGAATCTATGGAGTGGATGCATCGATGAGAACACTGTCACAGCTTTATGACACAGAGATTCCATTCTATGCGCGTGTAAACTTTACTTCTCTGATCGAGATTGTAGATCAGCTCGGAGGAGTTGATGTAGAGTCTGAATTTGCATTTACAACCAGTGAGGATTCCGGACTTGTCATGGATGTCGTTCAGGGAACGAATCATTTTAACGGGCAGCAGGCGCTTGCATTTTCGAGAGAAAGACAGAATATTGAAGGCGGAGACAATCAGAGAGGAAAGAATCAGCAGGCAGTGATCACAGGGCTGATTAAAAAGATGATCTCACCGGCGATGCTGGTAAATGCCAACGGTATTATCAACAGTGTCAGCGGAAATGTAGAGACAAACATGTCCCAAGATCAGATCCAGGATTTGATCAAAGATCAGCTTGCACAGGGAAAAGCATGGAATATTTATTCTGTGGCTGCCACAGGAACAGGAGATGAACAGATGTGTTTCTCCTATGGAGGAGGACCGCTTTATGTTATGCAGCCGGATCAGACATCCGTTGATACGATTCGATCACTGATCGACCGTGTGGAAAATGGGGAGACACTGGAAGGTTCAGAGATTGCACAATAGAGAAAAGAGTAGGATAAGGGCAAAATGAGAGAGTTTGTAAAAAAATGGGATTTATCAGCGATCTATCAGATTGTATTAGTGATTTTAGATGCATGTTTTATTAATCTGTGCTCGATTGCGGCACTGCTTGTCCGTTTTGAACTGTCAGAGGTTCCGGCGGTGTATTGGGAGTCTGTCCGGAGTATGATGATTCCCAATACAATTGCGACAATCGCTATTTTCACAGTGTGCAGGCTTTACAGAAGTCTTTGGAGATTTGCAAGTGCGAAAGAACTTCTCTACATCGGAGAGGCATGTATCGGATCATTTCTCTTTAATGTTGCGGTATATTTTCTGACTTACAAAGAGATATACAGAAGTTACTTTGTGATTTATGCGATCTGTCTGTTCTTGTGTACTTGTATTGGCAGATTTTCTTATCGTTTTGTCAGAATGATCTACCGAAGCAGTGTGCACAGTGAGAACGTGAGGCGTACGATGATCGTCGGTGCAGGAGAGGCGTGTAATATCGTGATGAAAGAGCTTGAACTGAGTAAAAAGCTCGATGCAAAAATCTGCTGTATCATTGATGACGATCCGCGAAAAGCCGGGACATACATCCACGGGGTAAAAGTAGTGGGCGGCAGAGAGAAAATCCTGGAGAATGTAGAAAAATATAAGATTAACGAGATCATTCTGGCAATGCCAAGTGCCAAAAAGAAAGAGGTACAGGCGATCCTGGGGATCTGTAAAAATACAGACGCGGAACTTAAGATTCTCCCGGGGGTTTACCAGCTTGTAAATGGGGACGTCAGTGTGCAGAAACTCCGCAATGTGGAGATCGAAGACCTGCTTGGCAGAGAACCGATCGATATTAAGACAGAGACGATCGGAAGGTACGTGTATGACAAGGTTGTTCTTGTCACCGGAGGAGGCGGGAGCATCGGAAGTGAGCTGTGCCGCCAGATTGCAGCAAATGGAGTAAAGAGGCTCATTATTTTTGATATCTATGAAAATAATGCGTATGACATCCAACAGGAACTGAAGCAGAAATATCCGGATCTGGATCTGGTTGTTCTGATTGGATCTGTGAGAAACAGCAGAAAAGTCAACAGCGTATTTGCAAAATACAGACCGGATATTGTCTATCATGCGGCTGCACATAAGCATGTGCCATTGATGGAAGACAGTCCGAATGAGGCAATTAAGAATAATGTATTCGGGACATATAAGACGGCGCTTGCAGCAGATATGTACGGAGTTGAGAAATTTGTTCTGATCTCCACAGATAAAGCGGTCAATCCGACCAACATCATGGGAGCTTCCAAAAGAATGTGTGAGATGATCATACAGACATTCAGCCACAGATGTAAGACAGAATATGTGGCAGTACGTTTTGGAAATGTGCTTGGAAGCAACGGAAGTGTCATTCCACTCTTTAAAAAGCAGATTGCAGCCGGAGGACCTGTGACGATTACACATCCGGATATTATCAGATACTTTATGACAATCCCGGAGGCAGTATCTCTTGTACTCCAGGCGGGAGCAAGTGCGAAGGGAGGAGAAATCTTCGTACTGGATATGGGAGAGCCGGTTAAGATCCTGGATCTTGCGAAAAATCTGATCCGCTTATCCGGGTATACCGTAGGAGAAGATATGGAGATTAAATTTACGGGACTCAGACCCGGAGAAAAGCTCTATGAAGAATTATTGATGAGCGAGGAAGGTCTGCAAAGTACTGCCAATGAGTTGATCCATATCGGAAAGCCGATTGATTTTGACGAAGATCAATTTCTGAAAGATCTGGAAGATCTATACCGGGCAGCTTACGCAGAAGAAGAGGGAATGAAAGAGATTGTCCACAAAATCGTTCCGACCTATCATATCAGACAGGAAGATGTGGAGAGAGACAGGAAGATCGCGAGTGAATTGATGAAAGATTTTTCAGATACGCGCTCAACACTTCCGAGTGAATTTTTAAACAGAGAACATGGAGAGAGGTAAGTATGAGAGTAGAATTTTCACCCCCCGATATTACGGAAGAAGAGATCGAAGAGGTGATAGACACCTTAAAAAGTGGATGGATCACAACAGGACCGAAGACGAAAAAATTTGAGCAGGAGATCGCGCAATTCTGTGGAACAGCCAAAGCGGCATGTCTCAGCTCCGCAACAACCTGTATGGAGATGTCATTGAGAGCGATGGGGATCGGTCCGGGAGATGAAGTGATCACTTCCGCATATACATTTACAGCGACCTGCAGCGTCATATGTCATGTGGGTGCAACACCGGTGCTGGTAGATACGATGCCGGATTCCATTGATATGGATCCGGAGAAAGTGCGGGAGGCGATCACAGAGAAGACGAAGGCGATTATTACGATTGATCTCGCAGGGATCATTTACCCGTACTATGACAGGCTGTTTGAAATTGTAGAAGAGAAAAAGGGATTGTTTCGACCAGCTTCGGCAAGACAGGAGAAGCTTGGAAGAGTAATGATCCTCGCAGATGCAGCACATGCGTTCGGCGCAGAGCGGGAAGGCAAAAAGTGCGGGCAGATTGCGGATATCACCTGCTTTTCCTTCCATGCGGTGAAAAATCTTACCACGGCGGAGGGCGGCGCTGTGACATGGAAGTTCTTGACGACTGCAGAGGATGAAGCATTATACAAAGATTATATGCTGCTGACGCTGCACGGACAGTCGAAGGATGCTTTGGCGAAGATGAAAGCAGGAGGATGGGAATACGATATCGTTGCACCGTACTATAAAGCGAATATGACAGATATTACAGCGTCTATCGGACTTGCACAGATGAAGCGCTATAAGGG
>PPYE01540562.1_pt1 | contig 16161 bp, 15 predicted proteins | sample 1559881 | NCBI WGS metagenome assembly PPYE01 (sample SAMN08240022, study PRJNA423297) | Human gut metagenome, whole genome shotgun sequencing project. | reverse complement strand
TCCCGTGAAGGGTAACTCATTATTCAAACTGGCTAATGCCTTGGGATATTCTTTGATTATATCCAACTGCTCTTTCAATGATTTGCCCGAAGCGACTTTAGCAAAATCATCATACTTGGCTATAACTTTCTGCATGGCAGTATAATACTCTATATAGCTACCAGCCATACGGTCTATAATCTTGTCTATATGCTTCTCTGCCTTGATGTAGTCTTCAATATTTTCACTAAAGCTTTCGTCAAAATAACCATCAGTAGCATCATTCGCATATTCAGATGTACCTCTTATGGCATTCAACAATTTATAAGCCTCTTTTGTATCATTCAAAGCATTCCGAAGCAATATATATTGTTCTGCAAGGCTTTTAACCGTATTTCCTTCATCATCAGTCTTAAACGTTTCATTAAAAGTGTCTGCCCAAACTGGAGAATAATCCTTTAATGCTGTTTTCATTTCTTCAATAGAAGAAATCAGTGAGGCATCATTCGCCTTAAAAGGATCAACATCAGCAAATTTTTGAGCTTCTTTCGTTAAATTCTTGAAACCGTCTTGTGCTCTTGTTGTCAGCTCGGAAATACGCTCGTTCATTTCGTCAGCCTTTTGCCCGGACTTATACCATAATTCAGTAATGGCAAAAAGTCCAGCGAACAAATACATGTATGGATTGAACAAACCCTTAAAAGCAGTCCAAACTTGTTTGGCTCCATAACTAAGCATTGTCATTGCCACACGAGCTTTTCCAGCTGACATAGCCACTTGAAGTTCAGCTTTTGATATATTAAGTAATTGGGTAATATGTCCTGCCTGACCTGATTTAATTTTCCCAAGTGTTATCAACCTCAACGCTTGTTCTTTGTTCAATGCGCCACTAACAGCCAATGCCCTCCATTCTGCGGTAGTCATAGCATTTCTTGAAGCAATCAATCCTTTTTCAGCGGCAGTTAAAGTGCGGTAATTGGAAGCCATCACTAAATCCGCTGCTGTTTTCTGTTTAGCTGCGAGTGTTCCTTTTATTAATGTAGCATTTGCCACTCCCATGGCACGTGATCCTGCATAAACCGCAACCCGATATGTTCCAAACGCAGCTGTGGCCGCTGTTATAAAAGGTACAACTTCTTTCCAATTTTGAGCAAGGGTGGTAAGGCTTTCGGCAGTCCATTTCAATGTACTACCCATTGACTCCGCAATATCACCAAGCATAATGTCAATCGCATCAGCCAAGTTCTTCCATTTGGATTTGACTGATTCTGAAAGAACTTCCTGCATGTTATGAAACATGCCACCATCATCCGTAAGTTCCCAAAGAACATCTTTTACGTCCTCAAACGTAACCTTCTTTTTCGAGATCATATCAAGCACTTCACCGGCACTGACAATGCGGCCTTCCAACTTACTGAATCGCTCGGCCAGTTTATCCACCATAGGAATGTTCGCTTCCGTCAATTGCCGCAATTCTGTTCCTTTCAAGAATTTAGCAGCCTTTATCTGACCGAAGGCCAATATGATACGCCCCATATCAACACCTACACCGGCTGATATATCAGCCAGCCTTTTCATGGTATCATACAATTCATTGTATGGTATAGAATATGCAGAAAGTTGCTTGGCATACTGATTCAAATCCATAACCCCGAACGGAGAAGCAACAGCCAGTTTCTTAATCTGATTGAATATGGTTGTAGCTTTGCCTTCATCTTGCAGGATAGAGGCCATTGCAATTTTCTGATTCTCCAACTCACCACCAATATCAACCACTGCACGTAAGAAATTTTGTGCCGCATAAATGGAGTATAGCCCCAAAAATTCATTTCTTAATTGTCCGACAATACTCAACTGGCTGTTCATTGCTCCATTCATATTGAGAGTGGCTGTCATGTGCCGCCTTGCTGCATTGGCTGATCTCTCACGGGCATTAGCCAAATCCAGTTCCGCTTTGGCGGCACGGGCGGCTCTTTGTCGCGCAAGCTCACGTGCGGCTGCGGCAGAAGCCTCCGCTTTGGTTTGAATGGCTGCGGCTTTGGCGGCGCGTAAATCACTTGCTGTAAAGTTTGTATTCAACCCGGCGGCTTGCAAGGCGGCACGGACAGCTTGTGTGGTACTGGCCTTATCCACTACCACATTGATCTTAAACTTCTCACTTTGAAGCAAAGTCTTCATATCGCCAACCAACTTCTTCTTGTCAAAACCCACATCAAGTTTTGCCTGCAAGTCTTTGGTGATTTCCGCTTTCAATTTTTTACGTTGTTCCGCTGTCTTATCACGGAACAGTATATCAAAATATAAATTACCGAGATCAGCCATATATTATTGTGTTTGTGTTACTTATAATCATTAATGTTAATTGCTGTTTCTCCATTGCCATACTTATCTTTCCAGCGTTTGGCAGCATCCTCTATTTCGCTTACGGAAGGGGATTTGAAGTTCTTCGTATCGTGCTTCTTTTCCTTGTTGTCCTTGTCATAATCTGTAACCACAATAGACACATCCATTGCCAATAGTTCAATTTGTGCATTTGTAAGTACCCAATAAATACCAAACAAGGGCTTGCTTATTGGAATCCCAAATACTCTCAAAGGCTCTGTCAGCCACGGATAGGACTTGCCTATTTCCCACGTTTGTCCGTAGCTGGTTCGTGAAGGATATGCTCTGCTTCCTCTTTTGTCATTGTCATCATCGTGTCCTTCATCGCGGTCAGATATATGGTAGCAGTCAAGTAGTCTTCCACTGGAATTTTTTTTTTGCCGACGGCTATAACCTTCATCAGCTCATGATCTCCATATTGTTTGATATAAAAGAACCATCGCCACAAGAAAGGATAGAAGAACTTGATCTTCCAATATCCGTTCAAAATGATAGCGGCTGCACATTGGCAACTGATCTTATCATCATTTCCCGATTTCTGCATGGTACTGGTGAATTTGCGTATAGTCCCTCTTTTCAGCCATGAAATACCATATTTCTTTCCTCGGACTTCCACATAGTCCACACTGTCTTCCAACACATCATTCAATAGCCTTTCATCCTCCGGTGTAGGAAGTGTTATGTCATTCTTCTTTGTCATATTTTATCGTGTTTTATACGAAAAAAGGTGGTGGCCGGTATCAAGTAGCTCACCACCTTTTCGCTGATATGAATTTTGCTCACCATCAATGGTAGCAGTCATAGTCACCGTTTCCGCTTTCTTGTTCAGTAACAAGTCATTGATCTTTCCTGCCACGGAAGGTACTTGAAACTGAATATCGGAATCTCCAGCATTAGCAATAGAAGTCCAAGTTGCTCCGGTTGTCAACTTGATCTTGGAAACATCGGCAGCTCCGGTATCAAATGTAACTCCGTCAGAGAGTACCGGCAGCTCCATATCAAAAGCCGCTAAAGTTGCGAGGTCACTATTGACTTTGGACACATAATAAACCTCCTTCATCTGATTAAAGAGCACCTTTAACTCTTCCAGTTTGGTAGTAATAGAAATCTCTGCCATAATCGTATCTTTTTAAGTTTGTGTCATTTGTTTATTATTAGCTTCGCTTGTATTATTAAGGAATGAAAACCGAGTCCGTCATTTCCTCCGGGAAGCAATCGTGGACTTACAGCTGAAAACAATTCCGTCACTATTGGAAATTTTGAAACCACTTCCATTTGCATTTCATCCAAACGGACTGTATTCTCAATACCGTTTGAGCGATCATGCGCAAAAACGTTTATCTGACAGTAAGTGTCTTGGTAGGTACTTCCTTTATCTTGGATAGTTTGTGGCAACCGGATAACAACAAAGTCCTTCATCGCCTTTTGTTCAGCAGCCGGACGATCTGTTATGAAAACCTTTTCACCAATGCCGGTTACTGCATCAGCGATTTGTTTTAATATATCCATACGTCTATAAACTGTCCGTCCCATCATTTCATTGGTTTAAAGTTCTTGAATAATGTATTTTGTGCCCTTTGAAATGTTCCGGTCAGAACATCTGCATTCAACACATTCTCCAAATAGGTTGAATATTCAGTACCCGTGCACATTACTATCTCAAATCCTTTACGTGATTCCGACTTATATCTTTTCAAGAAATCAAAGGAGAATGCTTCGCCATAACCTTTATCAGTTTCTATTGTTCCAGTAAAACGTCTGTTCTGATTATCATAACTGACACCTACAAATGTTTCACCTTTAGTCAGCTTTACTCTCACCGGTTGTTTCATTGAATCTCCACTACAAACGAAATAGGAAAATCTACCGTCCATGAATAATCCGCACGCATAACTGGTTATTGTATTACCCGTAAGATTCCGAAAGCCTGACTTGTTATCAAGTGCATCTTGGATAAGTTCTTCACAGCATTTAGTCAAGACATCAAAGATATATCCTGAAACAAGCTCCTTTGCCTTCCTTATTCCTTCATCAAACAATACTTCATTGCTCCGGTTATCCATGCGTTAATTTTTTGCAAGATTGAAATACACAGTTGTTCCCAAATTTCCGGCATAGCTATCAGTAACCATACATTGAGTGAAAGTGCCTTGTCTGTCCGTGACATCTATCAGATCACCGGCCAATATTCCTTCAACAATTCCGGGAAGGCTCAACAGATAATCGCTCTTTATCACATTATCGGTTTTGAATGTCCGCAAATTTGTACTACCTTCCTTTCGGCATATACCTTCATACAAGATCACCTTCTCACCATCACTGAAAGAATCCTCACCTATAATTCGGTAAACAGTACATTTGTGCGGATGCCGTGGATTATTTACTTTCATACTCAAAAATTGACTATTCTGATTTTAGTGCCCTTTACAACTTCTTCATCCCATTTCTCATACAGTTCTTTCGCCATTTCACGGAGTTGCCGCTTGTCGTATGCACTGGTCTGCCAACCACCTTCCTTATGCTTCCATCCCCCGTCACTGTCTTCGGTATCATTCTTACTGCTTGGAGTGCTTGCACACCACATGTAAATATCGGCAGTGGCAAGATCAAGCTGCCTTTCGGTCAGTTCACTTACCATTGTTCCAAAAGCGATTTTCCGCTTGACAAGAACCCTTTTGAGGGCGTTGTCCGCTATTTCATAAGCAGTTGCGCCACTCAAAAAGTCCTCAATGGTCATATCTTCCGTATGAGAAAGTTCCTCATTCATTCTTGCATGAATTTAAGAATTACACAGTTACAGTAGAGATGAACATATACTGTGGCATTCTCGGCACACACATTTGGGCGGCTTCACTTTCAATATAGATTGAATGTGTTTCAGGATTGGCTCTCTGTGTCAGTTTCAAGCGTCCACCGTCATAAGAAGCAACCTTGTTTGCCTCATATCCCAAAGTCAAAGGCTCCACACCTTGAATAGTACCGATCTGACCTACTGGTATAAAGGCAATATTGGTGGCCTTGAAGTTCTCCACTTGTTCAGTGATAAGATCAGGTTGTCCGTCCGCATCCTTACCGGGCTTGTCAACAAAAGCATAGCTGTCACGTGGCACGATTTCATCCACCTTAACCAGTTTCTTGAAAATGGCTTTCAGGCGGTCTTCATCTTCATTCTGTGCATTGGCAATAACCGTACTATCATCCGTCACAGTCGGATAGAGGGAATGGGCCAATACTTGATAATGGTTTTCAGGGATATTAAAGTCAATAGTGATACCCTTCAAACCACGTGGGTTGTTATCAGTATCAATAGTGAACTTACCCGTGGAAACAATTCTCATTCGCTGGTGAGTAAGCGCATTGTAGTACGATCCGATAAGACCGTCAGCACTTTCATCAAGCAAGCCCAAGAACACATTCTGCATCCCTTCCGTCAATGCGGACATGCCTACCCGTTGCAACAGCTGCAATTGTTGTCTCACAGTCACACGGTTCAAACGGTAGAACTTCTTTTGAGTCGGGATATTACCCGTCCTTCCTTCGAGTTCTCCCAATGCAGCTTCATAACCCGGACTTTCCGGATCAACGTAAGCTGGCAGCGTTTTCACGCCGAGGCTCGTAATAAGCTGGGAGAAAGTATAATCCAACTTGGTTGCTTCAAATTCAAAACCATCAATTTGAAGTAGGTCATACTTCTCCTTGTAACGGTCAATAAATTCTTGCCAAGTGTCCCCACCAAGCCCATACTCGATAACCTTGTACAAATCAATAGGAAGTGTATTCATACAATTGTCGTATTTTAAATGTTGTTTTCAAATTCTTTTACTGCACCCATACAATTTGAGGAAGTGTAGTAATCTTTTGCAGGATAGCGACCACTTCTTCGTCAAACATGTACTGATAAATCTCTCCGGCATAGACTACTGTCCCACTGGCCTTTGTGTTGCCACTGGCTACAAGAATATCTTCTTGCAAATAACCATTAATGCCAAGAGTGGTAATATCTGATTCAGCCGCCTTGATCTGTGCATCCGTATAAGCGGTGAATGTCTTACCTGAAAGATCAAACTTCACAGCTGTACCGGCAGGAATCTTGCCAACCGCAACCCAATCGGAAATGTTGCTCACCATACCACCGCCCGGATAACGGTGACGGATTTCACGCCACACTTTACGGGCATGTCCGTATTTCACGGTGTTCACATCAAACGTGTTACCCATTGTTCCCATACATTTATTGTTTTAGAGTTAATAATTTCAATTCTTCTTCCAGCCTTCCTTCTTGCCTTTACGTTCAAAGTATCTGCTGGCTGCATTGTGTTGTGTTCCACCTGAACCGTCAGAAGTTCTTGGGGCGGTGCCATAACCCCTGCACGCCTTATATTCTGCATCATATTTCGGCAGAAATTCAGTAACCAGTTCATCCACAGTTTTCTTGGTATCGAAAGTTACCCCTTGTAAGGTCTTGCTCAACACATAATCATCATTCGCTTGTTTGGCCTTCATTGCAGCCGTAACCTTCTTCAACAAATCAGCTTGAACCTTTTTGCTGTCTTCCGCGTCTAAACGTGCTTCCAGTTCTTTCAGTTTCTTCTCCAGTTCATCATCGTTTTTCGGTGGTACCGGTGGAGTTGGAGGTGTCGGGGGAGTCGGTTGGGGCTTATAGTTTTTCTTAAAGTCCTCAACTCTGGTTGCGACATCATGGTTGTACTGTCCTTGCATCCCTTTCAGAAAATTCACAGCCTTGTTCCAATAAGCCTCGTCAGGCTCCGAACCTTCGGCTATGGGATTAAGTTCTATATACGTCTGTAATGTCTGCGGTGAAAAACTGGTTTCTCCAAGTTTCTCACTTAATGTGGATAAGATTTTTTCTTGTTCCATCGTGTTTATTTTGTGTTTATGTTGAATAAAAAAAGAGTCAGACAATGCTTTTTGCATCAATCTGACTCTTTGGTCTTATTTTCCATTTAATAGTGGGCAGTATTGGACTCGAACCAATGAAGACGAAAGCCAATAGATTTACAGTCTATCCCGTTTGCCACTTCGGTAACTACCCGTTTTGCGGAAGCAGAAGGATTCAAACCTCCGAAGCCTTTCAGCTTGCCTCTTTAGCAAAGAGGTGGTATCGTTCACTCACCCATACTTCCAATATGCGACCTACAAGATGTCTCGGTGAAACCACCGCATTTCCCTTGTATTTCGGACGTTATTCATTCTGTGTAGCGTATCAGAGAATCGAACTCTGGTTTCCACCGTGAAAAGGTGACGACCTAACCGTTAGTCGAATACGCCATTTATTGAGATACAAGGATTTGAACCTTGAATAGCAGAACCAAAATCTGCTGTGTTGCCATTACACCATATCTCAATATGCGCGAAGAGAAGGACTCGAACCCCCGACAATCAGGTTTGGAATCTGACGTTCTTCCAACTGAACTATCTCCGCTTCATTGCGCCCGGTGATAGAATCGAACTACCGACCTTTACATTAACAGTGTATTGCTCTACCAATTGAGCTAACCGGACAATATACCTATACTCACCTAACCTGCGATACCCCATTTCAGCGTACCTGTGGGAATTGAACCACACCGTATAGGTTTTGTGGAAAGAGATGAAATCGAATCACCTTAACCGGATTTTCAGTCCGGCGCATACACCACGTCTGCCATCTTTCCATATTCTCCCTTTATCCCCATACGCCACATCGAAGGGAGAAACAATGCGGCAACTCCAACTATTGTTGCGGAGATTCGACTCGAACGAATGACCTTTGGGCTATGATCCCAACGAGCTACCAGCTGCTCCACTCCGCGATATTATCCTGAAAACTACTTTGTACCCACAATATCCACATTTATGTAGTTCTTGCATCTACGACACTTCACTCTCAATATAACAACACCATTGACATAGCTTATATCAGTTAGTTTCTGACCGCATATCGGACATAAAACTATCTTGTTGTATATTTCCCTTTGATCTGCATCTTTATCCGCACTAATTTTTATCATACTCCATGTTTTCGTTGCAAATATATGTACTGGATTTCTTTTCTCAAAACATTTTTGATATTATTTTCTATTAAAATGTAGAAAATAATACTCTTTATGCGTATTTTTGTACTGCAATATTAGAATCAGAGCTTATAGGCCGGTCTCCACATGTGTAATGTGAGGATCGGTTTTCTTTTTATGGAGAAATATAGTGGAATAAAAACGGTTAATGCCAGTTTGGTGCTTGATTATGAATATATCCAAATGTTAAGGGACGCGGATAGGAAAATTCCTAATCCGAATAAGATAATCGCACAAGGTGGAGGGCAGGAAAACATGCTCTCCACCCCGGCTGATATTACCATCTGTGGGGGATGCCGTGGAGGAAGTAAAACTTTTACTCTTCTTATGGAAACATTGAAAGATATAAAAAATAAAAACTTCCGTTCTGTGCTTCTCCGGCATGAGATAGACGATCTCTCTGATATGGTAGAAACATCATCCACCTTATATGATGATTTTGGGGAATACAACAAGTCCAAAAACGACATGCGCTGGAATTTCTATAAAGGTGGATTTTTAAAATTCAACTATCATGCTGACACACTTGACGATTTCAAAAAGCGTTTTCAAGGTAAACAGTTCGCATATATAGGTGTGGATGAAATAACCCACATGGAATATCTCAAATTCAAATACCTTATCACTTGTAACCGTAACGCCTTTCATATCCGTAACCGCTTTATCGGAACATGTAACCCTGATCCTGACAGCTGGGTTGCAAAATTCATTGACTGGTGGATCGGAGAAGATGGTCTTCCAATCCCGGAACGTGATGGCAGAGTCCGGTATTGTTTTATGGACGGGGACAATGTTTCAGGTATATATTGGGGAGATACCCGTGAGGAAGTATATGAGCAATGCAAGGATATTATACACGCCTACTGGAAGCCGGAGTATGAGCAATATGGCACACCACAAGAACTGTTTATCAAGTCGGTTACTTTTATTGAAGCAAAACTTTCCGATAATGTAAAACTGATGTCTTCTGATCCGACCTATTTGGCTAACCTTGTCAACCAGTCAGACGAACAACGCGCACGCGATCTTGACGGTAACTGGAAATACAAAGCTGCCGGAGATGATATAATAAAGCTGACTCACATGGAAGCCTTATACCGCAATTCCATGCAGATAGGTGATGGAATACGCCGGGTATCATGTGATGCGGCATTTGAGGGTGGCGACAGTCTTGTCATGTGGCTGTGGGAAGGATGGCATATAAGAGACATATTTGTTTGCAAACTTGACAGCAAGAAAACAGTCGATACCGTAAAAGCGATGCTGGAAGAATGGCATGTAAGAGAAGAATGCTTCACCTATGACCTTAACGGACTCGGACAAATATTCAAAGGCTTTTTCCCGAATGCAATCCCATTCAACAACAAAGAAGCCGTGGAAGAGAAATTCAAATACATCTATGCGAATTTAAAATCACAAGCGGCATATCTGTTCGCACAAAAAATTATCAACCGGGAGATTTCCATTGAACCGACTCTTCTTGAACGCAAGTTCTCCGGCAAAGGGTTTGAGAAAGTTCCCCTTAGACAGATTCTCGACAAGGAAAGGAAAGCGATACGAAAGGATGAAGACAGTGAAGAGAAAGGCTGGACTATTATCAAGAAGATTATAATGAAAAAATTAGTAGGTCATTCTCCCGACTTCATAGAAGCATTGCTTATGCGAATGATTTTTGAAATTAAACATAAACGCAAACACATAAAAGGTTTAGGATTAATATGATAGCAGAGATTCTTACAAAAAAGCCTTTTGCAAGGGTTACTCCCGAAGGTTACTTGCAAGGCAGGATTACGAGCGATTTAAGAAACGCATCGTTCACAAACAACAGTGATAGGCTGACATGGCAGCTCATTTCGCAGGCTGATTTTATCCGTGAGTTTTATCCTTCAGGGCACAAGATCAATTCGGAATTGTTTTACCCGGACAGACTGAAATATGACGAAGAGAAGAAACGGTTCTTCCGGGAGAAAGTATTCCGTGCTTCTTTTCCCTTTCAGATGATAATCACTATCCAACAACTTGTACATCTATGTGGCAATGACATTCATCATGAGCTGACCGATACCAAAGTTGATGAAAGTTCACGGGAAATATTTCTCGAATTTCAAAAAGGATGGCTGGATAAAAATATGGAGATTGCATTTTACGAATATGCCAAAAGTGTAAAAATAACGGGAGATGCAGCAATCGTATTCTATATGAATGAAGGCAAGGTGTTCACCAAGAATCTCTCCTATTTTGATGGTGACACTCTTTATCCTCACTACGATTCCATAACCGGTCAAATGACACTGTTTGCCCGGCGATACAGCGACTATGACGAAGAGGGAAAGGAACTCATTTCTTGGGTGGAAGTGTGGGATAATAAAAAAATGTACCGTTACCGGCAGGATAAAAGGGGAATAGCCGGAGCAATAAACAAAGTGAAACAGTATTTCGGTATTGAAGGATATACATTAGTGGAAGAACACGATCATGGATTTACCGAATGTCCGGTTGTATATTATCGGGACAAACACGGTGCCTGCTGGAGCTTTTCACAAGATAATATCGACAAGTACGAACTGGCTATTTCCCATTTGTGTCAAAACAATATGGCATACGCATTTCCAATCATGTTACTTAAAGGTGAAGATGTTGAGATTCAGGGAGATATGTATGGTGCGGTAAAAGCTATCACTATGGGGAAGGATGATGATGCAGGCTTTATGAATCGTCCCGAAGCATCACAATCATTTGAACTTCAAATTAATACATTACTTAAAATGATTTTTATGGGGAGTTTTGTTGTCATGCCTCCCGAAGTAAAGTCAGGAGATTTACCGGGTGTTGCTATCAAGCTGATCTATTCACCATCTTTGGAAAAAGCCATGATTGACTGCAAGGAATTTGACGAATCAATAGACAAAATTAAACGGCTGTTCCTGCACGGATATGGAACAGAAAAAGGCCAACTTACCAAATTCCTCAATTTGAAAATTTTTTCGTGGGCAGTTCCATACGTCCACCAAAATGCAGCCGAATTGGTATCGAACTTGGTACAATTAGTCGGTGCCGGTATTTTATCAAAAGAAACCGGCTCGGAAGAATCCGGCTATGGAAAAAACAATGAATGGGATCGTATCATGCGTGAATATAAGGAACAGCAACAAGCTGACTTGCTATATCAACTGAAAATCAAGAAAAATGAAAATAAAGAGGGTAATGCAAAATGATCTGTACCAACGCGGAGCGCGAAAGCAATCCCGTACTCCGCGCTCTGAATCCAATGTAACTATACATTAGGAAAAGCCGCCTCTGCCTACATAAAATACATAAAATAGACAGAGGCTTTACTTTTTCAACAATTTGGTTGATAAGCTTGTGTTATAACAAGTCAGCTTCTACATTGCAAATGTAATGAATGAATTGAATATGACACTACTTTCGATACAATTTTTTATTATAAGGCTTTCGAGGATATTTCCGGTTAAGCTTCTTTTGCAGATCATCATTGATACTTTCATTCAGAAGGATTTTAGAATTTAGCACCCGGACTTCTCCAGTAAGTTCCATAATAGTTTTAGATTGTGTCGCATTTTGTTTTGAAAGCTCAACATTGGCAATAGCCAGTTTGCTGCATTCTGATGCAAGATGATTGAGTTTCTTTGTGCTGATTAATGATAATCCAAACATAATATTCTGATATTTAGTATGTTAAATAATTATATTGCTGATACGGGAACGGCAAAGCATTTACAATGACCGTGATACGGTGGTAATTTGTCCCATTCCACATGAAATCCGACTTCATCGTCACAAATGTTACAAGGATAGGAGCTGCCACGCATGACAAAGAACCCTACGGCTCCACAGGCTTTAGCCTGCAATTCCCAATGCTTCATCCAACCCTCTGCCACAGCATACTCCGTCAAATCTGACAGTGCAGTCCAAGAGCTTACAGTACGTCCTACTCCAAAAGACTCCTGAACACCGAGTCTTGAAATAATCGGATAACCCTTTGAAATAGCTCTCTGTACATGCTCATTAAGCAATGGCGTTTTTACCGACTGCCTGATAGATGAAAGTAATTTGTCTTTGGAAAGGTTCAGTAGTAATCCGGCGGCAATGGCCGTTTCAACCTCCTTTGAAAACCGGTCAACATATTCTCTTGCACGTTGTGTGAAGGTTTTGCCGTATGATTCTCGCGTTATACATGTTATGATTGCATCCTTATTATCCTCATGTGTCGCTACTGCCAAAGTATAAGTATAGTCTTCAATTATTTCAAGAAGGGATAAAATAATGGCATCCACTTCCTCCTGCAACTGTCTGTTTGCTGAAAAACGGAATAGTTCAGGGCTGATCTTGTACCGGTATGAAATATCTATAATTTGCTTTGCCGCCTCGATCATTACAATTTGAAGATTGGTACGCATGGATAGCTCCGCATCCAGACGTTGACGGAGGTATTCTTTGGCCTCTTCAATTTCCTTATCAGTCGGTACCCTCATTTTTATGTTCCTCCTTAATACCTTCCTTGATACTATTCATGTTTCTCTCTTCTTCCAGTATCTTGGCATCATCTTCCGGTGATACTGGTTGCTGCAAGCCTCGTAGCCGTTCGGTAAGATCAGAATAGCTTTTAAAAAACTCTTCCATAAACTTAACGTCAGGGGTTGCATTACTAATAAGGAAACATACTTTGATCCATGTTTCCAAATATTCACGAAGTTCCTTATTGTTGGTTAACTCCCGAATCCGGGAAAACATTCCGTTATCATCCCGAAAACGCATACTCCAAAAACCTGACACTGCCTTAATACTGATCCAGTCATGTTCACTACCATTATCCCTCGTAACAATAAAGTTACCTACCTGAATACCATTTGTTTTTTTGCTCATAATCCTATTTTTAATTTACGTTCAAATCTATCTCCAAGATTAAAAAAGTATTCCTTACCGTAAGAGTTTATACGTTCTTCATCCGATGATACTTTATTCATTTCATAAATCAAGCAACTATACCTATCATCATCAGGAAGAAGCCCTTTGCACTCTTCTCTGATATAAATATGATGCTTCCCATTTACCCAATAAAATTCAGAGAGAAATCCACCAAGAAGCATTTCAATCATTTTTTGGTGCCTGACAGACAATTCTCCTTGCACTGCTATATCCATTACAATGCTCTTACCTTCTATTGTCTTCAATTCACATGAATAGTTCAAGGCCCGAAGAATAGACATCAGCTCAACACTTAACTCTATGTGATTCATATTTTTCATACTTTTACTATTTCAAATTCATCTGCATGTTCCTTGCCAATCCAATCCCGTTTCTGATTTTCAGTTGCGCTTTCGTAGATTCTTCCTCGCTTAGACAAATGCCTTTTCCTAAAAATACCTTCTTCTCCAAGTTTGTCATAATCTCTTCTTGAAGGGGATAATCCCTTTGCCCTGCAAAAGAACAATCCCGTTTCCTTGTGTCTAAATTTTACTGCCATGCTTATTCCTCCCATGGATTTTCGTCTTCTTCCTCAACGTAAATCCGTTTTAATTTGTCTGATACTTCTTCAAGCTCACGCTTCATTTGATTTACATGAAATCCAGCTGGCATAGGGATTTCCAATGCTCCCCGTAGGTTATCTATTTTTTCAATAACCTCTGCAAATTCATCCGGTGCGATCATACTATTTGGTTCTTATTTTTAATTGTTTGATAATCTTCTCCACAGCGTCCAAGTCAAAAACAGTTGTTCTCTTCTCCATGTGGTACGTCCCCTCCAGTTTCTTCTCCCGGAACAAACGCTGGACTTGATAAATGCTCAATGACAAGCAGGCCGCAAGCCCTTCATGGGTATAAGCGTATCGTTTGCCATCTTGATAAACCGGTTTAGCGATCCTTTGCTTATAGTTACCCCGTAGGTCTTCCCGTTTCTCATAATAGAGTTTTTCCGTCAAGGCTGTTCCATACAAACCATACACCTGACCATTCGGGGTTCTTTTTTTACGATAACCGGCTTCCGAAAGAATACGTCCGAATACTGTCACATTCTCTTCTTTGGCATTATTGTCCCTACACCATTTGCAATATTTCCGGTACAGAATGGCCGAAGACATCCATTTGGGTTCAATATCGGCAATTTCCTCATAGCGGCACAGATAGTTCATTTGATACATGAACTTCATTACGGTACTACTTTCCGACTGATATTCATCCATGACATTTTCAAGCTCCTTACTGTCTGTCAACTTATAACCATTGGCGATAAAACGGTCACGTCCTTCCAATATCCAATTGAATATAGCTGGGTATTCGGCCTCCAAATCCCGTGACAGTCCTTTTTTCTGCCGGGCTTTGGGTATCTCCACCTCAAAGGGAATAATGCAAATACGCCGCCTCATTCCATAGCTCCAGTCTTTCAAATACGGCATTTGGTTGGCATTTGCCATAAGCAGAGGAATATTGTAAGCAGTGAAGTTATCGCCATAGATAGGCCGGGCTTCGGTAGGTTCACCACTGATAAGGCTCTTCAACGTGTCACTATCCTTACCAAACTCTAACGCTTGTATTTCAGAACAGTAGTTCAACCGCTTGCCATTAATGAAAGCGATATTTTTTTTTCTCTCATTTCCAGTAATCAATGCACCTATGCCGAAATTGCTGACATTCTCCCGGCCAAGTATGCCCATGATCGTTTCAAAGACTACACTTTTGCCATTGGAGCCGGAGCCACGAAGAACAAGCATAGTTTCCATTTTCGCCACACGCCGGTCAACAAAAATACTTCCAAGAAACTCCTGCAAAACTTTTTGCATGTTTTTGTCCGGCAAAACTTCATCCAGGAACATTCTCCAAAGAAAGACATGCTCTTCCGGCTTGTAGTCATAGGGAACACATGTAGTCTGTACCCAACGGCGGTTGAAAGAATGTGCACGGCGAGCATTCATATCAAACACACAGTTATTGAACACCACAATGGCATTATCAGGCTTCAAGGCTTTTCCTGCCACCACACGCTTACAGACTTTCAGTACACCCTCCACACGGGAATAATCACCATTGGGCATTTTGCATTTACGCATCAAGTCATATATCAGATTGCCAAAATCATCCCATGCCATCTCTTCATATAAGGCCTCAACCATATATACTGACAGATTATTTATAGCAACATCTCCTGAATATCCACATCGCCACAAATCAGTACGCCAGTCCTCTAAAGATGTGTCACAAGGTATATGATATTTTTGCATAATATCTCGCATCACCGCACAATCTTCATATCTTTCCTCTTCCTGCGCTTTTCTGAACACAGAAACAAAAACGTATCGCCCATAATCAAACAATATAGACTCAAACTTATTCATACCACCGTTTTTATACCCGAAAACAAAGAATTTCTACTGTTTTTATGCTATTTTTCAAGTGTTTTATGCCACAAATATAGCTTATTTTATACATAATTACCATATAAATACTATTATTTTCTACTTAAAATATAGAATAAACACGCTTTTTTGAAGTCTTTTTGCCATGTTTTTATTCGTTGCATCATTGAAGACCAATAATCGCAAAATATTGATAAACAAAGGATAACTACTCTATTTCAATAGGAAATACAGATGGAACATTCTCTCTGATATGTATGGTTTATGTAGGGTTTTAAAGGAAACTATACATATATAACATATTGAAATACAAATCAATGGAAAAATAGTGCATAGTATGTATAGTTTTTTATG
>PPYE01433387.1_pt1 | contig 16164 bp, 21 predicted proteins | sample 1559881 | NCBI WGS metagenome assembly PPYE01 (sample SAMN08240022, study PRJNA423297) | Human gut metagenome, whole genome shotgun sequencing project. | reverse complement strand
CCGGAATAGAGTTTTCAACAGAAATCGCCATGAAAAAGGGGCTGCTACTCAACTTTCGTTTTGCAACAGCCCCTTTTTCGGCCTTATATCTTTTTTGTTAAGGCAACATGGCATGAATTAACAGAATAGATATATTTGGCAATTCTTGGAAAACCGGCCTTTTTGGAGTAATCAACTGTTGCCAGGCATCCTCCGACCAGATCCTCTGCCAAAATACCTATTCTTTGCACTTAAATTATAGCATGTACAAGGAGAAAACACAACACTTTTACTTCAAGTTATCGTTCTCCACGAGCCCTTTTTTTGCTGGGCTGCTGACTCTGCTTCCACTTCCCTTGGAAGAGTTCTTCGGTAGTACATTCTTCAGGGTAATAGAAGTTTTTTCGCACCCAACCGTTTTCTTGGTAGACTTCCGTAATGATACGATCGGACAGAACCTCAATAATGATATCCTCTCCGATTGATGTTTTCCCAAGGAGCGGTACAGGGTACTGCTCGTGATTCTTACACAATTCACGCATCGAGGCCCAATCGCCCGAATCAAAGACCACTTGCTTCAGCACTTCATCCGATATTCGCAATCATCCTTTCCCATCTATGATGTTCTTCATTCAGCAAGATGTAAAGCACATCGGAGGGGCGGGAACTCCGTCTGTGATTATTTCCTTGGCCATCTCAAGTACAATCTTTTCCTTGAGATAACTGAATTGGCACTCGCCGTCTTCGCTTATGTTACGTTCCAGCAGTTCCTCGATTTCTTTCAGGAGTTGCCGCAGGGTTTCCGCTTGATTCATTTTGTTTTTCACCTTCTTTTCAAGTGCCGGCAACAATGAAGTCATATAAGGCTCCTGGTTCTTTTAGGCACCATTCTTTTGTTCCATCGTCAGTCCAGACTTTATAGTCTGGAGAGGCATCATATAGCCACCAGTCGATGTAATCATACTGGTCGTTGACAGCCTCTTTCAAAACTAGAAGGAGCGCAGTCAGGTATCGGTTCTTACATCCAAATACAAAGTGACCGTCACCTACAGATTCGAGCGCCGCGCCGACCTTCTCGTCGATCTCCCGTTGCTCCATAATCTGGCCCAACGCCGCACAAAAGGTCTCTTTGGTAATCATAGTATATGAATATGAGATCACGGCAGTAGTGACCGGATACTAGTCAGAAGAAGGCGGTGGAGCACTCGTACTAATCATGGAAGAACAGTTGTCAGGACAGAGAGTGGAGATACATTGCGCACAGATACCCTGACTGCCTGGGGTGTTGCCGTTCTCAGCAGATCTGAGATGAAAAAAATCTATAAAAACGATAACTTTTACAGCTTGAATATGGTATTATTATCAGCATAGAAATGTGTTTTCAGAGGCGTGAGAGGATGGACAAGCTATATAAAACAGTGCTCGCAACGGTGACAGCTGCTTCGGTACTCGTCTGCAGCGCCTGTGCGGGCGCTCCGGCAGCAGATCAGGTCCAGAACCCGGATGCTGGAAAAACATTGCCGGAGATGACAGAGAAGATTACCATACCTGCCTCGATATTTAAGTTTGCCAATACAGATATCGAGGACAACATGGAGGCTTTTGAAGATTACTGTACCGATGTAAGGCGTGACGGGGATGATCTAATTCTGGAAGTGACGCCGACGCAGAAAGAAGAACTTATAGAGATGTACGCCGGGTCCATTGACGATGTGCTGGAAGATATGGAGAAAGACGAACAGGGCTATTATGTAGAGGCGGATACCGATCACAGCCGTTTCATATATCATATCGACGAGAATATCGACGGTATTCTACAGGCAAAGATGCTGTTGACGATCACGACATCGGATGTCCTGACCGGAATCATGGAAACAGGGGATCCAAACTGGAGTGTCAGCGCAAAGATCGTGAACTGCCATACGGGGCTGACTGTCGGTGAAGGCACATTTCCGGACGGGAGCATCACCTTCGGGCCCGACGAATGGAAGGCCAGCTATGACGACGGCGCATGGCTTGGTGCCAGACAGGAAGAGGTTATGGACATGACAGGCCTTACCGGGCCTTATGAGGAACTGACCGATACACAGAAAGGGGTCGTTACATCTGTCGTGCAGATGCTGGACTGGATCGAAGGGAAATATGAGCAGCAGTTTCATTATATATCCTACGCGCCGGGAGATGCCGTCGAGCAGGAACACCTAAAGGTGTATCCGGAACAGGGCGGTGAATCGGATGTTGTGACAGTGTACCGCACATATGAAAACGGCATGTACCGGTATGAAGACGATTACGGGGCGATCCTGATGCGCCCCGCCTATGAAGAGCAGGTACGCGCATTTGCAGAGCAGTATCTGCCTTCCGAAGGGATAAAGATATACACGGAGATAAAGAACGGCGGCAGCGGCGCGGCAGAAGAAGCGATACTGAACGAGGTTTCCGCTGATAAAGAATTGGCGGATGAAATGATAGAAAACATTATCGGGTGCGCAGAGAAGGAAGATGCAAAAGCGCTGACGGGATTATTTTCGCAGTATGCCGGGGACAGTACGCTAAACTTAACGGAACAGGCGGAAGAATTCATAGAGTTTTTTCAGGGCGAATGTAAAAGCTGGAAAGGAAATGCAAGTTCCCATGAAAAAAGTGAACACGGAAAAATAACATGGCGGGAATTGAGAGGGCACTATTCGGTTATTACAGATGAAGCACAATATGAAATCGCATATATTTATATTCCTTTTTACAGAGAAGAACCGGATAAAGAAGGGCTTACTGCGATAGAGATCACTACGGAAGAAACTTTTAACAAGGATGAATTTCTCTGGAGTCTGGATCAGAAACCGGGTATCTATGTGACAGAAACCGGGGAAGAGACGTATTCGGAACAGAGGCTGATCACTCCGGAAGAACTGATCCGGGCGGCAGGACTTACAAAAGAACAGTACAGCAAAGTTGATCTGGAACAGTTTATTGAGGATTTTGACATCACGACAGAAGATGTGGATACGCTCAACATACCTTTGCTCCTGGAAGAATACGAACCGGAACGCAAATTCGGCATGTATGATGTAAGTTATCTCATTGAAGACGGCATAGAAGAACGCACATCTGATTTTACAGAAAATGTATATGCTGTAGCTTTTATGGAAAATAAGAATACAAGTACAGAATGTGTATATTATGATCTGCCGGACAGTAAAAGATATCGAACGTCGGATGCGTATCTTTTTGATGATCTCCACCAGGTACAGGGCGGATATTATGCGGACGGACAGCAGATCATTGAGGCGTTAGACAAGTATGGTGTTTTTGGCTGGGAATCCGGAACGGGTGAAGAGGAAATTACAGATCCCCAGCATATGGTGCTGGCTGTATTATATGATGACGGAACGGTCTTCCGTGTAGAAGCGTCCGGCTTGTTGTCGCAGGCGCTGCCGGACGAATACGATGAAGTGAAAGAAATGCTTCTGTCAGGAGAATACAGCGGAAGTTAAAAAAGAGTTTTGTTTCAAAGGGGGACGCTATGGATAGAGTGTTTGAAGATGAATTTATGGATGCGCAGTCACGGATTATTTCACTATGTGTCGAATTTGCGGGGAATAGGACTGATAAAGTTTATGCCTATGGCTCTATCGAAGAAAGCAGTATTTCGTTCAATGCATTTTTCAAGATTGATGGTCAGATAAAAACAACAAATAATATAGCTGCCGATCCGGACGCGATATGGGATTTTCTGGATCTTTGGGAAGCGGATCTTGAGAAGATAAGACAAATATGCATACATTACGAAAAACCTGTCCCCACGGAATTAAGAATGATTTATGACTGTAAAAGCGGTAAAATAGACACGGAATATAAGTATGAAAGTATCTGTTCCGCAAAGACGGGGACAGATTCAAGCGAGATTTTTATGAAGTGGTTAGATGAGGTTCGCCAAAGCACATGGAAGAGATAAAACAGCATTGTGAAAAAGTCATACAGATACTCCGTTCCGATTATAGTACGCAGTTACAGTATTCGGGAATAATCAAAAAAATATACGACGTTATGCTGCAGATCATATCCTGCGATAATGTTAATGAACTCCCGGATATCCACTGGAACAGCCTAGCGCGGTGTTTTGCTGACGAAACGACGGATTATCAAAGTCCTATACTCTTTGAGATAGATAAAATTGCGAAGCTGTCAGAGGGAAAATAATGAAACAGTTGAGAAAAACAGAATGGCGGAGAGGATACCCCATAAAGAAAAACCTTGCCCTGTGTGCATGGGGAGTGCTGGCGCTCGCAGGCTTCGCCGGGATACTGGCGCGTCCGGAGAATATTCCGTCGCTGGCAGCGTGTGTTCTTGCATTGGCGGGCGCAGTCCTTTCGCTGCCGCGCCTGCTTGGATATTACAGAACTACATATCAGTGTCTGCCCGCTTTGAACCGGCGGCTTACAAAAAAAGAGCAGGAGGAGCTGCTCGAATGTGAAAATTTTGAGACGATCACCGAGTTAAAGTCAGGATCGCTGCGGCGGACAGATTTTGCTGAAAGTGCCTGCTGGCTCCGGATCAATGGAAGATATATCCCGAAAGAACTTGTGATCTTACAGAAAGATATTTGCAGGAAACGGACGATAAAGTTATTGAGCAAGATTGAGTGATTTTAGGAGTGAGATTTATGAGGATTACAGACATTTTTGATGCGGTAAGAGACGCAACTTATTCGGACTTCCGGAAGTTTTATACAGGTGATCCGAATCTATTCCATAAGTATACAGGATTAAGTTTGTTTCAGTTACTGTTTGTCAATGACCACAACACAGACGAAAAAATAAAGATGATTCGATTTTTAATATCTGAGGGGGCGGATGTTAACTTTAAAAGTCCAAAAGATCAAAGAAATGCACTGCATATATTTTACTTTTCGGTTATGAGGCCCGATCCACAGTACATATTAAAAGTAACTCAGCTGCTGGTTGAGGCTGGGGTGAACATAAACGCCAAAGACAAATATGGGGCGATTCCACTTAATTATGCGATTACTGTTGTAAAGCTGCCGACAGAGACGGCTATGCCGGTATATCAATATTTAATAGATCACGGTTCAAATATCTATGAAAAAGACAATTTTGGGAAAGCATGCATTGATTATGCAAAGGAATTTTCATGGAGAAATGATCTTGTAAGTCTAATGGAAGGAACCGAATCATGAGCAAAGTGAGAAGAAAAATAACAAAATATGAGATCATTCTCTGTGTTCTTGTACTGGCGGTCATAGTTGCCGGTCTGCTTCTGCCTAAGACAGGAGAGCTGGTGTTACTGGATGAATTCTGCAATATATCCGTCATATGGATCGTGTGCATCTATGTGGTCGTGCGGGTCATACATAACTGGAAAACAGGGGAAAAAAGTAACAAAACAGCAGGAGTGATCATCGCGGTTTTCTGTGCGGCAGTCTGCATGTGGTTTACGAAGGATTTTGCCGCTGATCTGGCGTCGGGTACGAAGACGGTCACGCTGACAGATATAGAAGTAAGTGAAACACAAGCGCATACCAGCATTTTTTCGCATCATTATTATCTGATGGGGACGGATTCTCAGGGATTAAGGACCCGTGTGGAAATATCAGCAGATGACTATACGATGATGAGCCAGACAGGAAATGGAACTGCGGTTCTTGTGTATTATGAGCATACCGGACGGGCTGTGTCGGCACGCTGAGAGGAAGTTATTGCTACGACAGCATAAGGGAAGTGGTACGCAGGGTTAATCGAAACACCGGGATAGGGATCTTGAACAAAACGACCATATATACAAAGTCCAGACATGTCTCGGTGGAAACCCTTATGACGGGCTATGAAAAGATGGAGTCCTATATAACGGAAAATGTTGCTCCGGAAAAAATCATTATGAAGGAAAGATAATCATTAGCGCCATACCTGCTGCACAGGGCTGTTTTCAGGTCCGTACAAAAAGGCCCTTTATCACAACAAAACCGAACAAACTGCCTGCAAGGGACAGCCGGGAAAAACGGCTGTCTTTTTTCTATGCCCACGAACGGAAAAAGAGCCGATACTGCGGCAGGACATGGGACAGATAAGCACATATCTGTAATTTCCCGGTGCAAAATGCCCATCCTATACAATAAATCTATATGACAACGCCGTCATGGAATCCTTTTTCGCCAGCCTGAAGAAAGAAGAATACCATCGGTATCTCTATAAAAGCATCGGCGCACTGTTGGATTCCGTGCGGCAGTACCTGCTCTTTTACAACCGGCAGCGCCCCCACAGCCGGTTGGGATACCGAACACCGGAGGAGATGGAACAGCTGTATAAAACGAAACAGGCGGCCAGTACATTGACTGACCGCCTGCTTCCTGCCGACAACCTATAAACTACAAAATCCGTAGTTGGTTTATAGAGTAAAAACTCTTAAAATCCAACTACGGATCAGTGGCGTGTCGTTCCAAAAAAGATATTTTTGAACCACCCATAAATTTTCGGGATTTTGAGGATTATTTTGACTTTGGCGTCGAGCTCCACATGTTTGGTTCAGATATCTTCCTTCTCCGTCTTTATTGTAACATGATCTGACCTATGGTACAAGTCTATCTTAAGGAGAAAATAAACAAATTTCCACACCACATTCTGTCAGCACAAATCTGGCGAGAATATGGAAGGTTACCGATCAATGCTATGGTGCTTTTGGGGCTTTCTACTGATGCTTTTCCATCTACCTTCGAAGGTTTCCTCTGAAATGCAATCTCTTGGGTGATAAGTATTTTTTCTCACCCAGCCGATCTCTTGGAAAACCTGGGTGATAATTCGATCCGGAAGAACTTCGATTATGAAGTCCTCGTCATTCGCTGTCTTTTCAAAAAGCAGTTCAGGGTATTTCTCATGCTCCTCACAGAGTTTCTGCATGGCATCCCAGTTGCTTGAGTCAAAGCGAATTTCCGGCACAGTCACCTTATCGATGATTTCTCACCTCCTTTGTTGATTTGCTTCACAAACACTCCTGCCAGCACCATAAGCGTTTTTCATCTTTTCACCAATGGCGTTCTTCCTTGTTTTCCTGCTGCAGTAATGTTTCATGTGAGGCTATAATTACAGTTTTGTGATACATCATGAGTTACACCTATCAGGGAGCCAAACAAGAAGCAAGAAAAGGCGGGGATCCTTCCCCGCCTTTTCTTATGGTGTCATTGAGGGTCTTGTTTACCGTCAATGAGCACCTTCCTGGCCAGCTCCAGAGCAACTCTTTCCTTGATAAAGCTAAACTGACATTCGCCGTTTTCTGTGATGTTGCGATTCAGAAGCTCTTCAATTTCCTTGAGCAGTTGCCGGAGGATTTCTGCCTGTTCCATTACATTGCATCTCCTTCTGTCCGGCACTTGTTACTCGCTCAAAATGTTATCGAGAATCCCGTTGTATTCCGGGAGCTGGTCGGTGTATTTTTTCATCCAATTCCTTAAGGCTCTTTTTTCCAGCGGGGTCGCTTCTGTGTAATCTCCACAGTGCCCCTCCAGTTCCATAAAGTCGTAGGCCAGTTCGGTATAAAGACGATCAAGAAGCGTTTCGGGCTTGTCCAGAGGTATCACCTCTGCATCGCCCAGTTTGTCTTTAGGGGGTAAACTCAGTAGAATATACCCGAATTTTCCCGAATACACCACATCAAGCAAGTTGCACTTGTTGATGTATGGCCTCATGACTTCAATGACTCGCTCCAGTTCAGAAATGGGCGCTGGTGTGCTGGCTGCTCTCATACAGTTCATCTCCTTATGCTAAAATGAGGTCAGTAGGATTGACAACATCTCTTTGTGACCGTTCTTTTTATTATACTTTAGCGGTGAGGAGAGCACCAGCATCATTAATGCGAATCTGTCAGATAGTGAATCTCTTGCAGATGTTAAGGGCTGAGGTATAGAATAATAAATGAATTGCGAGCAGCACCAGCAAAGTGAGGCGGTCACTATGAGGCGAGTTAAGATTTCCGTTCTAATATTATTGGCGAGTCTACTACTGTTTGCTGTATGTGCCTTCCTGCTGGCGACACGCCCTACGCTGATGCCAACAGGAGTACCAGGAGATTCCGTGGAATTCGGCATGACAGTGGACGAGGTTCGGCAGGCTGCCGGATCACCGGACTGGGCATATCAAGACGCATTTTGGCATCGTGATTGCATCTATTATTACTACGAACGGGAGTTGCTGGGTCATACCGTTTCCATGAGCTATCAATTCAACGACATGGAAGAAACCCCCCGAGCCCGTGTCACCGAGGTGTCAGCGACCTATAAATTTGACACATCAGAAGAATGCAATAAAGCGATGGAGAAATTATGTGCCCACTTCCGTGAGATAATGAAAGAGGAGCCACAATTTCATGAAAGCACCCAGCTGGGGCCAGCCCATGACTGGGACCCACCGGATATTCTCCAAACCTACACTATCTCCAGCGCCCAGCGCAGAGTACGCATTATACAGTATTCTAACCACTTTTTCTTATCAGTAGAAAGGAAAACGCGCTGGACAAGGTAACACTTTCGATAGTTACATATAGGCTAGTGTGATAATCGTATTGAAAACGGCGGCTTCGATTTTGCGAAGCCGCCGTTCCTTTTTAAACCCTTTCTTCCACACAGTACCCGCCGCCGAAGTAAACTTCGAGGCGTCCATCAGGGAACACTTTGATGCACTCGACCATTTGACGAACGATGCTGTCATCGTAGACATCTTGATGTGCTTCTCTATCGTCAATGATTGCCTGAATCTGTGCCATGCGATCTGCAGCTGCCGCATCCTGTGTTTGGATCTGCTCCAGCTCACTTATTCGCTTACGAAACAGGAGAATCGTATCGGATATCTCTTTGAACTCGCTCTCATGATCCTCCATGTCTTCATTGTTTCTCACTGCTTGCTGAACAATATCCATCATTGACTTGTTCAGTGCTTCGATTCTACGCTTGAGTTCATCAATTTCTTCAGTGTTCGGTTTGATACCGATAGCTTCACAGATGGTTGCCTTCATCAGTTCCAAATATGTACTTCTGTCCTGGCTGTTGAATTTATTGATTGCCCGGACGATTGCTGCATGGAGTTCTTCTTCTTTCAATGTGGGTGAAGTTCTGCAATATTTTTTCCCGTTTTCCAGCCGGTTGGAGCAGCGCCATACGATCCGCTTTCCTCCAGCTGACCAAGTCACTCTTTTGTATCGACTTCCACATTCACCACACACCAGCACTTCGGACAGCGCATAGCGGGAATACTTACCGACTGCGGTTGAGGCTTTCTTTTCGACCGACGGTTGCAGAGCCTTTCTCCTTGCAATTTCCACTTGGGCCATGTGGAAGGTTTCCCTGCTGATGATAGCAGGGTGACTGTTCTGCACATAGTACATAGGGGCTTCGCCCATATTTGCACGGCGCGTCTTAGATATGCAGTCTACCGTGATTGTTTTTTGCAGGAGGGAATCACCGCAATACTTTTCGTTGCGCAGGATGCGCATTACCATGGAATGGCTGAAAGTGAATTTTTTCCCCGGCACACGAATTTTCTCGCTTTGTAGCTTCTCTGAAATTGCCCGTACAGTTTGCCCGCTGAGGAACATCTCATAGATCCGCTTCACGATCTCTGCTTCTTCAGGAACGATCTCCGGTTCTCCATCGGCGCCTTTTTTGTATCCGAGCGTAGTCTTGTACTGCATCATCACCTTGCCATCCTCGAATCGTTTCCGATAGGCCCAGGTGATGTTTTTGCTCATGCTCTCTGATTCGGACTGGGCAAAGCCTGCGTAGATCACGAGATACAGTTCACTATCGATACTCAATGTATCAATGTTCTGTTCTTCGAAGTAGACACCGATTCCACGGTTTTTGAGTATGCGTACATGCTCCAGGCAATCAACCGTATTGCGGGCGAACCGCGAAACGGATTTGGTGACGATGTAGTCGATTTTCCCTGCGTAGCAGTCCTTTATCATCTTCTGGAACTGAGGCCGTTTGTCGGCCCGTGTTCCAGATATTCCCTCATCAGCATAGATACCAGCCAGTTCCCAATCTGGCCGGGAAGCGATCATCTCGGTATACACCTTCTTTTGCGTTGTATACGAGGTAAGCTGTTCTTCGCTATCCGTCGATACACGACAATATGCGGCAACCCGCTTTTGATGATATTTGGATTTATCCACTGCCAATGCTCTGGGTGGATCTACGCGCGATATTGTTTTCTTAGCGATCTTCGTTGCCGTCATGATCTTCAACTCCTATTTCGGCTTCGGTTTTGGTAATAAGGCGGACGGCACCACCCAAACCAAGTGTCACATGGTCGATTAGTTCCATAAAATAGTCCGGTCTGAACTCTGTCTGTGGCTGCATCATAGAGGCTCTCTTTCGTGCCAGGGTGACCGCTAGTGCGGTTCCGGCATCGCTATCCTCATACAACAGGCGGGCATATTCTTTAGCTCGCTGGATGATATAGCTGTCTTCCACTTGGCCCTGTTGGAGTCTTCCCATTACTTCCTGGCTGATTGCATTTGCTCTGTTGGGAAGATCGCTTTTGGGCGGCTTTGGTGCCAGCAGGGCATCGTTCTCAATAAGTCGGTTCAGTAGGCTCACGACGATTTCCAACAGGTGGGTATCCGAGATGCGGACTCGGATGCCGCAGTGGGGATTTGAACACTCCCAGCTTTCCCGAATGCGAAGTTTCGAATTGACTCTGCGATGCATGGGCGCACCACAGGCTGCACAACGTGTGCAGGTCCTGAGAAGATCGATTCCTTCTCGGTTCTTCTCGAAGGTGTTCCGCTGTCTGGCCGTTTTTAATGCCACAGCTTGGTCATACAGCGCATCATCAACAATGGGAGCGTAATCATCACTTCCAGTGTACTTGGCATTTTGCAGGATTCTTGCTACTCTGGCCTTGTCCCAGACGGCTGTTTTCTCCGTGTACGGGACACGCTTCAAAGTCAGTTGCTCCGCGATGGTTTTGAGAGAGTCACCCGATACATAGCGATCATAGATACCGCGTATCACCTCTGCTTCGGCTTCGTCAACGACGATCTGGCCATTCCGCATAGTGTACCCATAGGGTATGTATCGGATCTTTTTCATTTCTTTTTCTCTCCCTTACAGCTTTTCTGTGAAGCTAAGTCCACCAAGTAGTGTCACCGTCATCTCTCCTTGTTTGTTGATGGAAATCTCCCGAACGGTATCACGCATCAACCCTTCATCGAACTCCACAAGTGGTTCTTCGATTTCTGCCAGAAGGCTTTGCAGTCGCCGGATATCTGCTATCATGGAAGGAATCATCGAATCAACTGCTGCTTGTCGCTGCTGCTTGAGTTCATTCAGCCGTGCGGTGATTTCCATCGTCTGGGCCTTTACCACATCCGGTTCCAAGTAACCTTTGGCATTCATCTTCTCCAGCATAAGCAGCTTTGAATTCAGTTCTGCAATCTCCCGATTGCTTTCCTGTACCACAAAGTTGTTATGCTTTGACAGGTTGAGTGCTGTCTCCAGAAGCCTCACTGTTTGGCCAAGCACATCCACGCTGCCAAACCGCAGCCTATTTAGAACCGTTAGAATTCCGGTGTAGATTCGCTCCTCCGCATAGTATTCTGAATCGCAGGTGTTACGGTCCTGTATGTGCTTTGCACAGCCCCACTTAACACAGCCACTCACATTTCTCCTATGAAAAAACGAGCCACATTCAGCACACTGAATGCGACTCGTTAACGGATATGTGATATTGGCGCCACACTGACCAAAGGTGGCCTGCCTCTTTGAAAAGAGCTTCTGTACAGCCTCAAAAGTTTCTGCATCAATCAGCGGAGTATGGGTCTGCTCAGCATAAAACATATCTTCTTCGCCCCGATTCTTATACTGCCGGAAAGGCACGAAGCTTTCACGATATGTTTTCTGATACTTGCTGTCACCTTTATACCGCTCATTGCGGAGAATATAGGCTACTTTCCCGGAACGCCAGACTTGTTTTCCAGTTTTGGTAGGGATTCCACGCTCATTCAGCTCTCTTGCGATTTCGGAAGTGGAATGTCCGTTCAGATATTGGCGATACATGAAGCGGACAATCTGTGCTTCTGGTTCGTATACGCTGAGTTTCTTATCGATCAGCCGATATCCATATGGTGCATTGCTGTCGACATACTCGCCAGCCTCCATTCTTTTTAGGATAGACAGGCGCTGATTTTGGGAGATTGCTTTCGACTCCTCCTGAGCTATAGCGGCAAAGGTGTTAAGCAGCATCTCATCACCCATAGAAAGTGTGAAGATGCCTTCTTTTTCGAACTTCACTCCAATGCCAAGGAGTTTCAGCTTCCGGCAATATTCCAGTGCTTCCTTTACATTTCGTGCGAACCGAGATACCGACTTTGTAATGATCATGTCGATCTGGTGCAGTTCGCACATTCGGATCATTCGCTGGAATTGTTCACGGTTATCTGCTTTCATACCGGAGATCCCGGCATCGGCAAATATGTCCACAAGCTCCCAAGCAGGATTGTTTGAGACAAGTCTTGTGTACGCATCTACCTGGCGGATGTAGGAGTTCTGCTGATCGGCAGAGTTGGATGAAACACGGCAGTAGGCAGCTACACGCAACTTCGTTCCTGGCCTTTTACTGGCCGGTGCAATCATCTTCGCTGTTGCCATTGTTCCTCCCTCCTTTACGACAGGCAATAGGTTAGGGGGCTACCCCTATCTTTGTGTTGCGACATTCCACTTGTCCGCAACACAACATTATACTCAATAAAGAGCCAATGTCTATGTGAAGGGCGGAGGAATATCATTTTTGACGATACCAACAATTGCAGGGGCGGAAACCGGCATAATGCCGACTGGTTACTGTCATCCTGCAATGTGGATTTTGGATCCAGTCAGGTTCTGGTAGAACAGCTTGGCCCGCTCGAACTCAGTATCGGTGATGGCACCTTGGTCTTGCAGGTCACGCAGAACGGAGAGAATAAACAGAAAATTGGCGGCTTTAGTTTTCGATTCAACTACCATAGATTATCTCCTTTTTCTGTGTTCAATGGCAAAGATACAGGCGCTGCATGGCTGCGCTCATATCTTTGCCATCGAACTTTCTGGCACTGCCTTTTGAGTGAACGCACATTCTGTGCAAAACTTGAGGCGGTGCTTTTTCGTCTGATGGCAAAGACGTCCGTATTCGACACTACTTCCCCGGACGAGGGCGGTCGATTGAACTGCGTTTGGCACGCACTCCGGGAATCTAACCCCTCCGAGGATCTCTCCGAGCTGCCCCACATTGTTTGTGACTATGGCTGGGCAGGGGTATCATTATTAGCAAATAGAGTCGCCGCGAAACAGCCCGCCACGGCTGCTTTTGGCTGAGTGGTTATCGCTCGCCGCTGGTTAGGGAATCACCTCCTTTCCCAGCGGGTCTTGGCGCACTCGCCGCATCGCTGTCTACCTGCCGCTGTTATTCAATCGCCGGCTATGACCATCTGCAAGATGGTATTTGTCAATGTTCTGAGGGCAGAGGAAAAAGTCCTCTCGTTATATATCAGTAACATTGCACCCTCAAAACGAACACCTTCCAAAAAATTCTTTTGTTTTTTGTTCAAACTGACGAATGTACCGACGGGCTGTTTGCTCCATCACCCTATATTTTTGAGAGATTTCCTGCACGCACTCGTCATTTCGACCTTCTAGGCGGGCATTTAGTACATCTAGTGCCCACGGCTGCCAGTCGGCCAACATTTGACGCAATTCCTCCAACATCTTTTCGGTGATAACTTCTTCAAACATAGGATCTTCTCTGAGAAGAGCTGATTCTTCGAGTTTTCCAGTGTGAACATTCTGCAGCACCAATTCCATCGACATCATCGTGAAACGCTGCGCAGCCTTGATATTTCGGCAGCGCATTACATTCTCTTTGTTCCATTTGTCGTATTCATCCCGGTCAACTTCAATGAACAGATAGTCCGGGCTATCAGGATCCAGAGATTTTTCTTTAATGAAGTATCGCCGCTCCTCAATCGGCAGGGTACGATTCTGTTCTGCAATTTTGGCAAACTCCTGCGCAGTCCCAATCCGCAGTTTCTTCTGGCCATTGGTAGTTTCTTCTTTGAACAGGTAAGCGGTTTTCATGATGTATCTCCTATCTTCTTTTTTCAGTCATTTGGTAGTAGCGGGCATGAAAAAAGAAGTTCAGGGATACCGGGCGATACTGTCTTTCCAGCTGGTTCTCATCGTTTATCCTTTCCGACGAGGCGGAGCAGGACTGTTGAGAACCGTGTGAGCAGGAGCATGAAAAAAGGGCCGTAGAAACAAGACATTCGGAAGTTCCGAATATCCTGCTCACACGGCCCTGGTAGTCTTGGCCATAGATGGCCAGCTCCTGATCACTCGTCTGTTTTATTCAGTTTTGCGAAAAAGATCAATCATCCTCCCAAACGGGTAAGAGTTTTTCGGTGGCGAGTCTTGCTTTTTTGCCGGCCCGCCGGAAATATGCGAGGTTAAGAATGGACACGGTTTTACATTTCTGGCATTTCGTTCGCACATGACCTGCGCAGTCAGAGTAGGCCACACCGATTTTGAAACCGCATTCCGGGCAATACAGCGGCCTTTCCAGCAAATTAGTTGCCTCTCTGGCAGACAGGGAAGCACGGTGTCTGGCGCTGCTTCGTTCCAGTTCTGTGTACTGCATCACATTATCACCCCTCCCGGCCGCAGCTCTTTGTCGATAAACTCGGAGAGATCGTGATATTTCAGGGCGTCCAGATCCCGCAGCCTGATGATCAGTGCAGTGTGGGATACGCCCAGCGATTTAGCCATTTTCTGCAAGATCACTTTCTCACGGACGGCAAAAATGTTACTCCCATAGACAGGGAGGCGCCGTCCACCGTTAAATTGGACGAGCGCATCCTTTACGATAAATCTCGGCATAAGGAGGGCGGCTGCAATCACATTGGCTTGCCACTCTGCGATGCTGAGCCTTTGTCGCAGTTCCTCCGCAGTGTACAGTCGACACTCATCATGAACACGATGAAATCCCGCATGGACATTAGGATCCATTCTAGATGCGATAATATGCCCAGCTTCATGGGCTATTGTAAAACGGCGGCGATATTCTTCACCTGGATTCAGGAGCACCCGATCCAACACGATAGTCCGCTGCGGATAGACTTGCTCCAGCGTTCTACCGTTTGTTCTGACTCGCAGAGGCTGAACCCCATCACTGGCAAAACCAATTTTGTCGGGATCATCCTCCGCAAAGTTCTCATAAACTACCGGGCAGCGCAGATAGTGTGTCACAAAGCAGTCAATATCTACGCATAATTCGTGGTCGGTGTCTCCCATGAATTGTCGGATCAGTTCATCGCAGAGCTCATCAGCTTCTACTCGTGAGATATAGTTTGTCACTTGGGGCCTCCTCTCTGTCGGCGCTTTCTGTACGGATGTATATAGGATATGACGATACTTGCTTAACTTCTCAACCCTTGCTTGACACTGAGAAGTTTTACAAATATAATGGAACCATAACTTCTCATTCTTCTCGTCGCAATCATAATAACACCAGCGGGAAGTTTTGTCAACACTTTTTGAGAAGATTGAGAAGTATGTGAGAACCTTCATGAAAGGACTGCATCCACATGACTTTTGCAGAAAAGATAAAAAGTGCCCGCGAGGCAAGAAATATGACCCAACAGGAACTCTGTGATCAGATCCATGTTTCTCGACGCACCATCACCGCATACGAAAGCGGAACAGCTTTTCCTCGTGCATCAACAATGCGCAAACTGGCAGCTTGTCTGGGAGTGTCTATTGATTACCTAAGTGATGACACTGTTTCGGATCCTGCTTATGGCCTGGAAGAACAAAGCTATATTGAACAGGTTCGAGACCTGTACGGCAATAAGGGTGCTGCTGAGATGAAGTTTCTTCTCGAACGCAATGCCGCTCTTTTTGCCGGCGGAGAACTTCCCCAAGAAGCCAAAGATGCATTCTTTGAAGCAGTTATGAAGGCTTATATTACCTGTAAAGAGGAATCCAAGAAAACTTTCGGCCGCAAACATCACGAGAATGGTTAAGTCCGAATTATCGTATCTCCAATCGTGTATTATTATGTTGAGGAGCCGGTAAATTGCAAAAGTGAAGGTAACGTTTTAGGGATAGAAAATGAGGAAAAAGGTGACGCTCACTTCTGCAAATAGACT
>PPYE01030685.1_pt1 | contig 16165 bp, 15 predicted proteins | sample 1559881 | NCBI WGS metagenome assembly PPYE01 (sample SAMN08240022, study PRJNA423297) | Human gut metagenome, whole genome shotgun sequencing project. | reverse complement strand
TACTTGTCCAGTGCATTTGATTCTTTTAAAAATTTATATGTATTATAAGCCTCTCGGCAAATTAATCTAGTATTTAATGTTGGTGCTTTATATGTATCCGGCGAATAATCAAATGTCATTTCGTTTACACATTGAAAAAACAAAAAAAGATTTTTAGTAGTATCATTTATTTTAAAATTATTAGATGGTCTACTTAACATTCATACTCTCCCCTTTAGCATCTAAATATAAACTTTTCCATATTGTATATTTTCTGTATTTATATACATCATATACAGTCTATGACTTTTTTTATTTTCAAACAACCATATCCACTAATATACCCATACCGTGCCCAAAGTTTTTTCTCAAAATGTTTATGTGAAAATTCTCGTAATATCCCGATACCGGTTTACTACCCGGTAAATTTCCACATACTCTTCTCCCACTTTATAAATAATCACATAATTTTCCCAAACTGCATACTTGTAATCTGTTCGGAGACTAACTCTTTTGGAGAGATCTGCACCTATCCCCGGAAACATTTGAATATTTTCAAATTTACCGTAAATTTCTTTGATTGTCTTTGTAGCATATTCTGCATTATCCTCAGCGATATAATCACGAATTTCTTTTAAATCCGTTGCAACCAATGGGTTGATTCGTAATTTCAGCATAGTTTACTCCCCCACAAGTGCTTTTAATTCGTCCAAGCTAAGCCAGCCTTCGCCGTCTTTGACTGCCTCCTCTGCCTCCTGTAGCTTCATTAATAGCTTTTTCTCTGCACGATCACGCTCATAATCTTCTATATCAAGCACTACAAAACGCCCTCTGCCATTTTTCGTCAAAAACACCGGCTCTCCAGTCCGGCAATTTTTTAAAACTTCATTATAATTTCTCAAATCAGATACTGGTAAAATATTTGCCATATAGACCGGTCTCCTTTCTTGATGCACTGTTTTTTTCAATATTTATTATATGCGAAAAAGCTGTAAAATTCAACTTAAAATTTTACAGCTTTCTTGTTTTCCAAATTGCAACAACCAATTTTCAATAATATTCCGACAAGGAATTCACCAATTATTATCAATCAAAACATCAACGATTCATTCTTAATTATATTTATCTAAATAAAACATTTTTATTTACATCTTTTTACTCAAATAACGATATATAATCGTAGCTAATATATACTCTGCAACTGCAACACCGGCAAGAATACATACAATTAAAGTGCCTGCACGAAATAGTGCAGCAATAAACGAAGCAATAAAACACGCTACCATAGTAACTGCCCATGATATATATCCCGCACGATTACGAAGCGGTACCTTTCTTTCATCCTTTAAACTAATTTCCTGTTGACGTACTTTTTTACGATATTCTTCTACATTTTCTAGTCTTGCATGGTGATAATATCTCACGGACTGCATAATGCTACTAAAAATCAATGCGAATCCCATGGCAAAAATCATTGAGGAATAATAATCTACTTGAATAGTAACTCCAATAATTACTAAAGCTACACCAATAACAATATAAATTGCTAACATGATTTTATCACTTTTCTTCATGTTTCTCCTCCTCATAAATAAATATTTCTTCGATACTCGTACCAAAATACCCGGCAAGTTTAAAGGCTAACAAAATGGACGGATTGTATCTTCCATTCTCCAAGGAGCCAATGGTCTGTCTTGAAACTTCCATGGCAGAGGCTAATTCTTCTTGCTTAATTCCTCTTTCCTTTCTTAATTCTTCTAATCTGTTTTTATTTCATCTATTTCTTCCGGTATATCAAACATAGGCATACTTTCTCTTGCTCGCATTACTCAAAATGTATAAAATTCATTGATATTTTCCACACACCTTCATTCTTACCATTTCTTTCATAACTTCCTCTATCTGCTTTGCCTTATCAAGACATACAAAATAAAAATTATTAATTATTGAGAATAATATCTATTATATCTTTCTTTCCTTTAGTGTACAATCCCCTATTATCAGCATACTTACTTTCCAATTCTTCCTTCACCCTCTGATACTGCAAAGCCATATTCTCATTAGCATTTAGACAATCCCTAAAATGAATATAATTCCTCCACTCAGTTCCATTCCACTTCACAACATGAATATGGTGTGTCCTGATATCCTTTTCCATATCACCCATTACATAAAGAATCTGATTTTCCACATCCGAACCACGATAAAAGATTCCTTCCTTCTGTAACTGCTCATTATATGACATTATTTTCTCAAAATCAGTTACCCCAACAGCAATATCAATAATCGGTTTTGCTTTAATTGCTGGTATTGCTGTACTTCCAATATGTTGTATATCAACAGCATCATCACCTAATATAGATTTAAGTATTTGATTGTTTGAATGGCAGCCTCATCCCACTGTTTATCATGTGGTTCAAGCTGCACTATTCCTCTTTTTAATCCTAATGACATAGCAATCTCCTTAATATTACATCACAATTTCACTGTCGAAATATTGTTCCTGAAAATGAATCTGTCTCCTGATTTCTTCCTTTGAAAAAGTCATTCCGTCAGGCACAACTACCCACTTTTCTTCTATATCATCTTTTCTCCGAACAATGGCAATAATTTTACCTGTAAACTTCTTTACTGGTTCATTTACACCTAATATATAAGCGTCCTGCTCTTCTCCATCTGGTGCCATAACTCCTTCAATGTCGCCATAATTTATTGGATAATACATATCCTTATATTCAGGATGATAACTTCCTAATGGTCTATCGACTGTGACAGTTACTGTTGCTCCAATTATAGAATTATTTTTTACCTGTAAATACTTCTCTATCAATTTCGGCTGTATCAACGGATATGTCCAGTTCTCAGGCAACTCGTCCATAAGCACAACTTTCTCCATTTCGCTATGTAATTCTTTCGCAAATTCAGTTATCTCTGCAAAACAAAGCAGTCCAAACGTTTCTTCACCGGTATCATTTACTCTAGTTTTACCTGTCACCGAATATACGCATATTGGTTTTATCTCAAATTTGATAGCTCCAGTCTCTTCCTGCAACTCCCTTTTAGCTGTTTCAAAAATAACCTCCCCAGCTTCTCTATGCCCTCCCGGCACTTCATATGTATCTCTTTCTTTATGCTTGCAAAATACCCACTTGCCGTTACTCTGTGAGATAATTACTGCAAATTTCAATAGTTCGTCATTAACTGTATCATAAAATCTTACTTCCACCATATTTCCTCTCCATGTACATATCTATAATATTTCATTCTCAATAAAATCCGCAATTCCCTCTTCGTCATTTGAACCAATTACAATATCCGCTCTCTCTTTTACCTCATCAATCGCATTCCCCATTGCAACACCTGTTCCACATAATCCAAGCATTCCGATATCTGCATAGTCATCTCCAAATGCAATAATTGAATCTGTACTAAATCCACATACTTCCGTAATCTTCATAATTGCGTTTTCTTTCGTCACATTCTTTTTTGTAAACTTGTACCAAAATCCATCAGAGAAACGAATACAATCACAATCAGAGAGACTTCGAGCCAGCTTATCTGCCTTATCTTGATTAAATATCTCGACACACATTTTTAATGAACATTCGTTAAAATCTGAAAAATCTGTATAAATACTATCTCCCCAACTCTTATCTAACTTCTTAGGATCTATTTTATAATTCCAATAATGTGCATCTATTGTATCTATCGTAATTTCGCAATCATTTCCACAAATATTTCTTGCCATGTCAATCATCACATTCGTTTCTTCTTCGGAAAATTCTGCCCTATAAATATATTCTGTTTTGTATTTTACTAATGCCCCTCCACTCGATATTAAAATATCGGGCATCAATTCATTTAAAAATACCAAAGAGTTTTGCTCACTTCTGGAGGTGGAAACACCTATCAATATATCATTTTCCCTGCATTTTTTTAGAGCTGATAATGTTCTTGTTGATATTGTTTTTTCACTCTGTAATAAAGTTCCGTCTAAATCAAATAAAAGAAGTTTGCATTTCTTCATATCATTTTTTCCTTTTCATTCTTCTGAATAATTACATTTGCATCAATTACTCTCCCCACAAATAGAGCCAAACTAGAGCCATTTGATAAAACAAATGCCGAAAGCCTGCATATACAATGGGGTCCCTCCTCTGCTACGCAGCGGTCCTCCCCATTGTCATGAATACAAGCTTTCGGCATTTTAATTTGTTTACTCCAGTTCAATCGTCCCAGGCGGCTTACTCGTCAAATCGTAGAGTACGCGGTTGACGCCTTTCACCTCATTGATGACGCGGGTCATAACTTTGAACAGCACGTCAAACGGGATTTCTGCAGCTTCTGCGGTCATAAAATCAGATGTGATGACTGCGCGCAGCGCAACTGCATAATCGTAGGTTCTTTCATCGCCCATAACGCCAACAGAACGCATGTTGGTCAGCGCTGCAAAGAACTGTCCCAGTCCTTTGTCGCAGCCTGCTTTGGCAAGCTCTTCACGGTAGATAGCGTCTGCATCCTGAACGATGCGAACTTTCTCCGGAGTCACCTCGCCTACAATACGAACACCCAGACCAGGACCGGGGAACGGCTGACGGTATACAAGGTATTCGGGAATGCCAAGTTCCAGACCAGCACGACGAACCTCATCTTTAAACAGAAGACGCAACGGCTCGATGATTTCCTTGAAATCAACGCAGTCCGGAAGACCGCCTACGTTATGATGAGACTTGATCACAGCAGATTTACCGAGACCACTCTCGATTACGTCCGGATAAATCGTTCCCTGTACGAGGAAATCCACAGCACCGATTTTCTTTGCTTCTTCTTCGAATACTCGGATAAATTCTTCTCCAATAATCTTACGTTTTTTTTCAGGATCAGAAACACCCGCCAGTTTGGAATAGAAACGTTCCTGTGCGTTTACGCGGATAAAGTTTAAGTCGTACTGACCGTCCGGGCCGAATACAGCTTCTACTTCATCTCCTTCGTTTTTACGAAGCAAACCATGATCTACAAATACACAGGTCAGCTGCTTGCCGACCGCCTTGGACAGCAGAACTGCTGCAACAGAAGAATCCACACCGCCGGAAAGTGCACAAAGCACCTTGCCGTCTCCAACCTTTTCACGGATCTGGCGGATCGTTGTCTCCACGAAAGAATCCATCTTCCAGTCGCCTGTACATCCACAGATATCATATACGAAATTGGAAAGCATCTTAGTGCCTTCCTGAGTATGCATAACCTCCGGATGGAACTGTACTGCATACAGCTTCTTCTCTGCATTTTCCATTCCTGCAACCGGACACACTGGTGTATGGGCTGTAATTTTGAAATTCTCCGGTGCTTTTTCAATATAATCGGTATGACTCATCCAACAGATCGTGCTGGGGGATACATTTTTAAATAATGCAGATTCTGTATCCACTGCAACCTCAGTCTTACCATATTCGCTGACAGGCGCAGTTTTTACGCTGCCGCCCAGCATATAGGACATAAGCTGTGATCCATAACAGATTCCCAGAATCGGAATACCCATTTCGAATATCTCTTTCGGGCATCTGAGGGAATCCTCTCCGTATACACTGTTGGGACCACCTGTAAAGACGATACCCTTAGGGTTCATTTCCCGGATCTTATCCAGACTGAGCGTATAAGGATGCACTTCACAATATACATTACATTCTCTGACTCTTCTGGCAATCAGCTGATTGTACTGTCCGCCAAAGTCAAGAACAATAACAAGTTCCCGATCCATTCGTCTCCTCCTCGAGTTAATTTTGAAACAACATGGCCAACAGTCTGAAAAAGTGTACCCGCACTCCATGACCACTGACCTGATATCATCATAATGAACAATTATAGTTGGAATCCCCTGTTCTGTCAAAGGTTTTCCATGCCGTTTCCTTTTCTGATTTACGAAAAAGATCGACCATCGCACCGATTAATCATTCACCGTCTAAAGTCACTGCAATTCGGTAACCTTATTTCAACTTTTTTGCGCAAAATGCTCCCACTTATGTCCCTTATATCGGAGCACATAGAAGATTTCCCGCACAACCCAGTCGATAAACATCGCCACCCAAATGGAAACCAGGCCAAAGTGACAAACATAAGTGAATACGTATGCCAGCACGACTCGAAATACCCACATGGAAAAAATAGCAACACTCATCGGCCAGACTACATCGCCTGCTGCCCTCAGTGTATTCGGAACGCCAAACGCCGGCATCCAAAGAAATGCACTTGCAACCGCATGAATCCGTACAATCTGAATCGTCAGCTGAGCTGCATCCGGTCCGAGATTGAAAAAGGTTACCAGTATCGGAGCTGACAGGTAAAGAATGATCGACAGACAGCCGATCCCGATCATCGCATCCCTGCAAAGACGTCTGGTATAATAACGCGCCTGGTCATATCTTCCTGCGCCAACGCATACGCTGACTACCGATACGATCGCAAGGTTGATGGCAAAGCCCGGCAGGTTATTCCAGTTCGCAATTGTACCCGTAACCGCATTTGCAGCGATCGCAGAAGTCCCCATTGTTGCGACTGCACTCATAACGAGAATTTTACCCAGCTGGAACATGCTATTTTCCAGACCGTTTGGAATCGCGATATACAGGATCTTCTTAATCAGACTGCCATTAAACTTCCAGGTAATCTGCCCGCAGAGGTTGATTTCTTTTTTGGTTTGGAACATCAACAAAAAAATCACAACTGCCGCTACATATCTGGAAATGGTAGTCGGGATCGCAACGCCTGCTACACCCATGTGCAAACCATAAATGCAGATCGCATTGCCGACCACATTGATTACATTCATCAGCAAGGACACCCACATCGTCACCTTTGATTCGTTCATCGCCCGAAACAACGCCGCACAGGAATTATATATGGCAAGTGCAACAAACGAATACGTCGTGATAATCAGATAGGTCTTGCTGGCCTTCATAACGTCATCCTCGATTTTACCGAACATCAGACGCAGCAGCGGATCATGTGCCGTTATAAAAATAACGGAAATAACGCACGCGAGCAGTGTGGCGAACAATAAGATCTGCCATGCCGACTTACATGCGTCCTCTCTTTTCTTTTTCCCAAGGAAATGTCCTGAAACGACTGCACCGCCGGTTGCCAGAGCAGAGAACACATTGATCAGCAAAATGTTGACCGTGTCTACCAGTGAAACGCCTGAAACCGCCGCTTCTCCCGCCGCAGAAACCATAATCGTATCCGCCATTCCAACAGCAATTGCAAGAATCTGTTCAATGATCAGCGGTATAATCAGTTTCCGCAGATCCTTCCCCGAATAAAGCATTTTCCCCTCCATCCCGCAAAATATGCGGTTTTTTATTTCTCGTTTGTCTGGCTTTTCCCTTACACTGAGTATAGCATATTTTCCCTGTCCCCGTAATATCTTGTAAAAAATGTTCTTTAGGGGATTTTATGAAAGAATATATTGAAGAACGTGCCCTGGCAGTAGCCGGCTATATTATCGAATCCAACGCGACCGTCCGACAAGCTGCCCGTCAGTTTGGAATCAGCAAATCCACTGTACATAAAGATATCACGGAACGTCTGATGCAGGTCAATCCGGCTCTGGCAAAAGAAGCCCGAAAGGTACTCGATATCAACAAATCCGAGCGCCATATCCGCGGCGGTATGGCAACCAAGGAAAAATATGAGCACGAGCATCTGCTGCACGCCTGCCAGAGAGCCGTATCCTGAATTTGACAGCACTCACCGCAGCAGTTCCAACAGTTCCTCGCGGGTCAGACCCTGCGCCTGCAGGCTCTCCCCTCCGAGGATTCTGTCTGAAAGCTGCAGCTTGCGTTCCTGCAGCTCCACGATTTTCTCTTCAATCGTCCCTTTGGCAAGAATCCGGTAAACATTGACCACATTTTTCTGCCCGATCCGGTGTGCACGGTCCGTCGCCTGATTCTGTACTGCGCTGTTCCACCACGGATCGAAATGGATCACCACGTCTGCTGCCGTGAGATTCAACCCGGTTCCTCCCGCTTTCAGGGAAATACAGAATACCGGAACGTCATCGTGCGCAAACGACTCCACCATTTCGATTCTCTTTTCTTTCGGAGTCGCACCGGTCAGCATGTGGCTTGCAATCTTTTCCTCCTCCAAAATCCGGTATAGGCGCTCCAGCATCGTTGTAAACTGAGAAAACAGGAGTACCTTGTGCCCGTTTTCCACTGCATTTCGGATCAACCCACGCACAAGCTCTGTCTTTGCAGAGCCTCCTTTATAATTATCATACAAAAGCGCCGGATCGCAGCAAAGCTGTCTAAGGCGCGTCAGTTCTGCCAGAATTTCGATCTTATCCGTCCGGATTTCCTCGTCGGATTTTTCCTCCAGCATCAGCTTCATACGTCTGACATGGGCATCATACAGCTCCTGCTGCTCCCCATCCATATCGGCATACAGGTTTTCCTCCAGCTTGTCCGGCAAATCCTGCAGTACTTCTTTTTTCAGGCGCCGCAGGACGAATGGACGGATCAGCCGCTGCAGCCGCTTCGCAGCGTCTTCGTCCTTATGTTGGACAATCGGCTGTTCCAGCTCTATCCGAAACCGCTGATAGCTGTACAAATACCCGGGCATGAGATAATCAAAAATGCTCCACAGTTCACTCAGCCGGTTCTCTATCGGCGTACCCGTCAGCGCAAGCCGGAATCCGGTCTGAACCTGCTTGACTGCCCTCGCCGCCTGTGTTCCGTGATTTTTGATATACTGCGCTTCATCGATCACCTCGCAGAAAAAATGAAGCTCCTGATAGTCTGTGATATCCCGACGGAGCAGATCATAGGACGTGATCAATACATCCACTTCTTTCCAGCGATCCAGAACTTCCTTGCGCTGCTGAACATTTCCCGTTACCATATCCGCTTTCAGCGAAGGTGCAAACCGTTCCAGCTCATGCTTCCAGTTATAAACAAGTGACGCCGGGCAGACGATCAGGCTGCATCCGGTGTGCTCTGTCAATAGGAAGCTGATGACCTGCAGCGTTTTTCCAAGCCCCATATCGTCCGCCAGAATTCCGCCGAACCGGTTGCTGTAAAGCATTCCAATCCACGCGGCACCGGCTTTCTGATATTCCCGTAAAATTCCTTTTAAGGAGTCCGGCACATATTCCTTTTCGAAATCCGGATTCTGCAGCTTCTCGATCCGACTCGCGAAAGATACATCCCGAATCACCTCCATCATTGCGTTTTCCTGCAGCGTCTCATCCAGATACAGCATCCGGTACGCCGGAACCTCGATTTTGTCCTGCATCAGCTGCTTATCTGTCAGCTGCAGCGCCTGGCGCACCTCCTGCAGGGATTCCAGACCATTTTCTTCCATATTTACAAAGTCGCCGTTCTTGAGCCGGTAGAATTTTCGTTTCCGATCATAACGGGACAAAATTTCCATCAGCTCTTCCCTCGGCATATCCTGAGAAGACACTGTCAGCTCCAACAAGTCGCCGCCCATGGAAATTCCAACGGATACGCCGGGCGACGGCAGAACCCGCACTTTTTTCAGCGCATCGGAAACATACACCTCACCGATTGCAGAAAGCTGCACGATTCCTTCTGTCAGGAGACGATAAAACAATTCGTCGTCCTGATAAATAATCATTTCTTTTTTCAGATCATCATAAGTATTGCAATAGGAGCTTAAAATCCGCGCTGCTTCCGACTCGCTGACAAGATCCCGTCTGTCAATATCCCCTGTCAGATCATATACACTATACTCCCGTTCTCCATAGCAGGCGATTGCACGACAGCTGACCAGTTTCTCCTGTGGCATATCCAGATAAAACTGGAATTTTACTGTCGACAATTCCGTTTGCTTTTCATCGACTCCTTTGATCTCGCATTGAAAATGTTCTTTTAATATCGGCATCAACTGTCTGAAAAATGCCGGCAAATCCTCTTCCTGCAAAAAAGCCGTCCGGTTCGGGAGCTTTTTCATACAGTCCAAAAACTCGGTCACTTCTCCCAGCCCTTCATTGGAAACCCGATAAATCAGTCCGTCCTTAAAATACACCTGATCCCGTTCACAGGCATATCCGAACACATTTTCCAGGGAAAGCTCTGCACCACCTTCCGTTCCCGTCAGCTGCAATCTGCGTTCCAGTGCTGCGTCCGTGACATGCCAACGGCTCTCCGTTCCATCCAGCTGTACATAAAATACCCGGTTTCCCATCGCATCCAGAAATCCATCCAGTCCCCAGCCATCCAGCACGATCGTCCGAGCTTTCGGGAGCGCTGCCCGATACAGATAGGAATAACCGCTCGTCTGCAGATACGCCTTTTCATAACGGCCAACCCACTGCTCCAGAAATTCCACAAGCGGTCGCGATTCTTCGGTAAAGCTTCCTTTTATATGAACAAATTCCAGACTTTTTCCATAGGAATAGCTGCTTTGCTCCCGAAGCGCGCGGATCATGGAAAAAATATCCTTTACAATATACATCCTGCCGATCCCGATCCGAAATTCCGCCCGGCATTCACGCGTATCACAAATAAGAAGTGGCTCCAGACGCACCTTCCCAAAGCTTTCTTCCTGCAGAACCGGAAGCATATGCCGGGCAGTCTGTTTCTGTAGAAGCTCTTTTAACTGTCTGGTTGTCTTCCGCTTCGGAACACCGGCAAGAAGCATGCTATCGCTTCTGGAGGCTGTAGTATTTCCCGGGGACCTGAGATTTTCCTGAATCTTTATCCCGTCCGTTGCTTCACCGATTTCTTTCTGGAAGCCTTCCAGCCCACGCTGTTTCAGGAACTCCGACAAGCTCATATGCTCTTCTTCCACCCGGTCCGGATTTTCCAGATAATATAAAAGCACCGCCGTACAATGCTTGCACAGACCCTCATAGGAATAAAATGCAGGACAATCGCACCATGCCTCCTGCACGCTGTCTTCTTCCTCATCCAGCAGGATCCTCACGTCATAAAGATTTCTCCCGCTCCCTTTGACGTCCGCCTGAATCTGCCTGCCTTTTTTCGTAGTTTTTATCTGAAAGCGCCTGATCTTGCCCTGCCGCCAGATATCTACCCCTCTGGAATAGGAATACCCTGCCAGCTTTCGAATCTGTTCCCGTGTGATCATGCTGTAAGCCTCCGCTCCCGCTGTCTGCGGTCCGTTCCTGCTGCCCCTGCCGATGGCTGCGATGCAGCCTGACTGCATTGTGATCTCGCCAACCTCATCTTTTTATTATAGCAAGGAACTTTCTCTCCTACAACACACGCGGCGGGATTTCCGGAAAATTTGGTATTACAGTTCACTCGTCCCTTACGATTTTATGAACTGCTCTGCGCTTCTGCTTCCAGCAAAAAACCAAAATAAACTGCCTGCCTTCTGAAAAAGGAGGCGTCTTCCAATATTTCATGCTCCTGATAACGTCCCTGCGGTACGATCAGGGAATCTAATTCTGTTCCGAGATAACTGCTCAGCGCATAAAAATTGTCCAGCGATGGCAATGCCTTGCCCTGAAACCAGTTATAGATAGACTGCATCGCCGCCAGTCCCAAAAATTGTTTGATTTCTTTTGCCTCGATATTTTTCTTAATACAGGCTTCTTTTAACCTCTGCCCTGTCCGTAACACGTCGATAAGCGGATATCCCATTTCTACCTCCTTGCTGTCTCTCCATCTTCTCTGTTTTGCCCTTCTCCCGTTTGTTTCCTTTCTGTCTGCTTTTGTTATTGTAACTGTTCCGTCCCCTCACAGTTACGCGCAAAAATCCATTTCAAATCGGCTGCGCCGATAGGATTTTTGCCTTCTGGTCTAAGTTTTCTTACGGTCAGCGCAGTAAATGCGCAGACCTGCGGAACAGTTACTTGTTATTTTCTATTTATTCTACCTCATTGCGTGTCCCATTGTACGGACTCGCACCAAAAGATTCGTTACAGCTTACTGGAAAAGACCCGCCGCACAGCCATGCGGAATTCCCGCGCCCGGACAGCGCTGACCGTTCTCATGGATTTCACCCCGTCCGGCAACTCCGGCAGGTCTGTATCATCAATCAAAATTTAAACTATCTTTCTATCTTTTCTACCAGACTAAATTTTGTTTGCTTGGGGCACAACTACCGGGGAGGGTAGTGTGTCTTGGGTCCGTTTTGGGAATTTCGTGCGGAGGGTCTGAGCAATCCGTTTTGTTATACGTATCATTCTGTCCTATTGAGGAGGATGTGCACTACCCATTGTCTAAAGCCAATGGGCTTCCTGCTTCGCAGACCTCTTCAAAGTTTTGCATCCACCTCCAAACAGGCTCGGCGGATTCAGGTCTCCTGCTGCTACACTTCGATCCAGGTTGCAGCATTTGACAGCGCAAGCTTCGTGTCCAGCTCCAGAAGTAATTCTTCCCTGCTCTCCTGAATCCTTTCTGTCAGACTGCGGAGCTTCGACAACTCCTGTGCAGAAAGGATAGGCTGCGGCGGCTTGAGCTGTCCAGCGTCGGCACGGCTGCCTTTCTCCTGCCCGGCGCTGCCTCTTCCTGCAGACGGATTCTGCAAAATCACTACATTTCCTTTCAGTGCCGGGCGGCGTCCAGACGGATTCTGTCCGTGCTTGGAAAACACCTTTTGTTTTTTCAAAATGCTTTCCAGGCGATTCGTCAACAGCTGCTCAAATGCAGTGTCGGCTGTCTCTTTATCGTTCAGGCGGCTGCGCAGAGCGACTGCCTCCGAGACGGTCATATAGCCGCGCGAGGTATCCAGCCATGTCTCCCCGTTCGATCTGGCGACCGCGCTGCAGATCGAATCATACCGGAGGATCAGGTCCTGGATCTGCTGCAGGGCGGCATCGAGGTGCGCACCGCAATGCGCACTTGTCCCGTCAAATACTGCACCATGTCCTATGCTGCCAGACATCGCTGACTGTGCCGGCTTTCTGCCTGTCTTGGACGCGTCGAACCGCGCGCTTCTCCGTTCTGCAAAAGCGCCGTCCGTGCCTGCCTCCCTTCCCAGCTGTCCGATCTTCTTCGTGATCCGCTTCTTTAAAAGTTCGCGCTCCTTCAGCGCCTCTGTTACCGTCATCCTGCTCTTCATCATCATCGCCCCTGTCTGCATTGTGAACTCCCCATCGCCTTACACCAGTGGGATTGCGGCAGCCTGTTTTTACTCTGTTATTATTTTATTCCAGATTTTCACGTCTGTCATTCAGTTACAAACTGATTGACAAACTGGTGTTCTATACGTTAGAATATTTGGTTTTTATGATACCTCCTTCTGATTCGCAGCTCAGTTTTCCTGCGAAAAGGGACACGCGAATTGCGATACATTTTCCGGGTCGATTCTTGTCAAAAATTTTCCATTCCTATATACTGATATAGGATGATGCCAGGATTGTTGGAGTGCGCAGCACGGAACAACCCACAGGCATCAAGGTCGGGGGCTTTTGACCATGCTGTCCACGAACCCATCCGGCATCATAGATATAAAAAACACTCCGCAAGGATTGCCCTGCATGGGATCGTCGCTGCAGCAGGACAGAATGAGAGGAATTATGATACAGCTTCAGACAAAATTCAGTCGACAGGTCGATGAACATAACGTTCTCCCGGAATATCCGCGGCCGTCGCTGGTTCGTACTTCTTATTTGAATTTGAACGGGCGTTGGGAATGCGCTTTTTCCAAAACACCGGAAATCCCGCTTTCCTTCGATTTGAGCATTCTGGTTCCGTTTTCTCCGGAATGTCAGCTTTCGGGCGTTTCCAGACAGCTAAAGCCCGGCGAATATCTCTGGTACCGCCGCACCATCCCCCTCGCAAAACCGCAGCAGGATAAGCGCATCCTGCTCCATTTCGGCGCTGCAGACCACACAGCAGAGGTTTTTGTCAATCGGATTTCTGCAGTGCGTCACTGCGGCGGCTATCTGCCTTTTTCTGCAGATATCACGGATTATCTCCAGGAAGGCGACAACGAACTGATCGTCCGGATTCAGGATGAAAGCAACACGTCCTGGCATGCGCGGGGCAAGCAGTCTTTAAAGCCCGGCGGCATGTTTTATACGGCGCAGAGCGGCCTGTGGCAGACGGTCTGGATGGAAATTGTTCCAGTCAATTATATCGAACAGATTTTTTATCACACCGACTATGATCAGGGACTCGTCCACTTAAAAGTGCTGACACAGCATTCCGCCCCGGTCGAATGCGTGATCTCCGGCAAAGACATGGAGCCGGTCTGCATAAACGGTATGACCAACTCCGAGCTGATCGTTTCCCTGCCCGATTTCCATCCCTGGACACCGGAAGACCCGTTTTTATATCTCGTCAGCCTGAAAAGCAGCGCCGACCGCGTATCCAGCTATTTTGCGATGCGAAAATGCGATATCCAGACTGCGCCGGACGGCACACAGCGCTTTTTCTTAAACAATAAACCGTATTTTCAGGCGGGTGTGCTGGATCAGGGCTACTGGCCGGAAAGCCTCTACACCGCACCGACGGATGAAGCGCTGATCGCCGATATTTCGCGGATGAAGGAGCTCGGCTTCAACATGCTGCGCAAACACGCCAAAATCGAGCCCGAGCGTTTTTACTACCACTGCGACCAGCTGGGCATGCTCGTCTGGCAGGATATGGTAAACGGCGGTTCCGCCTATAAACACTGGTTCGTCACCTATCTGGCGACTTTGATGAACTGGAACCATATTTCTTTTTCCGACGATGAAAAGCACGCCGGTCTGCTCTCCCGGCTCCATCCCGAGGGAAAAGACGAATTCCGGCGCGAAATCACAGAAACCATCGCCTTTTTGTACAACCATCCCAGTATCGTCGTCTGGGTTCCATTTAATGAAGGCTGGGGGCAGTTCGACGCGCTCGCGGCCTGCGAACAAATCCGCACCCTCGATTCCTCCCGGCTGGTCGATCACGCAAGCGGCTGGTTTGACCAGAAGGGCGGCGATATTTTGAGCCTGCATTATTATTTTCTGAAATTAAAATTCAAACCGGAAAGCAAACGCGCGGCGGCGCTGACCGAATTCGGGGGATATTCCCTTTCGATCCCCGGACACAGCTGCTGTAAAAAAGTATACGGCTACAAAAAATTCAACTCCACCGGTACGCTGACCTACGGCTATATCGACCTGATCCGACAGACGATTCTGCCCGCTGTCAAGAAAGGCATCGGCGCGACCGTGTATACACAGCTTTCCGACATTGAAGAGGAAACAAACGGAATTTATACTTACGACAGAGAAATCTGTAAAATTGACCCCGACACGCTCCGCAAATGGAACCGGGCGCTCAAAGAAGCTGGAGAATGTAAAACATATGCCGACCATACTACCGATCACTGATTTTCTTGACCCGCAGCTGGACATCTATGCCCGTCTTTCCGAAAATCAGCTGTTAAACCGCTGCGACCCGCAGAATGGAATTTTTATTGCTGAAAGCCCAAAGGTCATTGAACGCGCGCTGGACGCCGGCTGCATCCCGATCTCTTTTCTGACGGAGGACAGACATCTGGAAAATCAGGCGCTTCCGTTTCTGGAACGCTGCCCGGATATCCCGTTTTTTTCCGCCCCATTTGAGGTGCTCACACAGCTGACAGGCTTTGCCCTGACCCGCGGTATGCTCTGCGCTATGAAACGTCCGAAGCTTCCCTCTGTGGAAGAGCTTTGTCAGGCTTCCAGCCGTCTTGTTATTCTGGAAAATATTATGAACCCTACCAACATCGGCGCAATTTTCCGCTCCGCTGCCGCTCTCGGCATGGACGGCGTACTGCTGACCTCTGACTGCTCCAACCCGCTTTACCGGCGCGCGATCCGTGTCAGCATGGGAACCGTTTTCCAGATTCCGTGGACCTTCCTGGACAGCAGCTGGCCGCTTCCGGGGATTTCCGAATTAAAAAATCACGGCTTCCACACCGTTTCAATGGCGCTTCGCTGTGATTCTGTTTCGATTGATGATCCAAAACTTTCTTCCAAACAAAAGCTCGCTGTCATCCTCGGCTCCGAGGGGGAAGGACTGTTGGATGAAACCATCGACAACTGCGACGACACCGTCTGTATCCCGATGTTCCACGGAGTGGATTCCTTAAATGTTGCCGCTGCAAGCGCAGTCGCATTCTGGGAGCTGGGGAAAAAATAAACCAGGTCTCAAGGCAGCCCGTCGCGCGCCTCAGTTCAGCAAGAGATAATCTGCTGTTCAAACCGTATCAAAATGGTTCAAAAACCCCGGAAAATCAA
>PPYE01759152.1_pt1 | contig 16177 bp, 10 predicted proteins | sample 1559881 | NCBI WGS metagenome assembly PPYE01 (sample SAMN08240022, study PRJNA423297) | Human gut metagenome, whole genome shotgun sequencing project. | reverse complement strand
AGGTAAATTATTTTCTGTGATATCATCACAAAATAATTGATTCATTCACTGCAAAATATAAGAACCACCTTTCTGCCTTAATCTTGGTGGTTCTTTGTGTCATATATGAAATTTCTGAGAGTCTTAATAAAGAGAAACACAAGATTAGTAGCGACGATCTACTTGCTTTCTGCGATTATCTTCTCTAAACCTGCTACTTCTTCTATCGAAGCAATATGAAGTCAAAAATCATCTATGCTGCATTTTGTTATTGTGGATAATATCGAGTAAATATCTTTACCGCTAAAATGATATAAAAATAGGAACTAAATATGATTTGATCAGCACTCTTTGGTCATGACTTTCCTGCATCAATTCTATCGCTATTCTTGGGGCTGTCGCACTAAGAAATTAGTGCGACAGCCCCTTTGTGGTAATAGGGTAATTAATAATTTATATTTCACATGCTACATCATATGCTGATTTAATAGCATGCTCAATATTACTTGGACGTTCTCCAGCACAATCACCAATATAGTGAAGTGGAAGAGGACAATCAGAAAGCTCTGGAAGGTTCTTTCTTGCACCAACAGCCATTACAACAAAGTCTGAAGCAATTTCTTCTGTTGATGTATTGTCGTCTATTGTTTTTTCAACAACTACAGAATCATCTTTGATTTCTGATAATTTTGCAGATGTTACTATTTGAACATTATAATGCTCTAATTCCCTCATTAGAGTAGGTAAAATAGTGTTACTTTCTTCTTTTGCAATCTGATCCATCATTTCAATAATTGTAACCTTACATCCGCGTGAAGCCAGATATTCAGCGGTTTCAACACCTACAAGACCACCACCGATTACAGAAACATTACCGAATACGATTTCTTTCTTGGCAAGCACATCCCATGCACTTGTAACAGTTGGAAGATCTTTGCCAGGAACAGGGATTATTGCGTTGTTTGCACCTGTTGCCACAATTACTTCATCGAATGAATTATAATCCTGTGATGTGAATTCCTGACCAAGTCTGAATGTTACATCCAATTCAGGAAGTACATTTGTATAATAATTAATGCTTCTCATCATTTCTTCTTTTCTTGGAGGTACACTAGCAATAAGTAACTGACCACCAATCTGAAGTGATTTCTCAAAAATGGTTACATGATGACCTCTTAATGCAGCAACACGTGCAGCTTCAAGTCCAGCAATACCAGCACCAATAATTGCTATTTTCTTTGATGATGCTGCAGGAGTTATATGTCGTGTTGCTTCGTAACCGTTTTCAGCATTAAGTACACAACTTAAGAAAGCACGATTCTGAATATTATCTGTACATCCTTTATTACACATCATACATGTTCTGACATTACAGCAATGTCCATCTGCACATTTGTTTGCAAAGTCAGGGTCTGTAAGAAGAGAACGACCTAATCCAATAATATCAGCAGAACCATTTGTAATAACTGCTTCAGCAGCTTCTGGTGTAACGATACGGCCTACTACAGATACAGGAATAGATACAAGCTCTTTGATTTTTTTAGAATAAGAAACCATAAATCCGTATGGCTGTGTTCCCATGGCAGGGATTGTATCACCCATATTTCCAGTATGGTTAGCCTGTGCAACATGTAATGTGTCAACACCGCAAGCTTCTAATTCTTTAGCAAAAATGCAAGCTTCATCAAGTGGAAGACCACCTTTTCCTCTAAAACTATTTTCTCCAAGAGGAGTAACTATAGGAAGCTTGTAGTCGATAACCATGTCAGGTACGATTGTTTTTAATCTTTTTACAAGTGTTAATGCAAAACGTGTACGATTAGCCAGGTCACCGCCATATTCATCAGTTCTATGATTTAAAATAGGAGAGCAAAGAGAACCAACAAGACGGTCTCCATGTACTTCAATACAATCAACACCAGCTTCGTGTGCTAAGCTAGCACAGTTTTCCATATGCTTTATTATTTCATCAAGCTCTTCTGCAGTTACTTCATTTACAAAGTGCTGCATATCATGGTGAAGTTTAGCTCTTGCTTCCTGCATTTTGCCCTGATGGAACAAGTCGTTTAAAGCTTTAACATTGTAGTCAGGATGGAATAACTGAATTCCAAGTTTTGCGCCATTTTCATGACATGCGTCAGCAAGTTTTTTGAAGCTTTGAACCTGTTCAGATGAATAAAGCTTTGGTGTAGGAGAGAATGTTGGAAGTGGTGCAACATCTCCAATTACTATATATCCGACACCGCCTTTTGCGAGACGCTCGTAAAAACGAAAACTCTGTTCTCCAATTGAACCATCTTTTTCCTCATATCCTGTTGTAAGTGGTGGGAACATAATACGGTTTTTAAACTCAATATTTCCAACTTTTATAGGCTCTAATAATTTCATTGTTCATACTTCCTTTCAAATTGAATATACTATTTAAGTGGTGTTAAAAACTCTAACATTAATTTGTCTAATTCTGCTCTTGCAAAAGCACTGGCAAAATTGTGGTTAGCGCCTTCAATTGTTTTATAATTGCATTTTCCATTGTAAAGTGACTCATATCTATGGCATGTTGCATCATCTACCAAATCATCTGCAGTTCCTCTTATAAGGAGGACTGGTCCGTTGTATCCTTCTGCTGACGAGAATGGCTCATAATTAAATAAATCATGATTAAAAGATGTTGGGAAAGTGAGTCCTTCAATATCGGCCTTGGTGATCCCCTTAGCTTCCATGGCTTCAGCACGATCCTTACATCCAAACCACATTCCAGCACCTGGACACATAAGCATGAGAGCATAAGGATTAACAATAGGAGCGGCAGTAGCAGCTGCGTATCCTCCCATACTCTGACCAGATAAGATAATCTTATCTGGATTGGCAAAATCTTGTGTTTTAGTCCAGTTTATAATATCCTCGATATCGTGTAGGATACCTGTAAAGGTCATGTCCTCGAATTCACCATCACTTTCACCATTTCCGTATAAATCAAAACGGACACTGGCAAATCCATGTTCAGCTAAGAATCTGGCTGTGTGCGTATAAATACTTTTGTAACCGCTTTTATTCCCTGTAAAGCCATGTACATTTACAATAGCAGGAAATCTTGTGCCATCTTCTGGAATGTTAACTATTCCGCGTAAGATGTGTCCATCACGGTTTGTGATTTCTACTTGTTTTGTCAATTTAAAATACCTCCATTTCTAATTTTATTCTGCAGTAGTAGCATTTCGCTTGTCAGCTAAATCCTGTAACATTTCAGCTGTTTTCTCTTTTGTAAGAGGGTAGATAAATTTTAATACCAGAACAGCTAATAAATATCCTACAACATATAAACCTGTATATGTTTTCCAAAGATGTCCTGAGAATGCTTCATTCTGGACAGCTTCATTAACCTGGAATCCAGCAATTGCAAGTGCAAAACTACTCATACTTCCTGATACAGCATTAGCAAGTTTACGGAAGAATGTATATGCCGAATATACAATTCCTTCATTACGTTTTCCTGTCTGAAGTTCTTGATAATCAATTGCATCATTTACAAGTGCCCAAACTAATACTTGGAAACCACTTACTCCAAGATAGCAGATTCCGTTGATGATAATAAAGAGAATAGGATTTTCAATTGGGAAGAAGAATAAAATAGCATAAACAACAACTGAGAAAGTTGCACTGTACATAATCCATTCTTTCTTTCCAAATTTCTTAGCAACAAATTTTGTGCCTACGAATGCAATAAGTGACCAGAGTACACTTAACATACCTGAAACTGCCATGATGGCAACATTTCCAAAATAATCGCGGAATAAATAAGTATTTAATCCGTTAACCATACCTGCTCCAACAATACCGATAAAGCTTGATAACATAACTCCGAGTAATGCTTTGTTTTTAGTAATATCTTTAATTACCTGGAAGTAGTTAAGCTTTTCTTTTTTCTCAACAACTGGCTCTGTAATAATACGCTCTTTACACCAATGAGATGTAAACATAAGACAGATTAATCCAATAACTGCACAGATTGCTGACATAATAAGGAAATGGCTAGGTACTGGCTGGTTATCTTTATATAAGAATACTGGTCCAGCAATAACGATAACTGTCATAAAAATTGTACCGCCAAGACTTCTGAAACGAGAAAGGTCAGTACGTTGGTTAACATCATCAGTCATTACACTTGAAAGACTACCAAATGGAACGCTGACACATGTGTACATAATTTCGTAAACAATATATGTAATGAACATATAAGCAATACGTGCACCATAAGCGAAATTGTATACGTTAACAAATCCTAATATACAGAGTACTGCAGTTGGAAAAGCAAAGAATTTAATCCAAGGAATAAATTTTCCTTTTCCTTTGTTTTTGTGGCTATCAACAAGTGCACCAATTAAAGGGTCATTTATAGCATCCCAAAACTTTGTAACAAGCATAAGGATTCCTACGTGTACTGGATTAACTTTTAATACCAGTGTATAAAAAATAGCAAGATACATGGCACGGAACTGCTCAGTACAGCAACATCCCAAATCGCCAAGAGTGTAACCAATTTTGTCCTTCATGGAAAAAGGTCTTGTTTCTTTCATGATAATTTACCTCCCAAATTTATATTGTTTTAGTAGCTACAATCTTATTATATTGTGGTTATGCTGATATCCATATACAAATATTGCTTGCAAACTACGAAAAATTGATATATTGTATATTTTGACGAAATGAACAAAAAATATAATAGGAAAGTGTACAAAATAGACATATGGAAAAGCAAGGCTACAAAATGGAATATTTGAAAATATTGGATAGTGCCCAGCGAAGCTTTGGGCAAAAGAAGAGCTATACAATTGTATTTATAGCTGGTGGGATAGGGCATATGCACCAGGAGGACGATAATATTGTATGTACTATGGAGGATTTGATATTTATTAAGCCAGGTAATAAAGTAAAACTTGAATATCGTAAAAATAAGTATCCTCTTGAAGTTTATGTTCTTTATATAGGTGGAGAACTTTTAAGGAAATTGTCAGATGAAGAAACAAGACTTGATGAAGCGTTTGATTTTGTTCCGTATCAAGTTAAGATTGTTCATTCTGAGACTGAATCGGCTATGCTTATAAAGAATATATCAAAAAAGCTCTATTCGATGAATAATGAGCCGCCTAAATTTGCCCACTCATTATACGAGAAAAGCCTATTAACTATGATTCTTGTACTTGCACTTCGCTCATCTGTTCAGGAGGATGTGCAGATTAAGACGAATAAGAAAAAGCACGTTGTAATGGATGATATTTTTATTTATATCAGAGAACATTTGACAGAAGATATCTCGTTGGAGCGCTTGGAAAATGAATTTTATATAAGCCGTTATCATATAGTAAGAGAGTTTAAAAAATTGACAGGTGAGACACCTCATTCATACATTGTAAAGAGCAAACTTGATTTATGCCGCCATTATATAGAGCAGGGGAAAAGTATTCATGAGGTATATGCGCTTGGTGGATTTGGAGGGTATAATCATTTTTTTAGAGCATTTAAGAAAGAATATGGTGTTACTCCAATGCAATATTACAAAGATTTAAAGATTGACAGGAATGAAAAGTAATGATTGTGTTTGTAGAATAAAGCAAATAAGGGGCTGTCGCTTTAACGATTGAAAATCGTTAGAGCGACAGCCCCGTGGTATATTCAATCATTCTTTTATTAATCCCTGTACATGTACGTATACATATTACTTCATACATACAAAGCACTGAGATTCTGACCTTTCAGAGTTTATCCAAGTAAGTCACTGTTACCGCTCTTATTGACCGTTTCACAAGATGATATGCACCTTCGCATGATAATTTTAAAAATCAACTTATAAAACTTGGGCTTCTAACCCAATCAATAATGTGTGTCCTTGTCACACTCGGCAACCGACCCGCCCGTCCGCAAGGCTTAACATGTAATATAACCATGTGGTCTGCATGTTGGATAACTCTTATCCAAATCTTTTTTTACTATAATATATCATTTTTTAATGTCAACAGAAAAATAAAATTTTACTCAGATTTCACTTTATTTTTGCATTATTATACATTATCTCAAAAGATATTCTATAATTGCAGCTGTAACTTTATCATTAAGTTTCATAGACATAATGTTTGATATAATAACATTTTTGTTCTCACCGGATGTAAATAATCTGTAAATACTTCTCTTGTCATTATTATCCATCTGTGCCTGCAGAAGAAAATCATATATTTTATCATTAACATTTTCACCGTTGTATACAGGATTGTTTTCTTCATTATCAGCAAATATTTCAAGCTCTGACGCACCATCACAGTTACATGTAACTGTCCATGTATTTGTTTTTATATCGTATTTGGCATTATCTGCATTTTCAAATCTTATACCACGTGCAAATCCTCTTAATATAAAACGGTACTTTCTGTTTCGTGGAATTACCGATAAGTCACCGCTTACATCTATGCTTATTTTTGCCTTATCTTCATTCCAGTCGAGCACAAACTCTGTCAAAGCATATTCGCCTTTTTCGTAGTCAAATCCATCTCCAGAATCTTCGTACATAACAAATGTATTTGATGCACCTGGACATATAACCACATCAACTTTTTTCGGATTAATAATATCATTACTGCCACATTCCGAAGCAAGCGGTATTATTGCACCTGCACGTCCAAGCACAGGAATACTTTGAAGATTTCTACATAAAATCTGACTTTTTCCATTTTTACCGCCATTGTATACATCACCGGTAAATATATCTGTCCATATTCCGGCTGGTATAAAACATTCCTCACCGCTTTTTTGTGAATCTTCATCAATCTTTGTTGTAACAGGACACACAAGCATTTCACTACCAAGAAAATATTGATTTTTATAACTATATGCTTTCTCCTCAAATGGATAATAATAATACATTGGTATTATTACAGGAATATGCTCGCAATGACATCTGTAATTAAGTGTGTACATATATGGAATAAGTGCATGCCTGAATCTTAAAATCTTTTCCATATCACTGCAGTATGGCTCAGGATAATTCCATGGTTCTTTTCCACAGAACGGATTAGAGCTGCTGTGAAGCCTGTTTATCGGTGAAAACACACCAAACTGATACCATCTTAATGCAAGCTCGTTGTCTTTATATCCGTTCATATGACCGCCTATATCATGACTCCACCACGTATATCCCACATTTGATGCCGTTGCTGTAAAATAAGGCTGAAATTCAAGCGATTTCCATGTAACTATCGTATCTCCAGAAAATCCTATCGGATACCTATGGCTTCCAAGTCCGCCATACCTCGAAAGAATAAGTCCTCTTCTGCCTCTTTTTTCCATATCTTTAAAATGAAAATAATTAAGCATCCATAATGGGTCAATTCCGCTTGCTCCTCCGTTGTTGCCCTGTTGCCAGTCTATCCACCAGAAATCAACTCCAGCATTTTCATGTGGATGATGTACAAACTTAAAATACGCCTCAACAAACTCTTTGTTAGTCATATCAAACTCTATAGTTTTTTTACTGTCAGGATTAATTCCTAGATACTCTGCCATATCTTTATACATTTTTTCAAAATTCCGGATACCTGATGCCGGATGGACATTCAGTGTTACATGATAATTATGTTCATGCAGCCATGACAAAAATCTTTCCGGATTCGGAAATAAATCATTATTCCATGTATATCCTGTCCATCCGCCACCAGATTCCATCGGCACATCGACTATATGCCAGTCCATATCCATAACAGCAACGGAAAATGGTATATTTCTTTTTTCAAATTCCGTCAGTAGCTCAATGTAACTTTCTTCACTGTATTTCCAATACCTGCTCCACCAGTTTCCAAGAGCGTATCTTGGAAGAAGCGGAACAGCCCCCGATAATTTATAAAAATCACGCAGACACGCAAAATAATCACGCCCATATGCAAGATAATAAACATCAATCTCTTCATGTTTCCTTTTTGATGGCATATTTTCTTCATCAAACACAAACGATTTGCTGTCATCAAAAAACGTCCTTCCACTCTTATCCATAAGCCCGTATTCAAGTTCAACTTCCCCGTCAGCCCTGTCAAGAGTTCTCATTGTGCCTTTGAGATTATGCTCCCGAGGCGGAAAACTATACGTCTTTGCACCAAAATACCACCTTCCACCGTAATTGGTAAAATCATATTTTACATCTATAAAAAGTCCTTCTTCACTAAATTTCTTTTTATCGTATATCATATGAAATGCTTCTGTCTCTATCTCAAGGCGGTCGTCACTTTGTGTCACTGAATATTCCGGTACCGGAAATTCCCTGTTAAGCACAGTCTGCGTCTGTAAATCTTCAAACACACCAGTCTCTGAATATTCCATTCTCATCATAAACGGCGTAAGCACCGAAAAACGATATTTTCCCCCCTGAACAATACATGCTTTGTTACAACAACTTTTAGCCATTTTTTCCTCCGTTATTAAAATAATCTTTACTTGAAGATTAACACCGTCAGTTATCTTTGTCTACGTAAATAAAAATCAAAAATGCAAATAATACAGAAAAAAAGCTCCAAAACCCTATCAATTTTAAAATCATTTCAGGGTTCTGGAACTCTCTTCTATAAATTATTTGTATTCTACATAGTCAACAGTAACATAACAATTGCTTATTTTATGGCCGACTGCGGCGATTCCCCCTGAATACTTTGCTCCTTTTACATAACCTTCAAAAGAACAGTTTTTCAAGGGATTTTTCCGCCAAGGGGCAACTGCTCCCATTCGGTGACAGGTGCCACCTGTCACGGTGGAAGGAGAAAGTGAACTACCCAACTGAAAAGATATATCAGCAGAAAAGAAAAACAGTAATGTTCCATTAAGCCGCAGCAAACAGCTTGTTATCAAAAGGCAACGGCGAAATCACATTCACCGCCGCTGCCTTTTTTCTTTCTGCTGTGAAAGAGTTAAATCAAATTATTTTTTTACCGCTTGTGCTGTTTTTTTGACCGTTTGTTCCGTTTGAAGGCTCCTTTGGTTATTTGCTCATTTACTCTTTGTTAAGTTTGTAGCTACCGCCATCGGTTCCTGTACCGCCGATAAGTGTTAAGGCGGTTCCGTTTACCGAAAAGGTATAATCGCAATCGCGGACAATATCCTCTGTAAAATCGAGGATGAGCTTTTTACCCTTGACGGTGTAGGCATAAGAATATGTCACATCATCGGCAAGTAATTTGCCTGTACCGTCCTTTTCAAAAACATATTGCGTATGCTCATCATATCTCCATGTGCCGACCAATTCATTTGATTTTTTACCGAATTGGGCAATAATTAAAATTACAGCTGCCGCAACAGTGATTATTATCGCCGCCGAAAGCATTGCTTTCTTCATGGTATTACGCTTTTTTTACGCCGCTTATTCAGCGCAGCAAGCTTGCTGCCGTAGGCTTTATATAAATATTCTTTTGCCATAAAAACCCTCTCCATATAAAATTGCAGCGGCAGCGTATAGTTACGTTGCCGCCGCAATTCTTTTTATTTTGCTCGCTTTTTCTTTGATACTACGGTAGTGAAACCGAGAACAGCAAGTGAGAGCACCGCCGCAAAGCTCCAGACGGCAACCATGTTGTCATCTCCTGTTTTGGGAGATTCGTTCGGAATCTCGGACGCTTTCACCGTGAACTTTGCAGTTGCCGTTCCGCTTTCCGAAACGATTCCGAGCGTATGCTCACCGACGGAAAGTGTAGAAACAAAATTGTTATTCAAGGTAACTATAATGCTGCCTTCTGCCTTTGTATAATCCTTTTCATCAAGAGTTTTGCCGTCAAGCTCTACACGAATGAAATCGGCAAATGCCGCATTGGAACGGAATGTCAAGGATTTCTTCTCTCCGTTGTTTACGGTAGCATTATTGCCTTCTATAATCTCAGGAGGAAGCTTTTTAATAACGGTTTCGATGAGAGAAATCTCTTTTGTGCCGGCTACATCCGCAAAATATTTACCGCAGTTTTCGCAATAATAATACTTTATATTGCCTTGCTCCGTTACGGCAGCATCCTTTGCCTCTACTAACGTAAGTTTATGCTCAAGCATGGCAATTTCCGAACCGGTTGCAATTTTCTTATTACAATCGGTACACCATTTGTCACCGGTGTAGCCCTTTTCCTGCTCGGTAGCGGGCTTTGCATCCCGAATTTCGGTATGCTTGTGATTGGCTACGTCTACATCACCGTACTGCGCCTTGCAAACCTCACAAACTGCCTTACTTACACAAGTAGCCTCACCACCGCTGTGTGCCGCTTTGTCTATAACATTTCCGCAGCCGACAGTCTGACACTCCTTCCAATGATCGTGTTCATTGGTAGTCCAGACAGATGCGGGATTATGAGCATTCTTCGCAATGGACTGTCCGTCTGCGATTTTCTCATTACAATCGCTGCAATAAGTATCGCCGGTATAGCCCTCCTCAAAGCAGGTGGCTTCCTTTTGGTTCTTTAGATATGTTGTGCCCTTATGATTGTTTGCGTCAAGCGGTCCGTAAGAATGTCCGCATTCAGAGCATTCGGCCGGGGATTTGCAGGTTGCCTCACCGCCGTTGTGCGCCGTAATATCAAACTTTGTGCCGAAATAACAGGTATGCCAATGATTTGTGCCGTCGGATTCCCACTTGCCGTCAACATCGGTATGATTGCCGGTTGAGGAAATTTCACTGCCTGATTCGATTTTAGTATTACAGTCGGTGCACCATTTGTCGCCGGTATAGCCGGCTTCACAGCAAGTGGGATCGGTTGCGCCGCGAATTTCGGTGTTCTTGTGGTTGGTTGCGTCTACATCACCGTACTCAATCTTGCATACCTCGCAGATAGCCTTGTTCACACAGGTGGCTTCTCCACCGGAATGATGTGCTTTATCAATGATATTGCCGCAGCCGACTGTCTGACACTCTTTCCAGTGATCGGTTTCATCCGTTGTCCAAACCGACGCAGGGTTATGAGCGTTTTTCGCAATAGATGTTCCTCTTTCTATCTCATGATTGCAGGTAGAGCAATAAGTATCGCCGGTATAGCCTTCTGCGTAGCAGGTGGCTTCCTTTTGTCCCACTAAATATGTATTGCCGATATGATTTGAAAAATCCTTCTCACCGTATTCAAATGTCTCGGAGGATTTTTCATCACAAACAAGGCAGCTTTTGTAATATACTGCGGGGCTTTGGCAGGTCGCAGCCGATTTAAGATACATTTTGCTAACCGTTTCGGTAAACTTATGGTTGCCAAGCTCACCGTATTCCTACCCGCATCCATCACAAACCGCTTTTTTCTGGCAAGTCGCATTGCCGCCGGAATGTGTGTGTGCCTTGACTGTCAGCGCGGCAGAAACGGCGCTTGCTAAGTAGTTGTCGGTTTCCTTGTAGCGCACATAGTAGGTAGCGGGGGCGACCCTGGTGCTACCATTGTCGCAAGTGATCCAGCCGGTGGTGGCATTGGCAGAAATGTTATACTCCATGTCCTCGGCGGTGTTCTTAATCTCTCCGGTGCCGCTGTTCTTAATATCCCCTTTGGTTGTCAGACCGGTAGGAGCCGTCTGCGTAGCCTTATCAATGATATAGGTCACACTGACAGTGACATTGCCAAGGGTAATGCCGGCCGTGTATGTGCCCGCATTCACAGGGGCAGCCGACAGTGCATTGCCGTCCTTGACCGCATACGCGACGGATGGGGCTTTGCCGAACCAGCCTACACTTTCTACTTTCGCATTTTCATCTTTTCCATCGTTAAATTTTGTTTTTTCGGGTTTCTGAATGGTCACGCTGCCGCCGCTGAAATCGTTACCGTTATTATTCGAACAATTTTTGCAGGTTGCGGTAATGGTATCACCGCTTGCGGCGTAAGTCCAGTTATGCACATGGGTAACCATTTTCAGTTCACTGCCGTTCAACTTGGCCACATATCCGTCGGTATCGGAGATGAAGTAGTCGGATGGGGTTTTGTCACTCATATTGTCATTCCAGCCGGAGGTGAACGGGTAATCGCCATAGTCTCCGCTCACAGTCACGCCGAGCTGCGCACCCTCGGACAATTTGTCGGTGCCAATGGTGATGGTCTTGCCGGTGGAAAGATAGACATTGTTCTTCGTGTCGCCAGTGAACTTGCCGTCTGCGCCCTTTGTGCCGCCCTTGGTATTGTCGGTGACGGTCACCTCGCCGCTGACGGTGAAGATACCGCTGCCCACACACACGCCGCCGCCGAAGGTTGATATGTAATCAGATTTGTATGCATTGTTGCCGGTGATGCTGCCGCCGGTCATCTTGAATTCATTGACCGTATACACGCCGCCGCCATAGGCGGCATTGTTGCCGGTGATGCTGCCGTCGGTCATAGTGAAGGTACCGTTGCCCACACACACGCCGCCGCCGAAGGTTGATATGTAATCAGATTTGTATGCATTGTTGCCGGTGATGCTGCCACCCTTCATGGTGAAAGTGGCGCTGGCGTAGTTTATATTCACGCCGCCACCGTAGGAGTCGGCTTTGTTGTTGGTGATGCAGGAACTGCCAGACATCTCGAAGCTGCCGTTTTTGCTAACACACACGCCGCCGCCATAGGCGGCATTGTTGCCGGTGATGCTGCCGCCGGTCATCTCGAAGGTGCTGCTGCTGCCAATTACATACACGCCGCCGCCGTTTTCGGTGGCATTATTGCCGGTGATGGAGGGGATGTTTTGGCCGTCGGCGGACGCGGACATGGTGAAGCTACCTTTGCCGGTCACATACACGCCGCCGCCTCTGTTGGTTTCGTTGCCGGTGATGCTGCCGCCGGTCATCTCGAAGTTGGCCTTCGCATATACGCCGCCGCCGCCATAGGTGGCCGTGTTGGTCTCACCCGTTTTCGTGCCGCCGATGGTGCCGCCGGACATGGTGAATCCGCCGCCGTCCACATACACGCCGCCGCCATAGCTGTTGGCGGTGTTGCCGGTAATGCTGCCGCCGTACATATTGAATGATGAATTGCTGCCGCTCTTATACACGCCGCCGCCATCGCCGGTGGCACGATTGCCGGTGATGCTGCCGCCGTACATATTGAAGGTGCCGGAACTCACATACACGCCTCTGCCGGTCTTGCTGCTTGCATGGGTGATCGTGCCGACGCCCTTGCAGTCGGTGAGGGTGAAGCTGCCGCCGGTCATATAGATGGCATCCATTCCGTCTGCGGCCGTGATTTTGTGCCCGTTGAGACAGAGGGTGACATTGTTCTCAATCTTAATGGTATACTCCGGGCTAATGTCACTGCCGAGGTAGTAAGTGCCAGTAGGAAGTATGTAGAATGTATCGTTACTGCCTTTTGTCGGTGCCCAGGATTTGTCGCCTATTTTCAGCGTGTTGCCTTCCTGCTTAATCTCCTTTTCAAATGTGGTCTTGTAGGTTTCGTTTTCGTGACCGCTGCCGTTACAGGTGCTGCCCCCGCAAAGGTAGTGGGTGTGCCCGGTTGTTGTTTCCGCCCACACCGTGGCCGGAACTAAACCAAACACCATGCACAAGCATAGAAATACACTTAATAATCTTTTCTTCATAGCGGTATTCTCCTTTTTGCATTGAACTTGCATTATTCTTTCTTCTACGATATATTATATTGTAAATCGTACCTTAGGGGACGAGTCAATAACTTTTACAGAAATTTGGTGAAATAATGATGAAAAAACACGATAACAGCCTATTTCAAATCGGAGAAGTTACAAAAATACTCGGAGTCACCCGCAAGGCACTGCTTGTATACGAAAATATGGGACTTCTGACACCGGCGGTAAAGGACGAAACCAACGGCTTTCGCTATTATTCGGCAGACAACATGACGCAGATCCGCTCTATCCGTTCGCTACAGGCGCTCGGTCTTTCCTTAAAGGAGGTAGCGGAATATTACTACGACACCGAAAATATGGATAAGCTTTTAGATAAGCTTTATGAGCTGCGGAAAATGCTGGACAGAAATATTCAGATGCTTCAGGTCCGTTCGGCAAAGCAAGGCGATTTCACAGTGCATAAAACCGTTCTGCCGCGTCAGGTGTGCTTTTGTCGGGAATATCGGTGTAAAGATGTTGCCGAGGCAGCTATTAAACTGCGGGACACCTACATTGCCGCCGCCAGAACCGGAAAAATGTCCATGGTGGCACGTATGTTCACCGTGCGCATGACGGATGACCTGGGTATTCTTGATTTGATGTGCTGTATTCCGGTGGACGAGAGCTTTGACGGGGTCGAGCGCATGGAGTTTGCGGAAACCCCCGGCTTGTGTATTTATTACCGCGGGCCGTATGAGGGAACCGGCGAGGCTATGAAAGCGCTGATGAAGCACATAAGTGAAAACAGTATCGAAGCCGCCGGGAGACTGCGCTCCGTTTATTTAGAGGGACCACCCAACCGAGGCGATAACAGTGCCGATTATATTACTCAAATCGCTGTGCCGATTAAGAAATTCGAGAAGGTGTAATTGCCGGCTGACAATGCCGTAATAACAGTCAAATATGAAATCACAACAAGCAATCCCGATAAGGAGAAGCCTTGTCATCTAAACAAGGTTCTCGGCAGAAATAAACTATCCTTTTTAAGCACAGCGGATATTCATTCGCTGTGCTTTTTTGGCCTAATCCCGCCATGTGTAAGCATTCGGCGCCTGAAACAGACAAAATTTGCTCCATTCTACCTAACCCGACAAATTTTTTACCGAATGCAATGTATACTGTGTATATCAAACTTATGCGCTCTTCACAGTTGCTCTTGCATCGGATAGAATAAAATCAAAGAATCCCCCATACAGCGAGGTAGTTATGAAAACAAGGAGATGTCCCTAACAACCGTGTACACTTTCAAAACATAAGGCACACAGCCGTCATAACAAGACGGTTTTTCTGTCTGCGTCCGCAAGCGGTCGTACTATGCCACAAAGCATAGTGCGGCCGTTTTTTGTTTCTCGCGAACAAATAAATCCATACAGGAGGTGACCCCGATGTATCTTCCGGAAAAAGAATTCGAAGAAATGCAAAATAACGCTCTGCCATAGGTACGGCGCCCTGCCGTTCCTTAACGACAAGGTGAAACGATGGGAAAATACATAGGAAAGACACAGGTGTTGAAATAGCAAAGGCTGTTTGCAAAAAGCACCTTGCTGCGCAACAAAAACACCTCTCTTTTTTTGACCCTCGCGGTCGACAAAATTCCAAAACAAACTGTAAAAACGCCAACAAACACTACCTTATAGTCAGCCGGTCCAATAGGAAAACCTGCAACAATGCCTCCTGCGTTGCCATCCGTTGATATGAATACCGAATTCTTAATCTGCAGATTCTTTATCGTTTCATAATTATATAACGCAAAACCCTGCGGTCCGCTTCCGTTCGCATACAGTCCGCTGATAGAATGATTGTTACCATCAAATACAAGCTTTTGGTTATTGTATGGATATCCAGATGTTCTGAACACCTCGTCCCACATCCTAATGTCATCCGTCTTCGCAACAGGAGTACCATCCTCCTGAATCAATGTTCCTTCATTTACTACGATATCTGCTGTAAGCCTTGCACCCTTTGTATAAACTGTCTGTGCATTATCTGCGTAGGCATATAGTTGTCCGGCATTACTGATCTCGTAGACTCCATCTGTTTCATTGTAATGTGGTTTTTCATAATAATCACATCCGGCATTGGTACAGAAGCCATTCTTGATATTGTGATGTGCCTCGCTTGCATCATTGGTATATCCGGTACACCCCTTATAAACCTTATACTTGTCAGATGCACAGGGATTTGGGAGCGAATTTTCCGAAGATAAATTCTGTCCCCATGTAGCAGATGACTGATTTAACAAATACGCAGCCTCACCATTATAAAAGGATTCCTTGGGTAAAAAGGTTTCTCCATCAAATGAGTGATCCCCAAAAAAATGTTGTACTAGTATCAGAGCACCCATAGCAAGAACTCCAAGACATCGTATCATTCGAATAGTTTCAAAAGGTAGAAGAATTTGCATACGTTGATTATAATCATGTTCGTCCACACAGTTATAATGGTTATCGAACCCCATATGAAGCAAGGACGGCAGCATAAATTGATAAGCGCTATTTTTTAGTCACAAGTGTTACAAAAAAGCTTGACCACAACATAATATGCCAGTGGTTTTTTCGGTGTTTTAACTTCTTTCATGGTCTTTCCTCCTGTTGTTCTGCGTTATGCTTTCTCC
>PPYE01585559.1_pt1 | contig 16177 bp, 26 predicted proteins | sample 1559881 | NCBI WGS metagenome assembly PPYE01 (sample SAMN08240022, study PRJNA423297) | Human gut metagenome, whole genome shotgun sequencing project. | reverse complement strand
TCCTCCAATATTTTTCTTTATTGTACTTGAAATTTGGAGAAAATGCAAAATATCTTTTCCGGTTTATCCGGGTTAGGTTTTACCAGTACATTTTCTTTTGGCAAATGAACAAGCCAATCAAAATTCTGCTGTAGCGCCAATCCACAGGTAAAGGCTATGTTTATCCCATAATCCTGAAATACTTCCAATCCAAATAAATCCTCATAAAATTTTCTTGCAGCATAGATATCCGCTACTGATATAACTGTACAATTATATTTCATGCAAAATTTCCTTTCCTTCATGAAATTATTTTTTCCTGTGTAGCTATAATTCCATATTTTTTTGCTTTGCAGCATTTTGAAACAAACCCGCAACATAAGCACTTTTTTCTTTCAATGTAAACCCGTCCAATTCCGAATTGCTCTTAATTTGCATAAGTATCTCTTTTATCTCCAGCAATTCCAAAAGATTTACCGCCACAAAAAAAGAGTCTTTTTCCTTCCATCGTTATAATTGGTTAGTAGGAAATTCAATATTTCCACCTTTTCTGCCTGCTCCGCATTCTCCGCCACCGCAACCGGGGCAATATTCATTTAAGTGCATTGGACATAACCCACAATTCAAACCACAAAGAAAAAGCAGCAGATTGTCTCTATGAAAACCTTTCATATGCCCTGCCTCCAATAATTCCGATATCTAAAATTCATACCTTGTACCGTGGGAGAGTAATATCCCATCTGTTAATTTCACACACAGAATTATGGTATTTTCGTCATCAAAATCATTATGTCCGTTATCAATCCAATCCGCAAAGACTTTTTTAGTTTCTCAGCAATCAAATAATTGTCTTGTTTTCCAAAATATCCCAAATCCACTCCCTCGCCATGTGCTGTAAACCACTCACCCGCTATCGAATTTTTTCACAGCATTTTCTCCCACTTTTTCCTTATTATCGTTAAGTATCAATTCCTTCAGATATTTTCCTTTATCTGATTGCTGTTCAAACTATTCTCTAACCTCAAACCAATATTCCTAATATTAACAATTTACTTTCCTGCCTTCTCAGCATCCATGATCCTGTAATAATCTTCCATATGCAGGCTCAAATCATTCACATACATAGCTATATGTTCAATCTTCACAATACATTTCCTCCGTTAAATTTTGATTTATTGCTTCGTTTAACTCCCCAACAAGCGAAAAATTCACATCAATCCCTATCAGGTGCCTGCCCATTGTGAGCTAACCATTGACATTCTGTTATTTCCATGTTACTAAAAGCAGCCTTAAAAGATGAATCTTCCGGGCTACACGCATATATTCCAAAGCAAATAGCATTTTGAGCTTTCCACATATGACAAATACGCATTTGTTGGAATACTTTTCCGTCATTAGAACATTCAATACAAAAGTCATCTTCCCTGCGGCTAAGCCTATACCATATCGATTTGACTGAAGCGCTAATTTCTGTTGTTGCCCAGTCAGAATAACCACTATTTGTTACAACACTCCCCAAATGCTGAAATGTTTCATTTTCATATTCTACGGAGCCTTTAAGCCAATTTTCGCTGTCTAAATAAACGACCACTCCACATTGGTCAAAACGGTGTTTGCTTTCAAATTCTGTTTTAACTACAAAAGAAAAATACTTTTCCTCTGTACTCATTTGAAGAACAGGAGCATTATCATTACGAAAATGATAATAAGTTCTCTGCCATAAATCTGTATGTGGCTTAGTAATTATCTCTACTTTTTCTGGCAACATAGTAAAACTCAATGGTTCCCGTGTCCATTTTAATTGATTAACATCAATCTTCATTTTAATCCTCCTACAACTTCCTGTTTTTTCAAAATTATACCATGTCCACACCATATTCAACAAGCTATTCTCAAAACTCCCTTAGTGTAAACGATACCCTCCACAATCCCTTATAAGACGTATCCTTCACCAGAACCGCCTTATACCCTTCCATAAACATCTCTGTTTTCTTAATCTCCAATGCTCCCGTGTCAAAATAATCCACATCAATCTTTTCCCGCTGTTTAAAACCCGTCAGCAGCTTCAGCCACTTGGGTGACACGGAAAAAGAAACCGGGATACTCACTACGCCAAGCCTCACCACATCCCTCTGGGTCGTCCCTGCCTCTGTTTCTCCCCCGGAATCCGCTTCCACGTCTTCCATCTGCACCTCATAGGAATCCGGCAGGGGCAGGGATGTTCCGTCAAACGTCAGATACTGTATAAACGCCATGCCTATCTCCCTCCTGACCTTAGATTCTGTCTCTGCTGTGCGCTCACAACCACTTCATCCAAAAGCTGCCCTCCGATATACACAGGTATACAGATATTTCCTATACTGCCGCCGCTTTCCATTCCGGCAAACAGTTCCTGAATCCCTCCTACCATCCGGCGGATAGAATCCATGGAATCCGCCTGCCTCTGTGTACTCTGTACGGCAGATATCTTCGGATTTACTACCATATCCTCCGCAACACCGGAGACCGCTTTTTGTACCATGCCTCTGCTCCGTTCAATCCCCTTCGCCAGTCCGCCCATAAAGTCCGGCATCCAGTTTTCATAGTCTGTCAGGGATCCCACATCCGGCACGGAAAAATGCAGATAGGAACGGATGGTATTTGCCACATCAGACACCGCATTGACGATATTTCCGATACAGCTTCGGATTCCATTCACAATCCCTCCAATCAGATCTGCTCCCCACCGGAACGCCTGCCCCGGAAGGCTTGTGATATAGCTGACTGCCGAAGAAAACCCGTTTTTTACCACGGAATAAAGCCCTGACAGCGCAGAACCTATCCCGGAAACCATCCGTTCAAAAGCAGATACCGCTGAATCACGCAGACTGGAAGCGATCTGAACCACCGTGGAGCGGAGTCCCGACCAGACATTGGAAGCTGTATTCCTCATTGCCGACCAGATTTGAGATGCAAACCGGGAAAATCCGGACAAGGCGGTCTCCGCCCCCTGTTTCAGCCCCAAAACCGCCGCAACCGCCGCCTGCTGTATGCCGAACCAGATTTGCCCGGCAGCATTTTTCATATTGTTCCAGATATTTGCCGCATCAATGGAAAGCTGTGAAAAATTACCCGTCACCAAATCAATCAGAAGAAGCACCGGGGCAAGGATCGTGTTTTTCAGCAGCTCCCAGGCTCCTGCTGCAATCTCACAAATTCCAGTCCAGATTCTCTGCAGAGTGTTTTTTGCATTCTCCCATAAGGACGTTATCGTGGTCACAATCACCTGTACAATCGGGTTTTGCAGGATGGCGTTCCAGGTATAGGTAAAAAAATTGGAAACCTGCGCCCACAATGCACTCCACCACTGCGGAATGGCAGAAAAGAAATCCAAAAATTTTTGGAATGCTCCCGGTATGGTCTCCGTAAAAAAGGAAACCAGTCCCTGCCAAAGCTCCATACACTTTGCGGATACTGTCTGCCACAGATTCCCAAACCAGTCCGTAATGGCTCCCCAATTCTGCACCACTGCAATGATTCCCACAATGTCGGCTGCAACTCCCGCAATCACAGCAATAATCGGAAGAAGGGAAAGATTCAAAGCCCCAAAAGAAACGGACAGCGCCGCAATGATCGGGGTCAGCGCTGTGAACGCCGCCAGAATCGCCCCAAGGATTATGACAAAATTCTGGACCGGCTCCGGCAGCATGGCAAACACATTGCTGACCGCTGTAATGATAGCCACAAGGGGAGGCAATACCACATTTGCCAGTTCCACCAGCTTTTCCCCCAGCGGAACCAAAGACTGCTGAAGCTGGCGTGTGTTCGCCTCCATTTCCTGCATAGGGTACTGGTCTGGTCAAAAAGATTTTGGGCGGAACCGCTCACGCTGTCATAGGCGCTTCCCACAGAGGTCAGGGATATGATAAATTTTAAGTTTCCGTCCTCCACCATGGTTCCAAACGCCTTTGCTGCCATATTCAGGGCATCCTGCTGGCTGGTGCATCCTACCGCAGATAACTGGTCTGCGGCTTCCATTAAGGCGCTGCCCTTTGCTGCTTGGGCAATCTCCCCGATATCGTCTGCGGCTTCCTGCGCCGCATCCCCTACCTGATTTAAATCCTCTACCAGATTCCGTATTGCCTGCCCGTCATCCACCTGATCCAACGCTTCATTGATTTTCCCGATGTCTGCCCGCCCCTGGGTGGCGGATTTTCCGATTTTCTCAATGGCAGACCGCAGCTGGTCGCTGTTTGCTGTTCCGGAGCGGATGGCATTTGCAAGTTTGTTCCCCAGCACATCGGCATAATCATCCACATTGGTTCCCGTGGCAGCAAACAGCTTGTTCAGCCGCTCCGTATTCTTTGCCAGCTCCTCCTGTTCTTTTGCCATATTTCCCAGACTGGACTTGTATCCCATGAGTGACGTTTTTGTCTCCTCTATCTCTCGTTGGAATGCCATGTACTGGTCTTTTCCAATATCCCCCTTCTGGAATGCATCCGTCACCTGCTCCTGGGCGGACTCCAACTGTTCCAGTTTCCGGGAGGTCTGCTCAATGGCATCAGTAAGCGGCGCCTGCTTCTGCGCCAGAAGAACTGTATTTCCGGGGTCCAGCTTCAGCAGCTTGTCCACATCCCGAAGCTGTGACTGGGTTCCCTTAATCTCTTTGTTTACCTGCGACAAAGCCGTGGTCAGCTTTGTGGTATCCCCTCCGATCTCAACCGTAATCCCCTGAATTCTGGATGCCATGCCGCACCTGCCTTTCCGCACAAAAATAGGAACCCGTCAAGGTTCCCTGAATATGAAAAAAGCACCTGCCGTTTTGACAAGCGCTGATTTCTATGTATTGAACTTTCTATACAGCTTTTGTGTCACTGTTCACTCGCAAGCTTGAAACCTTCTGTCAAGCTATGCGCCAGTAGTGTTTCATAGCCAAAGAAATCAGCTCCTCGCCGAAGGCGACTTCAAATGAGCTGATTTCGTAACAGTTTACAGGGCACCTGTGATCTGTTACGATTTTGCATCTGTAAACTAATATTTGTTAAAGTATTCCCTTCTCAAAATGATATTTTTTGTCTAAAATAACTTTATAACCATCCTCTAAAACTTTTTTTGTTCCATCATCTAAAGGTTTTCTGATCCAAGATGGTTCTACAATTCCGAATTCAACCTCTAGTCCGTTTCTATACCATACACGAATAGAAGTACACGCACCATAGTATTCTGTTTGCTTTTTATGAACCTCTCCAAAATATTGAATAAAATTCTGTTCTGCAACCATTCCCGCCTTATTTGTTGTGATAATTACTACATCTAAATCAGAATTTTCTTTATTTGTTCCCCTTGCATAAGAACCTACGATAATAGCGCTTTCGATATCCGGAGCATTTACTGAAAATTCCAGAAGCATATTGATAAAATCATTGATAATCAAATCTGCATCTCCTTATTATAATTTCAAAATGATCTGTCCGCCAATCGGATTCTATCTGCGTGCATAAACCAAATCTGTTATTCCATTATAAGTCTGCGTTTTTAGCAGCCTAAGTTTTATTTCTTTTTCTGTATCTCCAAACAGGCGAATTCCGGATCCTAAAAGAGTGGGGATAACAGAAATATAATATTCGTCAATCAAATCATGACACATGAGCTGTCGAACTACATTTGCCCCGCCGCAAATCCAGATATTTTTTCCATTCTCTGATTTTAACTTTTTCAACAGGTCAATCGGATTTTCATCCGTAAAGCAAATCCTTTCTGCGGAAATGCTCTCGTTATGTGTAATTACATAAGTCAAAAAATCATTATATATCCACTCTGTTGGGGAAAGTTCTGTAACAATCTGATGGTAGGTGTTCCACCCCATTAAAATCGTATCAATATCCTTCACAAATTCGGAATAAACATCCAAATTTTCACTGTCGCATCCTTGTCCGTTCAACCAGTCAACGCCACCTTCGCTGTCTGCGATATAACCGTCCAGACTCATTGCAATAAACAAAACTGCCTTTCTCATATCAACCAATCTCCCAGTTTTTCATTTTTATATTTCTATAAACTGATATTCATATTTCTTTCATCAGGATAAGCTCATATGGGTCATTTTGAAAAGTAAATCCTCCCACCGTGCGGTAACCTAATTTGACATAAAAGTGCTGTGCATATTCATCTGATGCCGTTGATGTCATGACACACCTGTAATTGTTTAATTTCATCTGATTTTCCCAATATTCGACTGTTCTTTTCCCATATCCTTTTTTACGATACGGCTCTAACAAATAAAGCATATTCATAAATGGCGTATGGTCCCAAAACAAATTATATCTTAACCAGCCTATAAATGTTTCATCTTCTTCCACAACGTAAACTCTGCCTAACGAAATGGCATGGCATAATTCTGTACCGGCAATGTGCTTATCATACTGTTTTAAAAGATCGGCATCTTCCTTTTTTGCAATTCTTATTTTCACTAATATATCTCCATAATTTCAAATTCACCATACACGATACAAACTCTACATACATTCAAATTTGCAGTCATGCTCAAAGCTCATCCAGCAGTTTCTCTCTATAAGAAACATCCAGAACCATCCGGTGAAAATCCTTCATCCTTTTTTCTTTCATCAGCTTCTCCCCAAGGCGTACAAGGGGAAGTTTCCCCCATCTCTCCTTAACGCCTTTCTGCATAAAATATTCCGCATAGGAAAACCCGTAAGTTTCCGCCTGCGAACCCTCAATCACAGAAACAACCGCCTCTGCCAGCTTTACAATCGAAGAACCTTCGAAAGCATTCTGCAGCTGCTCTGCCCCGCATTCCTCGTACCTGTCCAGATCAAATGACAGGGCAAAATCATATTTTCGGTCCCCACAGTCATCTCTATAATATAGAGAACCGGAAATATCGCCTTTCTGTGAGGGCAGAGAAATATTCTCCATCAGCTCCAACTGATACACTCTCCCGTTCAGTTCGGTCTCCCCCTCAAACATCTGCGATAAATACGCATCCTCTCCTTCTTCCAGAGATTCTACAAAGGATATGGGATTATATTCCAGTTCACTCCATTCCTGCTTTCCTTCCAGTGTTCTGTCCGTCAGGGTTTTCAACAACAGCTCCCTTGTTTCCTGCTCCATTTCCTCATAAATGTTCATCGCACATTCCCTCTTTCTCCATTGTATAAAACCGTCGATACTTCCGTTTGATGATTCCTCATCCGGATGATATTCTTCTTGTATACCATTGTAACAGAAAAGGACTTCCCAAACAATCAAAAACGGTCCATATCCTCCTGAGTTGCGACCTCTGCATACTGATATTCATCATTCCTGCTCTCTGCGTACATATCATTGATAAGCCCGATGGACAAAAGTTCCATATCTGCCATGGAGATTCCAAGCTGTACACAGCGGAGCAGAAACAGCGGCGTTGTCATTTCCCGGTCTGTCGGACGGAGTTTTTTTTAGCCTCCACCTCCGTCTGTACATTTAATCCCCAAAGTTCAATCAACTGCGGCAGAACCTGATAAATGGAAAAGGTATTGAACCCGTCCAGCCACTCCTCCACCTCATTTGGAATCTCCGGATCGGCATGCTTCGCCATGGTATAGGCGATATTTTCAAACATCTCCAGTGAGGACATATCAAGGGCAGACTGCGCCTCATTTCCCTCTCCCACACATTTCTCCAGAACACGCAGGTCCTTATAAATATCCCTCTGGAATTTCAAACGGTATATCCTCGGAATAGCTGCGGAGGCCTTGAATAAAACATCCTGCCCGTCAATCTCTATCTTCTTGCAAATACTCATTTCCGTCTGCCTCCTTTACCCCTGTCCTTCCACGGTTTCCTCTGCCTTTGGTGTCGGCAGGTAAACTGATTTGTACCAGTCGTCGTAGGTTGCCTTGGCAGTCTTATTTCCGGTCTTTGCTTTCACATAACCGTCTGCCATCGGTCTTGCTTTTACTGTCAATGTCTCCGTCTGCACTTCCCGGCTCTCCTCATTGGTCTTGCCCTCAATCTTCGGCCGGCTGGCAGAGCAGTTATACAGTACATGGCGGATTTTCCGGATATCCCCGTCAAACTCAAACAGCAGGGCAAAGGCTCCTGTCTCCGAATTAGAATTTTCCACCAGTACTTCATTGGTATCTGCCTCCTCTTTCAGCACATCGGTACGAAAACTCTCCGGAATCAGCGCCAGTTCCAAATCTCCGTCATACCCCATGTTATTGGCAATGATATAATACTCAATCCCGTCCGCATAGAAAGATTCCGGCTCCCCATTCGGGTCTAAAGCCAGAGACACCGCACCGGGCATTGGCACTGGCGTATCAAAGTTCATTTCCCCTTCCTCTGACAGCTTCTGCAATGCATAATGGCAGTTACAGATATTGAACTTCACTTTATTATTCATCAGGTCTATACCTCCATTTCATACCGGACTTCATAAAGCTGTTCCGATTCAATCCATACCTCGCTCTTTCCATAGAAAAGACCATGCTTTAGCAGTACGGCTTCTATCCGCTCCTCAAGCTCCGGCTGTTTTAAATCGGTATACAACTCTATATCCAGCTGATTCTTCTTAAAATACGCAATCCCGTCCGCCGCAAAATTATCTGCTTTCGGGTATAAAAACACAAGGAACGGAGGCTTTGGAGATTCCCCTTCCACAAAATGGTCATAGGCAAAGGGAAGCTTCATTTCTTCCATCATTTTCATCACTTCTTCATGGCTCATCTTGACAGCTCCCTCCGTATATTTTCTTCCAGTTCTCGGATACCTCTCTCCTCCGCAGGAGCAATGTGCGGAATCGCCCGCACCCTGCCGCCTCCACGCTTGGCGTGACCTTTCTCCAGAAGATGGGTCAACTGGTAACGGTTCTTACTGTGCACCGCCACTTCCAGTCTCGTGTCTGTCTCTTTCTGACGCTTTACCGCCCAGCTTTTCTTATACCTCCCGGACTTGACCGGAGCACCGGCCTGTATCTCTTTTTTCACCGTGTTCCCTGCCTGCTCCACACATTCCTTCATCGTCTCCGAAGCCATGGAAGCATACTCTTTCAATCCTTCCACGATCACGTCAGCCATATTTTCCGGTGTTACCCTCTGATTTCCCATCTCTCACCTCTTCACCAGGGAAGCCCTGAGTTTCAGGGTCTTATTCTGGTATTTCACATTGTCCAAGAACGTGATATTGTACACCTGTCCCCGGAATAAAATCCGGTAATGTTCCGTATCCATTTCTGCCACTTCGGAACAATACCGGATATAAAGATAAATCTCCTTCTGGGCGCTGACCTGTGCCGCCTCCCAATACTCTTTTCCTGACAGATTGTTGGCATAGGCAGAGCAGGTATAATAATCTTTCCAAGCAAGCACATGATTTCCTACGGGATCATTCCCCAGAATGCTTTTCTGTATCGTAATCCGTTCTTTCCATTCCCCCAAAACCATCAGAACACTTCCCTCCGTACTCCAAACAGCAGGGAACGTAAGGTCTGCACCAAATCCTCATGGTCTGCCTCTTCCCGGTGTTCATACAGATAACCAACCGCATACAGGACGGCAATCCTCGTCATGGAAAGATGTTCCTCCAGTTCCGCCGTTTCCATCCTTGCCATATCCCCACACATCTGCTCCCCGGTTTCAATCAACCCCATAATAAAAGCATCCTCATCACCGCTGTCCACCCGGAGATACTGTTTGGCCCCTTCCAATGCCACAACTGACATCCTGTACACCGCCTTTCCTATCAGATTTCAATCATTCCTGCGGAATGCTTCTGTTTTTCAGACTCCCCCCACCGCTTATTTCTCTGCGGAATTGAAGCGGGGGACTTACTTGATAAAGTTAACCCGCAGAAGCCGTTTTCATTTTCAGTGTCTTCACTGCTTCGGAAAGAATCAGCTTGCCGTCCACTCTCTGGCTGGCAGGAATCCTACCTGCCCGGTGGCGGCAAATAATTCATTCAGTCTCTTAAAGGAGCGTCCCTGCCGGTCCGCAATCCAGTAATAAGAAAAATCACCAAATGCCATGACCTTCGCCCCCGCCGCCAGTTCCGGCACATAGGAAGATGTGTGGTACGGACGGTTCAGGATCATATCCGGCTGTCCTGCCTGCAGGGACGGCTGCCAGATATAGTTGCCATTATTATCTTTCAGCTTCCGAAGTGCCTTGACTGTGCTATCATTCAGCACCCACACCGCTTTCTTGCGGTACGGGGATTTCACGGAATAGAATAAATCCATCACATCATCAAAGGTGATATTCGCCGTGGAAGTCGTTGTTCCCTCCGCAGCGCCGCCTGTAAGATAGCCGCCCTCGGAATCTGTTCCTACCTGCAGGGCATTCTCCACATCATAGAAATGTTTTCTGCGCATGGCATTCCAGAAGGTATTTCTGTATTGATCCGATGCCCTGCCTGTTTTCTCCTCGCCGTTCGGATCACCATTGGGTTTATTGGTGATTGGTGTGGAAGTCGGCTGATTCAGCTCCGCATCAATGGCAGCCTGACGCTCCAGACGGTCAATCTCTTTCCCTAAATTCACCACATCCGCTTCCATCTTGTCATAGGAAGCCGTATCTTCTGCGGACATCATGCCGTCCGCTCCTCTTTTGCTTTCCAGAAAGGCTTTTGCCGCCTCCCATGCTTTTGCTCTCTTTTCCCTTAATTCCAGAACCTTGCTCATATAACAGCCCTCCATGTTCAATGCGCTAATAAATGCAGCCGCTTCTCTAACTGCTCCACAGGTGTCCCTTTCTGTTCCGGTTTCGGAATCAGCTTGGACAGCAGGGAATTTGCCACCGCTGTCCGGGAGAACATCATGCCCTCCGCCTCTGTTTCCTTTGCCATATCTTCCGTACTTTCCTCTGCATTCAGAATCCCGTCCGCAAAACCAAGCTCCACTGCCTTTTTTGCATTGAACCAGCTCTCCGCATCCATCAGATGGGAAATCTTTGTCCGGTTCAGCCCGGTCTTGATCTCATAGGCGTTTATAATGCTTTCCTTCACTTCATCCAGCATTTCCCCGGCCTTCTGCATTTCCTTGGAATCCCCGATGGCGATGGTCATGGGATTGTGGATCATCATTATGGCAACCGGGCTCATCAGCACCGTGGTTCCTGCCATGGCAATGACCGATGCCGCCGAAGCCGCCAACGCATCCACTTTGACTGTCACATCTCCCTTGTATTCCATCAGCATGTTGTAAATCTGTGCCGCCGCAAACACATCTCCACCCGGAGAATTGATCCAGACCGTGATGTTTCCTGTCCCGGCATCCAGTTCTTTTTGAAACATCTTCGGAGTTACCTCATCCCCAAACCATGTCTCATCGGAAATCTGCCCGTTCAATACCAGCGTCCGTTCCTCTTCTGCCTCATTTCTTATCCAGTTCCAAAACTTCCGCTTCATTCCTGTCCTCACTTCCTGCTTTTTTGCAAAAAGAAAGCCAGCAGATGATTTTTCTTTCACCTGTCGGCTCCTATTGCTTTGCTATTCTGTTTTCCTCCTCACTGCCTTTCCCCGCAAATGCCCCGGCATCTTTGAGCTTTGTCATGTTTCCGTTGATCAGGTACAGATCCCCGCCCTCTTCTTTCGGAATCAGGTTCATATCCTCCATCTCACGGATATCATTGGCAGACAGCCGCCCGTTCTGCCGCCCTACGGAATACCCGTTCATCCGGCTCTGGTAATCCCCACGGAGAAGCCCATCCACGTTCAGCTTGATGAAATACTCCTGCTTCTCCTGCGGAAGAAACAACGCCCTCTGTAAAGACTGCTCCCACCGGATTACCCACGGGTCCAAGGTGTACTTCACAAACTCCAGAGACTGCTGCTCAATATTGGAAAAACTGGATTTATCCAAATCCCCAACCATATGTGGAGGAATCCGATACAGCCTTGCAATCTCATTGATCTGGAATTTCCTTGTTTCCAGAAACTGTGCTTCTTCCGGCGGAATGCCGATCTGCTGGTACTTCATGCCCTCCTCCAGCACAGCCACCTTTCCGGCGTTCCTGCTGCCGCCATACACCGACTGCCAGCTTTCCCTGACCTTTGCCGGGTCTTTCAGTACCCCCGGATGCTCCAAAACACCACCCGGATTTGCCCCGTTCTCAAAGAAAGAAGCTCCATACTCCTCACAGGCAAGCGTCATCCCCACCGCATTCTTCGCCATGGCAATAGGGGAATATCCCACCAGTCCGTCAAATCCAAGCCCCGGAATATGCAGCACATCCTGCTCTCTGAGATACACCCTGCCGTATTCTTTAAAGTTTGGGTTCTCATCACTGTTCCGGGTGTAGATATAATAAAGCTGTCCATGCTCATCCCGTTCCGTCTCCATCTTATCCGGCAGGAGCGGATACAAAGCCAGCACCTTCCCATTCCCGTCACGGATGATCTGTGCATAAGCGTTGCCCCACACCAAAAGATGGCTCATCAGCGTTTCACGAAATACAAAGGAAGTCATCTCCGGGTTCGGCTCATCATGGAGCCGATGATACAGCGGATGGGTATACACTCTTTCTTTCCCTGTGTCTGTATAGCGGTAAACATGAATCGGCAAAGATGCCACCGCTTCCGAAAGAATCCGCACACAGGAATACACCGCAGTGGTCTGCATGGCAGTCCGCTCATTTACTGTTTTTCCGCTGGTGCTTCTTCCAAAGAAAAAAGAATAAGCAGAACCGCCGTAACTGGCTCTGGGCTTATCCCTCGCTCCCCGGATGCCTAAAATGGATTTGAGATTCATAGGTTCCTCCTTAAAAATGAGTAAAAAGAAAGCACCTCCGAAGAAGTGCTGTTCTGTGATAATTTTCTGTTTTCTTATAAATCGTTTCGTCAAACTGTGAGTTTTGTAATTGCACACCAGATATTTAATACCTTAACACAAAATAAATTACATAAACTCAGCTAAGTAATCCGTGAAAAATCACCCATCCAACTGATTTCCAGGTTGTATAACTAATAACCATTGCCAACAATTATCCTCCGTAACTTCAAATTATTCAGCTCGTCAAGCCGGGATTTATCTATGCACATACATTCTTGTCATATCAGGTTCACCATCACCTTGAACCATGCATAAAAATTCCCAGCCATATCTTTCATAAAAACTTGTATGGTCTGTAATCAAATAGATGGGAGAAAATCCCTTGGATTTCATATCTTTTACAACTAAATTAAGTAAATTCCCTGCAATTCCTTGACATCGGTACTCCTTTTCCGTATATACTGCACATACATTGGGCGAAAGGTCTTTTCTATCGTGAAAATCATTTTCAATCACTCCGAGACCACCTGCAATATGCCCACTGTCTAGACAAAGATACCATCCATATTCCGTTTCATTTTTCAAATATGCTTCCATACATTCAAAATATGCTTCTTGCGGTACTCCCCATTTGTCGTGAAACCATGCGGCAGCGGTTTCTTTTAATTCTGGCACTTGTCTTAAAGTGACATAGCTATATTCATTCATATTCGTATTCCCTCAAACTTAAATTCTCTGCATTATTTGGACGCTGCTGTTTTCCTTATATCCACCAGTTAGAAGTAATATCTCCTAATGTAACAATTTTTTCATTCTCATAATCCAACATAATCTGGATAGAGTGATAATGCTCTGGCATTAACTGTGCCATAAATTCCCGACATACACCACAAGGCGGAATAGCTTTTCCACTCCAATCAACAGCTATAACTCTACAAATATCATTCTCGCCATTCGTAATCATATTAGCAATAGCATTTCTTTCTGCACACATTCCCAAAGAACAGGCAGTATCAATGCAAACACCGACATAGATATTCCCTTTTTCAGTAAGAATTGCGGCAGAAACACCTCCTGCTTCCACAAGCGAAGAAATCTCTCTTTGGTTCTGCACATTTCGTGCCGCAAGGTACATTTTATCCCACATACCATCAAATTGAGAGAGCGCAAGTTTCTCAATTTCACGCACAAAATTTTCTTTTCCATCACAATATCCATCAATATCATAAGGAAATTTCTGTGCAAGTTCTATTTTCATTTTTGCATATTCTTCTCGTTCTTTTTTATGAGTACGCATATAATCACGAAAAGCAAGGTGTCTCTCAATATTATTCCAGTCCTCCGCTTGAAAGATATGAATTTGATGTGTTCGCTCATCTCCTCCTTTGCGGAGATACCGTCTGCCTGCCATTCCAAATTCACCGAGATACTCATATCCTATTTTTGAAAAGTCACCTGCGGTATCATCCACCTTTTCAAGGCTTCTGACCGCCACCATAATATCAATAATAGTTTTTGCAGCTAATCCTTCAACAGATGTGCTCCCGAAAACCTTGTACCATCTGGCAAAATTCCAATCCCCATCCCCTTTTCTTCAAACTGATAGGATACATTACTCATCTGTTCGTTTCTCCGCATTTTCCTCCAGTGCAATCACCTCTTCAAACAAGAGCTTCTGCCCCTCACGCATCACATATACATCCTCATAGCGGCCATCACATTTTTGGATATAGCGTTTCACAATAACATCCACGAATTTTTCTTCCAGTTCAATCCCCCGGCATACACGGTTCGTTTCCTCACAGGCAATCAATGTGGAACCGGAACCAAGGAACGGGTCAAGGACAATCCCATTTGTCATAGTACTGTTCCGTATCGGGTACCCCATCAGCCCCACAGGCTTCATGGTAGGGTGCTCCTTACTTGCCTTCGGCCTTGCATATTCCCAGATGGTTGTCTGCTTCCGGTCGGAATACCACTGGTGTCTCCCTCCCTTTTTCCATCCGAACAAACAGGGTTCGTGCTGCCACTGATACGGGGAACGTCCCAGTACCAACGTATCCTTTTTCCAGATACAGCAGCCTGACAGGTAAAATCCGACCTTATCGAAGGCTTTCCTGAAAATCAGTCCCTTGGAATCCGAATGGAAAATATAAATGCTTCCGTCATCTGCTAAATGTTCATGCATACACCCCATGGCTTTTTCCGTAAAAAGATATGCCGCATCGTCTGACAGGTCATCATTTTGGATACTGCCCGCCGTTCCCTGATAAGACACAAAATACGGAAGGTCGCTCAGTACCATATTTACTTTTGTTCCTTCCAGAAGTTTTTCATAGCTCTCCGGTAATGTGGAATCTCCACAAAGCACCCTGTGTTTTCCAAGCACCCACAAATCTCCTGCTTTAAAAAATGCAGGATTTCCAAGCTCCGCATCAACGTCAAATTCGTCTTCCTCTATATTTTTGTCATGGACTTTATTAAAGAGTTGTTCAATCTCCGGCGGTTCAAAACCTGTCTTTCCAACATCAAAATCCGAATCCTGAATATCCTTCAGCAAATCCGCCAGTCTCTGTTCATCCCATTCGCCTGTAATCTTATTCAAAGCGATATTGAGTGCTTTCTCCCGTGCTTTATCCACGTCTACGATCACACAGTCAATTTCCTCATATCCCAAATCAGAAAGCACCGTCACCCTCTGATGTCCGCCGATAATAGTCATATCTGCATTCACAATGACAGGCTCCACATAGCCAAATTCCTTGATGGAATTTTTGATTTTCTCATATTCCTTATCGCCGGGCTTGAGCTTCTTTCTCGGATTGTAAGCTGCCGGAATCAACCCGGCTATTTTGATTTTCCTAAATTCCATTTTCGTCCCTCCAAAACCTGTCTCTGATATAACAATGGTGGCTGCAGTATTTCCTGCGGTTATCCCCATAGGCTTCAAAAGTTCTGCCGCGGTATGCACATTTCTTTGTGTAGACCGCTTTCCTGTATCCTGCCTCCGGGTGTGTTTTCCACCAAAGCCTCCGGCAGTTGTCCGAGCAGAATCTTCTCGGTCTGCCGTTACCCGACTGGGTGATTTCTTTCCCACAGCACACACAGGCTTTGCCCTCTGCCATCCGCTCCTGAAGATTCATCGCCGTAGCCTTGGCATACCCAGCCATGTCATTTGCTTTACAGTAATTCCGCACAATGTCACGGGTCAGCCCCACTGTTTCCGCAATCATCCGGTATCCCATGCCCTGCATCCGCAGTTCCTTTATCTGCACTGCCTGAGCATCCGTCATCCCTTCCACCTCCAACTAAAAAAAGCCGGAAAACCATCATTTCAGAATGATTTTCAGCTTCAAAACACGGGATTTTCTGTACTTTTTAGCAAAACTTTCTATCCTTTATTTTGCGGAAATCCTGTGTTTATGTATGGAAAGGCACTGCGTTTCCTAT
>PPYE01585558.1_pt1 | contig 16180 bp, 18 predicted proteins | sample 1559881 | NCBI WGS metagenome assembly PPYE01 (sample SAMN08240022, study PRJNA423297) | Human gut metagenome, whole genome shotgun sequencing project. | reverse complement strand
TTATTTATATTGACTATGAAGTTAATCTCAGGTTCCCCGGAACCTGAGATTTTTTGTTTCCTGGAACTTCATTCATTGCTGAATCACCGTATCGAAAGCATTTATCAAGGAGGTTTTGCTATGAAAACAAAATGGAGTATTCAGAAACTTATTTACACCGTTATGCTGGCCGCAGTTGCCGGCGCCCTCATGTCCCTGGAATTTTCCGTTCCAATGATGCCGCCCTTTTACAAGATTGACTTCAGCGATGTGCCGTCCATTATTGCCCTGTTCCTCATGGGGCCAGCGTCCGCCGCCTGGGTGGAAATCATCAAAATCATCATCAAGCTTCTCACGGTCGGCACCAATTCCATGTATGTAGGGGAATTTGCCAATCTTATCGGGGTTGTATTATTCGTAATCCCCATGTGGGCAGTTTACAAAAAAGGCGGAAAGACCCGCCGGGCAGCAATCGCGTCATTGGCAGTCAGCGTCCCCATCAGGACCTTGTTTGCCTGTTTCTGCAATGCATTTATCACCCTTCCCCTGTATGCAGCGGCCATGGGGCTCCCTCTGAACCAGGTGATTACCATGGTGGCTGCGGTAAATCCGGCCATCAGCGATCTGACCACCTTCATCTTTATGGCCACCATCCCCTTCAACCTGATTAAGCTGGGGCTCAACTGCTTTGTGGGGTATCTGCTGTACACCAGACTGCTGGCAGTTTATCCGGCTGTGAGAACCGCGTGAGGAAATACATGAGGAAACGCTGTAAGGAACGAGGGCTGAAAAATCCAGTCAGGAGGTTATATACACATGATTCAAAATTATAGCGATTTAACCCGGTTAGAGATGGAACAGGTCAACAAGGATGAAACCATTGTACTGATTCCCCTGGGTGCGCTGGAGCAGCACGGAAACCAGGCTCCGCTGGGTACGGACGATATCATCGCAGAGGCCATGACAGACTATATACGCAGGGAGTTGGAAGTGGAAAATTCAGATTTTCCCATGCTGATATTTCCGGTCATCCCCGTAGGCTTGAGCACGGAGCACAGGAATTTCTGCGGCTCCATCACATTTAAACCGGATACCTACTACCATATGTTATATGATATCAGCACCAGCCTGGTCCGCCACGGTTTTAAGAAGCTGGCTTTTCTGGTGTGTCATGGAGGAAATGCTCCCATTGTACAGGTCTTAAGCAGGGAGCTTCGCAGCGAGTTCGGCATCTCCCCTTTCATTCTTTCATCCGGGGCCTTTAGCCATCCGGATGTGACGGCCACGATTTCAGAAGGAAATATCTGGGACTTCCATGGAGGTGAAATGGAAACCTCCATGGTCATGGCCGTGGACCCGTCCCTGGTAAAGTCAGAGACCTCAGAGGCGGGAATTCCCACTGCATTTAAAGACAATCAGGCGCTGAAACCTTACGGAAATGTATCCATTGGCTGGGTATCCGAGGATTGGAAAACAGAAGACGGCAAACCCATCGGAATCGGCGGGGACCCCTCAGGCGCCACAGCTGAAAAGGGACGGATCATTCTGGAAACCAGCGCTAAGGTGCTGGTGCCGGGGCTTAAAGAGATTCGGGCATGGAAGGGATAATGGAAGTATGCATTCTTTGTACATTCTAACAAGATTATGAAAGGGATGGGGCATGCCCCATCTTTTTTGTTGTACGGAATTAGTTTTACCTAACCTTTTTGCAGTTCAAAAGGGATTGCGGCGTTTGCGAAAAGGGCAGAGGAGAGGGCAACTGGATGTAATTCTGTAATTGGCGGATTTTTAACTTGCTCCGACGCGAGAGCGGAGACGCTATTATGTGAACGGCTATGAGACTACCCCGGAATTTCAATCCACTCCACCGCGAGGGTGGAGACATTTGTCCACCAGTACTGTCGCGATTGTGTCTATTATTTCAATCCACTCCACCGCGAGGGTGGAGACTCCGGTCCCTCTGCCAGATATCCTCCATTCCCCAATTTCAATCCACTCCACCGCGAGGGTGGAGACTTCTCACGGTCAGCAGGAATCCACTCATCAGACAATTTCAATCCACTCCACCGCGAGGGTGGAGACCCATGAGGTCCTCTGCGGATGCCGCTGCTCCAGTACCTATTTCAATCCACTCCACCGCGAGGGTGGAGACCGTTGCAGCAATCGGTCCCCTGCTTATATCCATCGATTTCAATCCACTCCACCGCGAGGGTGGAGACGCGAGACCCCAGGGGAAATAGGAAACCAATACAGCGATTTCAATCCACTCCACCGCGAGGGTGGAGACGATATCAGCATGCGAGTATTGGTAAAGAGCGTAATTTCAATCCACTCCACCGCGAGGGTGGAGACAATGTATCCAGTATTTATGGGGACGTGGAAATAGAATTTCAATCCACTCCACCGCGAGGGTGGAGACGACGGGGCGGGTGAATCTGTGGCAACCTGGCCGGATATTTCAATCCACTCCACCGCGAGGGTGGAGACTGGCACCCGTTAATGCGAAGCCTCGCTTTCTCATATTTCAATCCACTCCACCGCGAGGGTGGAGACTCAAAAGTACAGACTGTGTGATTAGAGCATTTTGATTTCAATCCACTCCACCGCGAGGGTGGAGACGTATATCAACTGTTCCAGGCCACTGCCTGAGTGGATTTCAATCCACTCCACCGCGAGGGTGGAGACGTTTTACAGATTTTACATGTTTTTGTCAACCAAACTATTTCAATCCACTCCACCGCGAGGGTGGAGACTATATCTAGCCGCCAGGCTGTTCATTACACGGTAATTTCAATCCACTCCACCGCGAGGGTGGAGACGAGAAGAAACGCCGCAGGCTTGAGAAGCTGGAGCAATTTCAATCCACTCCACCGCGAGGGTGGAGACGAAGAGCCTCGATTTTGTATTTGCTCATATCATACAATTTCAATCCACTCCACCGCGAGGGTGGAGACGATGTCATTGACTTGGAAACAGTTCGCCAGACAAAATTTCAATCCACTCCACCGCGAGGGTGGAGACTTCATCTTCATCCAGATGTGCCGTAACATTCATGATTTCAATCCACTCCACCGCGAGGGTGGAGACTCAGCTTTTCAATCTTCTTCTTGGACTCTTCGGGATTTCAATCCACTCCACCGCGAGGGTGGAGACTTTGCCTTTTGTAACTCTTCTTCCGTCATTTTAGCATTTCAATCCACTCCACCGCGAGGGTGGAGACAGTTGCTTCTGGAAGAGTCATTGTCTGTGCAAATATTTCAATCCACTCCACCGCGAGGGTGGAGACGACGTAGGGCCGTCCTGGTCGCGCTGTTCATAATATTTCAATCCACTCCACCGCGAGGGTGGAGACGTCATCCTCCTGCTCCGGCCCTCCCGTCCACTGATTTCAATCCACTCCACCGCGAGGGTGGAGACATAGCATCACTTGTATTTGTCTCATGCAGCGCTTATTTCAATCCACTCCACCGCGAGGGTGGAGACGCCCTAATCTTTGCCGCTTCCGGGACTTTGACATCATTTCAATCCACTCCACCGCGAGGGTGGAGACACCGACATGGACAAGGCGTTCGGCACCCTTACATCATTTCAATCCACTCCACCGCGAGGGTGGAGACCCGGACCCGCCGCTTCTCCTTCTGATAGGACATTAGATTTCAATCCACTCCACCGCGAGGGTGGAGACTATTGTGTCAACTTGTTATAGGAGGATGCGGCATATTTCAATCCACTCCACCGCGAGGGTGGAGACAGATTCTCCCTTAAGCGTATCTCATCAATCTGCATATTTCAATCCACTCCACCGCGAGGGTGGAGACCACGGAGCCAAGTACATTATTAGCTATAGCCTTATTTCAATCCACTCCACCGCGAGGGTGGAGACTATGCCCTCTCTTTTTTCCAGATTCTCTATCTTTTATTTCAATCCACTCCACCGCGAGGGTGGAGACGGAACGGGTTCGCGGTATATTCCTGGACACCAAAGATTTCAATCCACTCCACCGCGAGGGTGGAGACTATTGCGGCCAGTGCAATAAGTGCGGCTACTACTCCCAATTTCAATCCACTCCACCGCGAGGGTGGAGACCCGGTCCCACAAAATCCACACGCCAGCCGGGATACTATTTCAATCCACTCCACCGCGAGGGTGGAGACGTAACTCATGGCGTCTGCGGCCTCAGATGCGCTATTTCAATCCACTCCACCGCGAGGGTGGAGACGATTCTCCCTTAAGCGTATCTCATCAATCTGCATATTTCAATCCACTCCACCGCGAGGGTGGAGACTATGATTATATTACTGTAACTCATTGGGAAAACTGATTTCAATCCACTCCACCGCGAGGGTGGAGACCCAGCACCTCTCCTTCGTACCATTTCCCGGCCAGATTTCAATCCACTCCACCGCGAGGGTGGAGACGGCGTAAATGTCACCCTGTCAGACGGCACAACAATTTCAATCCACTCCACCGCGAGGGTGGAGACTCCATGCCATCTGCTTATTAATCTCATAAAATCAATTTCAATCCACTCCACCGCGAGGGTGGAGACAACCAAGTATCCAACAGCGGACAATCCGCTGGAGATTTCAATCCACTCCACCGCGAGGGTGGAGACGATATGTACGATAACCGGCAGATGACCGTAGATAAATTTCAATCCACTCCACCGCGAGGGTGGAGACATCAACGAGCTGGATTTAGAACTTTATACGGATAATTTCAATCCACTCCACCGCGAGGGTGGAGACTTAAGGAGGTGGTATCGTGGCAGACCGTATCAAAGATTTCAATCCACTCCACCGCGAGGGTGGAGACCTTATCCGTCCCATGCGGCATCCCGTCATTCGTGACAATTTCAATCCACTCCACCGCGAGGGTGGAGACCCGTGATGCCATAGTACGTCTCCATGTACCAGTAATTTCAATCCACTCCACCGCGAGGGTGGAGACATGTCTGGCATGCTGGCGATTATCAACGCCAGCATTTCAATCCACTCCACCGCGAGGGTGGAGACATTATACTGGTTCTCCTCCATCCTGCTGAGCAGATTTCAATCCACTCCACCGCGAGGGTGGAGACTTTTTTTACAAGGTCCCTCGTTCGTCCTTGCCCGGATTTCAATCCACTCCACCGCGAGGGTGGAGACCCCGATTAGTAACTAAAATTAACATTTTGTAAAATTTCAATCCACTCCACCGCGAGGGTGGAGACTCCGGCCGAAACTAGATACCAGGTAAAACATGGCGATTTCAATCCACTCCACCGCGAGGGTGGAGACCATTATGCAAATCCCTCCACTTCGCGCATTGAATATTTCAATCCACTCCACCGCGAGGGTGGAGACGCATTTATGATTGACCGGTTTGCCGCCCGTAGTATTTCAATCCACTCCACCGCGAGGGTGGAGACGCCGCATCTTCATCCTGTATTCCGTACTTATGGATACATTTCAATCCACTCCACCGCGAGGGTGGAGACCTCATTATATTGCCTTAAATTATTATCATCAACATTTCAATCCACTCCACCGCGAGGGTGGAGACATAGTCAAGCAGGAGGACACCCCTGCGGCTCCGGTATTTCAATCCACTCCACCGCGAGGGTGGAGACTCCCCGGGCCTTATTTTTTTGATAGGAGGCTTTATATTTCAATCCACTCCACCGCGAGGGTGGAGACGGGGACACCGAATGGCTCCGCCGGTGGATTGGATGGATTTCAATCCACTCCACCGCGAGGGTGGAGACTCCGGCCGGCCTGCCTTCTGGACCAATGTCTATGAGATTTCAATCCACTCCACCGCGAGGGTGGAGACCCGTCCAGGCCCATCAGGAACTCGTCCAACTGGTCCAATTTCAATCCACTCCACCGCGAGGGTGGAGACCTGGACGGCAAGCCGGATTTTATTGGCGGTAATCTATTTCAATCCACTCCACCGCGAGGGTGGAGACCCCTTCCTCATCTTCATTCGGGAGCCAGTCATTACGATTTCAATCCACTCCACCGCGAGGGTGGAGACTTATATATGTTGTTGTGCCGGATGATGATGAGGGAATTTCAATCCACTCCACCGCGAGGGTGGAGACAGAAAAGCAGAATTTCTTTGTGATATGCCAGTGGATTTCAATCCACTCCACCGCGAGGGTGGAGACGGAATATGTGCTTGATACATTGGTTAAGTTTATTATTTCAATCCACTCCACCGCGAGGGTGGAGACGCAAAGCCGCCCCGAAGATGGTACAATATAGGTGCATTTCAATCCACTCCACCGCGAGGGTGGAGACGGTGAAAAAGGGGGATATTACATCACAAATAAACTCCATTTCAATCCACTCCACCGCGAGGGTGGAGACATGGAAGGACAAATTAATCTGCTCAAGGCAAAGCTTATTTCAATCCACTCCACCGCGAGGGTGGAGACGGCTACAGGCGATATCTCTATTAAGCGTATGGAGATTTCAATCCACTCCACCGCGAGGGTGGAGACCGCGTAGGACAATCCGAAGTAATCCCCTTCAAAAATTTCAATCCACTCCACCGCGAGGGTGGAGACTCTGGAAATGACGATGTAACGTCTCACTCTTAAAATTTCAATCCACTCCACCGCGAGGGTGGAGACTCCATAAACGCATGGATAATCTCATGCCGGAGAATTTCAATCCACTCCACCGCGAGGGTGGAGACATTTTCATAGCCGTGGTCTTTAATTGCTTCAATGATTTCAATCCACTCCACCGCGAGGGTGGAGACTATGGATGTATTCTTGCATACAGGGCAAAATACCGATTTCAATCCACTCCACCGCGAGGGTGGAGACGCTCGAATATGTCAAGGTCGGTTGGAACAAATTTATTTCAATCCACTCCACCGCGAGGGTGGAGACCGAAGGGACACCGCTTTTATATGCAGGATTGTAAAGTATTTCAATCCACTCCACCGCGAGGGTGGAGACATTTAAGTACAGGCGTTGCCGCGCCAAGTACATAAATTTCAATCCACTCCACCGCGAGGGTGGAGACCTCCCTGGGCCGAAGAATTAATCATCAGACAATTGATTTCAATCCACTCCACCGCGAGGGTGGAGACCAAATCTTAATTTTCTTTCGGTTCAAAGCATACTATTTCAATCCACTCCACCGCGAGGGTGGAGACCGCCAAGAACACCACCCACAACAGCCATAATAACCGATTTCAATCCACTCCACCGCGAGGGTGGAGACTTAAGTACAGGCGTTGCCGCGCCAAGTACATAAATTTCAATCCACTCCACCGCGAGGGTGGAGACGATGGGGGAAATAAAAAATGATGAGACGAGCACAATTTCAATCCACTCCACCGCGAGGGTGGAGACTTGACTGTGGCATAAATCTTTCGGCGCTGGTCTATTTCAATCCACTCCACCGCGAGGGTGGAGACCGCATATAGCAAGGGCTTGATGATGGAGTATCACATTTCAATCCACTCCACCGCGAGGGTGGAGACAATAATCGGACACATCCGACACCGAAGGTGGAGTATTTCAATCCACTCCACCGCGAGGGTGGAGACGTAACGATAAGTGAAAAACAGATACCGGTTATCGATTTCAATCCACTCCACCGCGAGGGTGGAGACATAGAGCAGAAACTGTCTGACATCTGCATATCCATATTTCAATCCACTCCACCGCGAGGGTGGAGACGCTTTCTATATGCTTCTGTCTGGTTCTGAATAATGATTTCAATCCACTCCACCGCGAGGGTGGAGACGCCTGCCGGCCACATTCACATTTCATGTACAGCGATTTCAATCCACTCCACCGCGAGGGTGGAGACGAATAAAGCAAAACCGCCATCATTCCACCTGACAATTTCAATCCACTCCACCGCGAGGGTGGAGACGTCTTTTATATGCACCTTTATGGGTACAGATGAATTTCAATCCACTCCACCGCGAGGGTGGAGACAACCGCATCATGGAGGATGTGGTACGGCGGATTAAATTTCAATCCACTCCACCGCGAGGGTGGAGACGATAGAAAAGGATTTACTTATATACCGATATCTGATTTCAATCCACTCCACCGCGAGGGTGGAGACGGAGGCCAGGAGGCCAGAAGGCCACAGATACGTAATTTCAATCCACTCCACCGCGAGGGTGGAGACGATTGCGCCAGGAAGGAGGACAGCTAGGTGATTATTTCAATCCACTCCACCGCGAGGGTGGAGACATATGCCAGTTTCCTTCCGGATGGCAGTCCAATATTTCAATCCACTCCACCGCGAGGGTGGAGACAACGAAGGGCACGGTGGACGAGGATGTGGTAAAATTTCAATCCACTCCACCGCGAGGGTGGAGACGCTGTCCGGGCTGACTATCAGTTAATCAGTGATAAATTTCAATCCACTCCACCGCGAGGGTGGAGACTACAACTTCCGCCATGATTATGACCGGTTGATGGATTTCAATCCACTCCACCGCGAGGGTGGAGACTGGAAGTCTGCCCCAACACGTCCTTGATGGCCATATTTCAATCCACTCCACCGCGAGGGTGGAGACCAAAGGAGTACGAAGAAATAATCAAAAACCCACTATTTCAATCCACTCCACCGCGAGGGTGGAGACTAGGCAGGAAGTAAGGCAGATGCTTAATGAAGCAGATTTCAATCCACTCCACCGCGAGGGTGGAGACATTGTGTCTGAGCGCTCGCTCAAACACCCCGGGTACATTTCAATCCACTCCACCGCGAGGGTGGAGACATCGAGCAGGTTACTGTGAGAAAGGGCGTAAAGGATATTTCAATCCACTCCACCGCGAGGGTGGAGACCTTTTGCGGCCTATATCCGCGGGGAGGTCCTGGAGATTTCAATCCACTCCACCGCGAGGGTGGAGACAGAGTATGGACCTCCAACAGAGGATACCAAATATACATTTCAATCCACTCCACCGCGAGGGTGGAGACTCTGGCAGGTCACACTTGACGTATACCTCCGGCAATTTCAATCCACTCCACCGCGAGGGTGGAGACACTGTAGTCTTGCCGGCAGCCGTGGTACCTTCCAGATTTCAATCCACTCCACCGCGAGGGTGGAGACGCCCTTTTGGGCGTATAATATAATCAGAGATAAGATTTCAATCCACTCCACCGCGAGGGTGGAGACCCGGCGGCAACCGTGTTCTGGATTCTTGCACCGGATTTCAATCCACTCCACCGCGAGGGTGGAGACCCAGAGACACCACCTATACTTAAAGCAAATAATGAATTTCAATCCACTCCACCGCGAGGGTGGAGACATAAGGATGACTCTCAGGTCGTGGAGCTGATTGTATTTCAATCCACTCCACCGCGAGGGTGGAGACTTCTTTTCAGCTTTAATCATTGATTTTTCCTCCTATTTCAATCCACTCCACCGCGAGGGTGGAGACACTATGCGCTCCAAGATGGATTATGTAATGCAGGAATTTCAATCCACTCCACCGCGAGGGTGGAGACCGCTGTGCCTGTTGCTGCGCATCATCAACAAATGCCATTTCAATCCACTCCACCGCGAGGGTGGAGACGAGTCAAATATGTGACGCTTTTCAATAATTTGAATTTCAATCCACTCCACCGCGAGGGTGGAGACCGTCATCCCTTGCACTTATGTTGGTTATATTGATGATTTCAATCCACTCCACCGCGAGGGTGGAGACACACTATATGTCGGACAGATGTCCAACGAGTAGTAATTTCAATCCACTCCACCGCGAGGGTGGAGACTAAGATTTGGCTTTATACATCCTGTATTAAAACATTTCAATCCACTCCACCGCGAGGGTGGAGACTCCCAGCCGTTCTGTATCATTCAGTCCGGAAATATTTCAATCCACTCCACCGCGAGGGTGGAGACAAACCAGGGACTGCGAATACACTATATTGATACGTATTTCAATCCACTCCACCGCGAGGGTGGAGACGCGGACAACATTGCCAAGATTGTGCTGGACAGCTTATTTCAATCCACTCCACCGCGAGGGTGGAGACGAACAGTTCACGCACTTAAAACGGAGGTTAAACATGAATTTCAATCCACTCCACCGCGAGGGTGGAGACGACAGACGGTCAAACGGCGGAAGAAGTGGTCAGACGATTTCAATCCACTCCACCGCGAGGGTGGAGACTTTCCTGACCTGGATAGACTGTTTCTGCCGATTCCTATTTCAATCCACTCCACCGCGAGGGTGGAGACAACGGCTTTCTTATTCTGGTTGGACAGATGATTCAATTTCAATCCACTCCACCGCGAGGGTGGAGACGAAATTCCAAATCCAATCAATTCTGTCCAGACAATTTCAATCCACTCCACCGCGAGGGTGGAGACATTGCAGCGGGCTAAAAAAGCAATGCAGGATTACAAATTTCAATCCACTCCACCGCGAGGGTGGAGACATACTGATTCCCCAATGGTTACGGCATATTTACGATTTCAATCCACTCCACCGCGAGGGTGGAGACCCGTCAACCAATCTGTCAAATGTTATTTTATCAAGATTTCAATCCACTCCACCGCGAGGGTGGAGACAATGGGACTAATAACATGGGCTAAAAAGGTGATAGATTTCAATCCACTCCACCGCGAGGGTGGAGACGTTGAGAATTCTTCCAGTTCCTTATTGTTGCAATATTTCAATCCACTCCACCGCGAGGGTGGAGACCCTAACAACGCTTGAAGATAAAACAGAGTATCAGATTTCAATCCACTCCACCGCGAGGGTGGAGACGGAGTATGTACAAGATACAAATGTTGTGATTGCTATTTCAATCCACTCCACCGCGAGGGTGGAGACGTCTTTCCATCTCCGGGGATACCACTGATTCAACGTTATTTCAATCCACTCCACCGCGAGGGTGGAGACTGTGGGGGACATATCTCAGGCGCAACGGGTTTCGGAATTTCAATCCACTCCACCGCGAGGGTGGAGACCGGCAACCCCATCATTATGCCATGCTCCAACCAATTTCAATCCACTCCACCGCGAGGGTGGAGACTCTTGGTATAGCTAACACTAACACTTCAAAACGTATTTCAATCCACTCCACCGCGAGGGTGGAGACCAGTGCATGATATCAGGGCCACTGGATGTATACAATTTCAATCCACTCCACCGCGAGGGTGGAGACGAGTATCATCGGTTTGTCGAGGTCAAGGACGGGGATTTCAATCCACTCCACCGCGAGGGTGGAGACCGAGAGGGTGAAATACACCATGTAGACACAATCGATTTCAATCCACTCCACCGCGAGGGTGGAGACAGCAATACTACACAATAACCACTACTATTCTTCATCACATTTCCACAAACAAATCATATCCCACCCCCCTCAAATCACGGCCAACCATCCCTGCACACTCGCAAATCCGTTCTCATTGTGCAAATTTTCCGGTGCGAATCCCCCCGTAAATCCATGTTTGCTTCAGGTTCGCACCAAAATACTTTATACCGCTTTACCGCCCGCGGCCAGGTCAGAATATCAGCGGTTCTTCCACATTAATCCCCTTATTCATCCCAACATGGTTCACTTTTGTAGTGTGTTTATTCCCAAGGTTGTAAAACCTAAGGCTGTCCGTCTGTTCATCAATTATATCTGTCAGTATCGCCTTTAGCTTTATCAGCTGGGCATTATCCAAAATACATTCAAATACGGAGTTCTGGACGCGGGTGCCATAATTGACACATTGCTTTGCAACCTTTCTCAACCTGGCCCTGCCTGCGGCGGTTTCCGTATTCACATCATATGTAATCAGTACCAGCATATACCTTCCTCCTCCGGCCCATCTGTCAGGTGTCTTTCTATTTCCAGAAAAACGGCGGGTATTCATCTATATCGCCTCGCAGATATCTGGACAGAAGCATGGCCTGAACAAATGGAATCATTCCCCACTCCACCTTCTCATTCAGATATGGATGGGTAATCATCTCCTTTTTCTTGTTCTGCCATTCTGACAGCAACAGCTTCCGTGCCTCATCCCCCATAATGACAGCGCCGTCTTCTTTCCGGGAAAAATCCTTTTTGTTTACCATCTTCCGGTTAATCAGGGTAAGCACAAAACGGTCTGCCAGAACCGGCCGCAGCTCCTCCATTAAATCCAATGCCAGGGAAAGGCGGCCCGGCCGGTCCGTATGCATGAATCCCACGTAAGGGTCCAGGCCAACTGTTTCCAATGCTGACGCAACTGTATTGGCCAGCAGCGTGTACACAAATGACAGCATGGCATTCACATTATCCAAAGGCGGCCGCCTGTTCCTTCCCTTGAAATAGAAATCATTTTTCTGCTGTAATATGAGCTGGTCGAAAACCCCAAAGTAAATACTGGCATCCTCCCCTTCATACCCCCGCAGCTGAGCCATGTCCCGGCTTTCCTCTATGCGCCTGAGGGATTGTTTCAGGAATCCGGCCGCATCCTTCACCTTCTCTGTGTCAATCTGAAGTCCATGGTCTCTCACAGCTCTCTCCAGAACCCATCTGGCATTGTATACTTTTCCAAGGATACAGTTTCTGGCTATCATCAGACTTGCGTCCTGATTCATGGAAACCTGGTACTGTTTCCTGCGCAGAAGTACGTTTCCCCGCACACGTCCGGTCACACGGGCCAGAAATCTTCCCTGAGGCGAAAGGACGCAAAGTGATATGTCCCGCTCCGCGCATCCCCCCATGAGGGCCGGGCTCATTCCCCTGTATCCAAAGGACACTATTCCCTCCAGATTATGGAGCGGTATCCGTCCCAGTTCCGTATCGTTGTCATAGATTACCACATTTTCCCCGTCCAGCGACAGATAACTGTCAGGAGAAGTAACATACAGGGTGTTTAATAACTTCCTCATACATCCTCCTCAATCTTCCCACGGATATAATCCCTGACAGGTGATGCTTTTCCCAGTTTCGGCATACATATATCTTTCATGGAGCAGGCATTACAGCTCTTTGACCATCTGACCTTTGGTGTATATCCCTTGTCATAAAGTTCATGCATCTCCTGAAATATATCCCTTACCCGTTTTCGCAGTTCATCTGTAATCTCCACCACATTCCTGCGGTGAATCTCTCCGTAATACAGCGCCCCCGCTTCAATCCTGGCTGACAGCATTTCCTCCAGGCACATGGCCTGGGCCGCCAGCTGCAGTATATCTGCTTCTGATTCCTTTGGGCTCCCCTTTTTATATTCCACCGGAAATACCCGGAACAGTCCCCTGTGCCCATGGAGTCCGATTCCATCCTCCGCCCTGTGAAACTCTACAATATCGCATTCCCCGCTGACACCCATACTCCTGGAATACACAGGCAATGCCCTGCTTATCATCACATCGCCCCGCCTTTCTGCCAAATATGGATCATGGGCCTTTTTGTGGAGCAGCTCTCCTTCTATGGTATGCTCATTCTCTTTCCACTGCTGTTCAATATGTATAAGGGCCCACTGGCGCCTGCAAAAGGTGAAATGCTGGATACCGGACACCATGAGGAAGTCATCCTCCCTGTATTCCATTATATCTTCTCCGAAACTTCAACCGTTTCCGGAATCTGGTCCCTATGGACGGCAACCGTGTAATCCCCGTATTTTCTGGGATACTCCACTTCCTCATTCTTTTTTACTTCCACGGCATCAAAGAGTTTGTATGCAGGGCAATCTCCCAGTTCCTTACTATGTTTAAACACGATGAGCCGGCGGACCGCCATTTTTCCCCTGGCTGCGGAATGGTCGATTTCAAACATATTGATGATGGCATCCCACAAAAGTTCCAGATCCTCATCTGAAAAGCCCGTGGATTTTCTGGCCAGATTAGCTGATATGTAACCCTCCGCGCGGTACAGGGCGTAGGGAACGATATTCTTTCTTCCCATTTCCGTACTCTTATTTTCCGCGTCCTTTTCTGTGGTGATAGCCACACGGGTAATGGTCACTTCCTGACTCACAATGGGGTCAATGCTTCTGGCAAATCCCAGCTGTACAGGCCCACGCACCTGGCCGCAGTTTAACGCAGCCTTTACAAAGGTTGTCATGACCGCGCCAAAGGTTCGGATATCGAAAAAGTTACGGCACATAAAATCCCGGATTTTCTGGTCTACCTGAGGGTCTTTCTTTTTGAGTTCCTTGATTCCCTTTTCATCTGTCTTAAGCTCAATGTACGCGGTATTGTCACTTCTGTTTAAAGGTACATCCTCCCGGATATATATTTTATACCCGGGCTCGTCTTCCTTCAGTGTCTCCACATAATTGCGTATCTTACGTTTTAAGCACACATCCGTCACGATACCGTATCCGCTCTCCGGATCAATCCTCGGCAGATTGCCTGCATCCGGGTCGCCGTTTGGATTTCCGTTCTCCACATCAAATAACACCACAAATTCATACCTGTTCTTAATCACCTCTGCCATTTTAATCCTCCTCCTTTATCTTCTTCTCATATCTCTTCTGAGTCTGATGGTAATATCCCAATATGAACATTCCCTGCTCCTCCAGGGTAAGCCGCCTTGGGCAGGCTGCCTTCTGCCCCTCTGCGACAGTCAGCCTTCCCTGTAAATCACCCAGTATTTTTTCATAATATATCTCCTTCGCCCCATTGTTCATCTTCTTCATGTGGCTGTTTTTCAGCTTAAATAAAATGGGAAAGATTGCCGCCGGCGTCGCGCATGCAGAGTTAAAATACTTATCCTTTATGGTGGCGTTAATCCCCGGATTGGCGTCCTCCTGGATTGCCTCCAGAACCGCAAACTCCCTTCCCAGGACGTACGCGGTATTATTACTGTCTTCATTCAGCGCCATGGTTATTTCCTCCTTTTCATTTCCATTTTTCAGCAGATATGCTTTGATAATGGCTGCCCTTCCCCTGGTTATCTTATAAATCCGGCTGTCCCCGTCGTCCTGCTCTGCCCGTATCCTGCCAAGCACGGCCTGATACAGGGACGCCGGATACCGGCTGCCGGATATGATTGCCCTGTACACTGCCCCGGACATACTGGGAACCGGCTTTTTATCCCTGGACTTTTTATTGACGGTCTCCTGCAGCATACGCCACATTCCCAGATACTCCACGGCGTCGGCTGCCGGACGCACTATTTCCATTCTGTCATAATGTTCTTTTATATGCTTTAATATATTTCCAAAGCTGTCCTGATAGAAAAAACGCACTGCCAGCCTGGCTGCATTAGGCGCCAGACCTAATATATAAAATTTCCTGTCCATATCAAGACTGTCCTGGACATCCTGAGCCGCAACCGCTTTTCCCTCTGCCAGGTTCTTGAATACCCCATCCACTATTTCCTGGTTCTCCATCGTTGGCTCCGATACGCACGCAAATATATTCTGGTATCGTTCGTCGCCTTCCTCGGACCAGTAAACCACTGCCGTGTCACCGATGGTTGTCCTATGAGTCCGGTCCCCAAGGAGATAATTGAGCGCCGTGGTATAGGCATAGGCCGCGTATGTTCCCACCGGTGCGTTAAAGCTCTGTTCCTTGCCGTATGATTCAAAGGCAGGTGCATTAAAGGAAACCAGCGCAGCACCGCTGGACTGGGCCCCCTGGACGCCTTTTATGGTGCCGTGAATCCTGGCTATTTCCTCCCTGCGCCCTGTCACCAGGCAGACGCCCACAGGTCCTGTGCCTGACTGACGGCTGTATTCTTCCCAGCACTGCCTTATATCCGGGTCCTCATGGACATATTCCCCATCCACCATGAACACCAGATTAGAACCGGATATAATCTCCTCCAGTTCCGGTATCAGGCATGGGTTTTCCGCTGCCTGATCCGGCGCCCAGCGGTCAAAAAACCGGCACACCGCCCCGGCCGCGGGGCTGCTGATATGCTCTAAAATGTCCTTATGCTTCTTTTTGGCGCACTCAAAACATTCCCTGGACCGCTCCGGTTTCCCCTTATTATCAATTCCCAGCATATAACCGGAATGGTCGCACAGGAAATTGGCGGATACACCGGAAGAACGGGAAACCATCTGGGGTACCGTAAGGCTTTGCGGTACCGTGACTGTCTTTTTACCTTTCTGCCGCTCCTGCTTAAGGGGAATGACGCTCTTAAGCTCCCCCTGCTCTGAAATATCCAGCCCGTACGCTACCCTGGCCCTGCACCAGCCCGGACTGGTTATCTTTCCCTTCCGCTCAAGGGCTTCATAATATTCAACAAGCGCCTGGAGAATCATCGCACCACCTCACAATTCCTTACATCCAGA
>PPYE01627345.1_pt1 | contig 16183 bp, 17 predicted proteins | sample 1559881 | NCBI WGS metagenome assembly PPYE01 (sample SAMN08240022, study PRJNA423297) | Human gut metagenome, whole genome shotgun sequencing project. | reverse complement strand
TAGAATAGAAAGCTGCAGTTTTGCTCTTTTCAATATTCCCCAGAAAATCCGGCAAGTTGAAAGCCACAGATTCCTTTTCCAGTTCTCTTTTTTCAAATGTGACTGCCTGAAGGACTTTTTCCTTAAAGGCGTCCCGATCGGCTATTAGTGCTTCGTTTGCGTCTTTATAGGGCTTTGCAATATCCATGACAAAATACTTTACCCCGAGATTCAATAACGCCGCTGCCATGTCGGCACTTGCCTCTTTCCCACGCTCATCATTATCCATGCAAATAATGATTGGCTGCTTAGGGCGATACTGAGAAATCAAGTCAATCATCTTTTGCCGATTTCCAATACTACCAAGTCCAATAGCCTCGCCGCCAACGTCTATGATACTAAGAGCGTCCAGTTCCCCTTCGACTATGAATAAAGGTCTTGTTGGATTTTGAACCGCTTCGGCGTTGAAAATATGTACCTCACCTACTTTCGATTTCGAATACTGCTTTTGCTGATCAGTCAGATCTGGTCTTGTATCTCTTGCGAGATAACTATATTTACTTGTAGGGATAATAAGCCTTGGTGTTTCCGGAACAAGAGAAGACACTTTCGGGTGTCTCCATTTTTCCATGTAACCTATCTTAAAGCGCTTCAAAGTTTCCAGGCTAATGCCTCTATGATAATCTGTCTGTTCTATGTTTGCCGCAGCCTGCTCAAAGAATTTTGTAAAATCTGCAGAAGTTTCCATTTTCGTCTTATTCTTCGGCTTCTGTTCCTTTTGGCTCCATGCTGCTTCTTTTTGTGGCGTGTAGCCATGATCAATCTCAACGTTGAATAACTCTGCTGCTTTTGAAAACTTGGAATTATAGTCTTCTATCCCATATTCCAAACCAATAATGTCTATAATATCAGAATGTTGAAAGCATCCAGCCCAACAAGTAAAGTGTTTGTTGTCTTTAGTTGTTATGCCAGTTCCTTTTTTCCCCGTGCCGCTCCCACAAATAGGACAAACATACCCTTTTTGGCTATTATCTGGAGTGAGGTACTCTGCACTATGCTCTATGATATAATTTCTTGCCGCTTCTCTGTCCATTACTTTCCGAGCCTCCCGTTTTTATTTTTATCGCCTGTAAAGAAGAAGGGCTTGCTTCATTCATACAATTTTTATAAAATTATAGCACAGACCGCTCCGCTAGGATAAGCGGGCTGTGCGTGGTTAATAATCAATTAATAATCTATTGATTATCTATTGCGGTTTTTGCACTGCCAGAAAACCCAGTAAAATCAATGGTTTCAGAGAATGGCTTCCAACGTAAAAAGAGTCTTCTCCAACGTAAAAAGAGTCTTCTCCAACGTAAAAAGAGTCTTCTCCAACGTAAAAAGAGTCTTTAGTTCGAATTTTTTTCATTTTCAAATCGTTTTATTATACACACAATATAAATAAATATTCATAAAATAGCAAAATGAAAGGCGGACGCCAGACTTTTTCTTCTTATAGGCAAAATAAAAGGACCGGAGTTGGGTTCCGATCCATTTGGGTTTTGTTTATGTATCTTCCTGTTCCATTTTCTTTGCCAATTTTTTAGCTTTTGCTGTATCTATTATTTTCTCTTTTCTTTTTTGGGCTGCTGTTATGGCTTTTACCTTTGTGTCATTTAACTCAACAAATGTTTGAGCGAATATATCGCCCATCTCTACTTTGAGGAAACCGTTATTGAGAAAATCCGCAATATTTGCGTTTTCGTTGTAAACCGGTGTAAGAGTAAATTTATAGTCCTTATAGTACAAGAGATTCATGTCTTCAATTTCTGTAATTGCCGCTTCAATGACATCTTTGATATCTCTACCAGGATTAAGACATTGTTTCTCGTTCGGAAGATTAAGACGATGCTGTATTGCCTTAAATCCTATTGTGAAGTACCCTTTTTCGCTGATATCTTTTACTCTTTGGCGAGCGATATAGAAAATGTAAAAAAGAAGGTCGCTAGCTTTATTGGACAGTTTGAAATAATACTGAGGCAAGATAGTGAAATATTGCGCTATAAACCCCCAGTTTATAGTGTCATTCAGATAGATGAAGCATTGACCTTTTATAATATCGTACCCTGTAAACAAAACACGAAGACTTTCTATTGTATCTTCTTTTTTTGCGGACAGTCTTGTTTTACCTTTTATTTTTAGACTGGTAAGAGTATCCATGCCGAGTTTGAAACCCCGTCTTGCGTTGTTTAGAGAAGAATAGAATCCAATATCTATTAGCTCCTGTAAGGGAAATGTAATTGAATTTTTTGTTAATTGGCGGTTGTGTATAGCTTGTTCATTTGCTTTTATGAGTGTAAGAACAAATATTTTTTTTGCCGGCTTATTACTTCCAACTAATTTATCAATGTCAGAAATTTCGATTTCAATTTCTGAATGTTGATTTGATAAAATCACTTGTCTTTTTTGCCCACTTTCGTACACGTCTACACACTGTTTTTTGTTAACTTGTTTCTTTCGTTGTGGCAGATTGGAGATTGAAGAACCAGCGCTCAATGTTTCCATGATGAGGTTTGAAGCGGGGCTTTCAGGAACCTTATAAAAGCTGGTTGTATCAGACTTTAGTATATTACCGATACTGCCGCTTCTTTGGAGTTTTTTCAAATCTGGATTATTGGGTTTCATTTTCAAGCACCCCCTCCAATGGACTTCCAGGTCGCAGAGTTCTATAAAGAGCCAAGTCCTCTATAAGGAAGGGGTTCTGGAAGATTTTGAAGTTTTCGAGCATTTCCTCTAAAAGGGAAAGATTTCTTTCCGGAACATTGATTGACTCATAGTCGATAGTTTGGAATACGTCTTGCAGAACATCTAGCTTTTTAACTTTTAACTCCCTATCCTCATAATCTGTTGTAAATATCCTTTTGTAGAGCATCATGATCATGTGGTTCAGGTGGTCAATTTTTTCTTCTAGGCTTGCAAGATCCAGCTTAAAAATTTCGATAGCGGGAATATCATATTTTTTTATGAGCAGGGAAATAACTTCGTTGAACCCTTTCATGTAATAATAGCTATCAAGTAAGGCGAAGCGGCTTTGCAGGATGTTTTCTTCCATTTCTTCCCGAAAGTCTGAACCAGGAAACAAATTATCAAGTCTGTGAGGATTTTCTATACTGTGTTTGATTGCAGGGTTGATATAGTTTCCATTTTTATCTGTCGTAACTTCAAAATCAGAGTTTTTGAAGTCCAAAAGGACGGAAACACCATTTTTTACAGCTCTTTTATTATCGGCGAAGATAATATCACGATTATTGCGAATGTCTGATGCAAAGCCAAAGAAATTCTTTTTGAACAGATCTTCCCAACTGACAGTCACATCAAGCCAAGATTTTACTGGTGTTTCAGAAATACGAAAATCGAAAACCTGTTTTTTGTCTATATCCGCTGCTAAGATATCAATAAGATCACGGAATTCTTGATAGAAGCGGCTGATTCTTGCTATATAATCTGATTCAGGCTCGATTTTCTTCAGCAATGGCAAATTGTAGATATCATAAAGAACCTTCGGACAGGTTATTACATCCCACTTTGAAAGATCCTGGAGCAGATCATCATAGAAATTGAAAGCAATGTCATAGTATAAGCCATGTTTAACATAAAAGTCATAGGCATGATGATATTTGCTGAAACTTTCCCCTTTCCAAATTGCCAAAGCCTGTTCGATTTGAAGTTCTTTATCCAGTTCTTCAAGTTCTTTGTACTCTGGACTGTTACGGTTGTTCTTTTGGGCAAGGAATTGCTTCATTTTTGGAGTAAGGATAGAATCCTTCCACTCTTGGTGTGTCATGTGATCGCTGCGTCTACCATCTGGAAGAATGTAGTAGCCTCTTTTGGTAGAGATGTTATAATTCAGCAAGATTGTTTTATCTTTGATAATTTCCCTTTTATAGGACTCTCTCACTTTTTTCAATGGATTATTTTTTCTTGGATGCTCTTTAAGTTCATTTGTGTAGAATATTAAAGCTCTAGTTAGGATATCAAATATTGTGTCTGTTTTTGGGTTTCCGTTTCTATCATGCAGCCATTTAGATATCCCTTTTTTCGTTTCTTCAATGTATTGTTTTGAAGTCATTATCACAGGTAGTTTAGCCACGTATTCATATATATCTTCGGCTATTGATGATTCTGTGATATAAGACAACAAATCTTTGTAACGAAGCTGGGCTTGCTGTTCATTACTTAGACCGATGTTATAGTAGAGGCTTATCCATTCATGGATAGAAGTGTAGCCGGAATAAATCGTTTTTTGTACTGGGTCTTTTATCCCATTTACGAGTTTCTGCAGTTCATTGATATCAATCAGCGGATCTGCTGGCAGACCGTCTGCCTGCTGTTTGAACATAATGGCTGCATTAGAAATTTCCAAAATGCCCAGCTCCTTGCCTGATAAATTTTGCTTTTTTAGTAGCTGTTTCAGATTGTCCATGGTTGTTAAATCCTTTCTCTTTACTGGCAGGGAGTAATTCGAGTTCATATCAAAATACAATCAATGTGACATGAAACGACATTGACCGCTTTTTATTGTCCGCTAATAATAATTTACGGACAATGACGTTATTTTTCGTTGTTATTCTTCTCCGTCGATAAACCGTTGGAGGTTGCGTTCGGATATTCTCCAGTTGCGTCCAATTTTTACGCCCTTTAGTCTGCCGCTTTCTACGTACTTCAATACAGTTCTGTAGGAAACATCTAAAATATCACAAATTTCTTTTACTGTGTAGCTTTTTACGCTGGTATGATTGTTTTGCTTTTCCATATAGTTACCCCTCTCTGGAAATCTTTTCTTCTATTGCACGGTGAATGAACTCGTTCAGAGAAATGCCCTCTTTATTTGCCAGATCCAGAGCTTTCGCATGGATGCTTGGCTGCACAAGGCATTGTACTCTGCGAGTCTTTTTTTCTATGTAAAGTGGATTGAGTTTATATTGTGATTGCTGATGTGAGCTATCAGTATTTTCCAAATTGGAAGCGGCAGGTTTTTCCGCTGCCAGCGCTTCTTCTTTTATAGGCGTTTTTGTTTCTTCAACTTGTGGTGTTGATAGAAATTGGAGCGCTGGGTTATCCATGAATGTTTTCTTTTTCATCGTTTTCCCTCCAATTTTCTAAAAGTTCATTGACAAAAGAATCATAATCGCATGCAGGGTTTGATTTTGGTGCATAGCTGAATATGCTCTTTCTGATAAGCTGCGCCTCTTTTATAGCGATACCTTCCCGAATTTTTGATTCGAATAGCTTTGTATTTAGGTTTTCAGCCAGATTAGAGGCAATATCAATAATTTCTCTGCTAAGGACCGATCTAGGGCTGAAGCGGGTAAGCAGTAGCCCTTCTATGTGAAGATCTGGATTGCAGTATTGTTTTACCGGAAGAATTGTTTCGTTCAACTGCCCGACTCCATGTAAACTATAAATATCTGCCTGTATAGGTATAATGACCCTGCTGCTTGCTGTCAAAGCATTTACAGTCAGGATACCAAGAGCAGGTGGTGTATCTATGATGACGAAGTCATATTTGCCCATTAGAGGGCGCAGAGCTTCTTTTAGGCGGTATTCCTTGCCGGTTCCAATAATAAAGGCGTCAGCCCCGGCAAGTGCCTTTGTAGAAGGGATGATATCTCCTTGTGGTGTTGACTGAATAGCTTCAGCAATGTCTACTTCACCGATAAGCACCCCTAAAATTGTTTTTTTGCCCATTTCCGCTTTTTGGCTGTAGCTAAGATTGCACTGGGCATCTAAGTCAATCGAAAGTACTTTGTAGCCTTTAAGGATAAGACCAGCGGCGACAGCAGCCGCTGTTGTTGTTTTTCCAGTCCCGCCTTTTTGGTTCGTAATCGTAATGACTTTTGTATCTTTGATCATGGTCTGCCCCCTTTGTGTATCTTTGTATCTGTATCTGTATCTGTATCTGTGTATGTGTATACTGATATGTGTATAAACTTATTTGAATATGGCATCTGCTATTCTTTGTTCGCTGTTGTTCTTTGCTCTTTCTAGGGCATGAGAATAAATCATTGTTGTGTTGATGCTTTTGTGATTTAACATTTGTTGTGTTTCCTCTACTGTACCACCATTGAGCAAATTGAGGGTTGCAGCCGTGTGCCGAAGACTATGGGCTGTAAGCCTGTCACTTTTCAGTGCAGCCCCAATAAGATGTGTTTTGGCGATTCTGCTGACTGATCTAGTTGTGAGCCTTCCTCCGGTATTACGATTGGCGGCTGAAGCAAATAGGGGCTCTCTGCCGTCAAGATCGCCTCTGTACTTGAGATATTTCTGGATTGCTTCTTCTACAGGCGCTGCGAGCTTTACATAGTCTGCTCGCTCATCTTTACCTTTCCCTTGATGGAAAAGAATAACATCATCGCCTAGTGTGCTAAGGTCCTGAACGTTTGCTCTTACGACAGAAATAGTTCTAAGCCCTGTTGTGAGCATAAGAGAAAGAATTGCATAGTCCCTTATACCTACAACGGTAGATCTGTCGATTGAGTTGAGAAGTCTGGCGGCTTGGCTAGATGTAAGATAGTCTTTCTTGTGACCTGGTTCGATTCTTACCCCTTTGACTCGCTTTGCTATATTGGGGTATATTCCTTCCTGTTCTGTCCACTGAAAAAAGAGTTTGACCGCAGCCAAATAGTTTTGTACGGTCGTTGGCTTTTTTTGTGCAGTCAAATACTCTCTATACGCTATAATATCTTCACGTAGAGGATGTGAGATATCATTTTCCAGTAAGAAAGAAAAAAACTGTCTGATAGCTTTTTTATAAGTGTCGATGGTCTTTGGCTTTGCATCAATGAACTCTACCCATCTGGAAAACAAATCAGCTGATAGCCCGTACTCTGCTGGGTGTTGTTCTGCGATGATTGCCGGAAATATGGTCGTCATAAGCAAACACTTCCCTTGGTCGTTTTTGTTTTTTTCTCATTTTGGGAATATTTTGTGTAGGAATGGAGCCATGTGGTCTTGGAAATTTCTGATTTTTCAGACCTTGCCCCTCGGGGGGGATATATGCTCAATCTCCTTACTGGAAATTATAACATTAAACGTACATTCAAGCAACAACAAAAGGACGATGAACATACAATAATTTTTATGTGAAATACGGCAAAAAGTGGCGAAAAATCAGGGTTTGTGGTATAATTGAAAGAAATCATCAAGGAAGGGAGCGGTATAAATGCATGTAATGGTTGTGAGCGGTGAGATTCATCCTAAAGATGAAACAAAAAGCTTTGAGTACAGAGTCGAGAAGGAGATAAGAGATTTAGAGGAAGATAATTTTATGGTGAAAGATGTGAAAATGGATATAGTCCAAAACCACAATTTCCCGTATGCTCTATATGGCGTCGCTATGATCATATATGAATTACAACCAATCACATATGAATTACCATCAGGTTTAGAAAACTGACGATAGAAAAAATAAGGTGACGCAAAGTATCACCGTAGTGTAGTCGAGGTGATCAAAGTTTTATGACAAATGAGCAATTAGCCCAAAGCATTAGAGCCGGATCAGAAGAACTGCTGCCGGCACTATGGGAAAATGTGGAGAGATTTTTTCTTCTAAAGGCGTCCTCTTGGTATTGGCAACATACTGAACTGTGTGCCAGAACCGGCGTGGCAGAAGACGATATTCGTCAGGAAGCATATTTTGCATTTCTTGACACAGTGAAATACTACGATGCCTCATCGGGTTATCAGTTTCTGACCTTTTCCACATTCCCTATGAAGAAAAGATTCAATCAGTTATGTGGACTGAGGACCAGAGCGCAACAGCTTCTGCCCTTGAATAGATGTGTTAGTCTAAGCGCACCTATCCAAATAGAAGATGATTTAACATTAGAAGATATGATCCTTGATCCCGCTGCTGAAAAAAGCTATCAAGACGCAGAAGAAAATATTTATATAGAGCAGTTACATAATGTGCTAGAAAGCTGTTTGAATGAGATTCCTTCTTTACAGGCACAGGCAGTTAGAGCAAGGTTTTATGATGGGATGTCATTAAATGAAGTTGGAGAGCGAATTGGTAGAACTGCACCTGCAGCTAGAGATATCATTGGTAATGGATTACGTTCTCTGAGGAGAGGATCGTCTATTGCTAGATTGAAACCATGGCAGGAAGATATTATTTCGTCTTGTGCATTGAGAAGCAGTTTTCAGTTTTGGAAAAACTCAGGAATGAGTTCTACAGAATACGCAGTACTGAAGAAAGAAAAGTTTGAAGAAAAAGCATTAGAACACGCAGTGCTGAAGAAAGACATATTCGAAGAAGAAGAATCTTTGGTTATGGAAAAAATAAAATACTTGGAGAAGCAGCGATTGGAGAAGAAAAAGAAAAGAGCACTTTTATTGAAACAGTAGTGCCTTAAAAATCGCAAATAGTCCAGGCTAAAATTTAATATAGAATCACATAAAATGGAATAGAGAAAAATATGCTCCAGAACCCCACTTTTCTATAGGCGGATTTTGGAGCTTTTATTATTTTGTTGAAAAATGTTGATTTTCTGGCAAAAATAGCCTATCAAAAAATGCCAAACGCGTGCCATACGGACATTTGTCTTTTTGGCACGCCAAATTGTGCTTTTTTTGTGATATTTTCACGCAAAACTATGGCTGTATGCAGCCCAAATATAGAAAGATTTTTGACTTGTTTTGATAGCTATTCCTGTAAAAATAAGGGGCATTCTGATGCAAAGATTCAAGGGAAAAGCCCTTTCTTTTTACAGGGAAATATAAGAAAAAAGTGGGTAGAAATGAATCTACCCACTGTAAATATTACGGTCTTTGTGAAGTATAAATTTGCGTTTTGTGGCTCCACATGACCTACTGTAATGACCGTAATTAAAGTATGGTCATACGCTCGATTACTGTTCTCAAACTTATGATTCAGGGAGATAAAACTCGCAGGATCGGCGAGGCAGCCCAAGCTTATTTTTCCCTAAATTGACACAAAATCCGTCTTGATAATTTTTTTGTATTATGCGTGATATCCTCATGCTCAAAGCCTTAAAATGGCGCAGAGCACGACCGCCAGCAGGTAAAACCGGGTTTCCAAATACTATTGTGGGATTCACTATTGTTTGATTCACAAGGATGCAGGCGCAATGATTGACAGCCATACGGTTGGCTAAATCATTGACAAATTTTGCTACTAGAGCCCCTCTGTGAAAACCAGAATAGTCTAAATCGTTTTCCATTTCCCGAAGTGTTGGCAGCGCAGATAATGTATCGATTACGATCAACTTAAAAGCGGGAGAAGCATGGTAACACATCTCGTAAGCATCTTCTAATGTGTTTGGATGTGCTATGTAGAATTTATCTGGTTGGACGCCAGCGCACTGCAGAAGATAAGGGCTAAGACTTCTTTCTGCATCAATGTATAGCACGCCACCGGTTTTCTGTGCCTCTCGTGCAATCCGTAATGCCAGGGAAGTTTTGCCGCTCATTGCTTCCCCGTAGATCTCCGTGATAAACCCCACAGGGATACCTCCTAGACCTGTGATTTCATCCAGCTCAGGAACGCCAGTAGAGATAACATCATCTTTGATAAGCGGCAATTCACTAGCCCGCTTCACAAGGGTTTTTCCTAAGTATTTGCTCTTATTTTCCATGGCATAGAAAGCAGCATTTACTTCGATGTGTTTATCTTCTAATGTGGTCATTTCAGTCATGCTCTCACCTCTCTCATTTTCATAAAATCCAGCAACATTTTAGCAGCTCTATCCGCTTGTTCCTCATATTCTGCATGGTACGGGCTCTCGATTGTATTCCCCTTATCAATATGTAAATAGATATGTGCTAGCTCATGCGCCAATGTGTAAGTTGCTTCGCTCTCTGAGAGCCCTTTTCGTATTCCTATTTTGAATGTTCCATCCCCGTTACCCATCATAAGTCCTTTGGCATCGGACTCAAACTCCATAAATATAACCTCTGCACCAACATTCTCAGCAAAGTGCAATATTTCATTCATACCCATATTACACACCGCCTCCAATCTTCTGATTCTGGATGTGAATAGATGCCCATTTATTTGTGTCAAAATTTATCTTCATGGGCGTTGCATCCCTCGGCTCAATGGTCCCGATCTGCTCCAATATAGCCCACAACTTCAATCTTGGAAGCGGATTTTTGTCGTACTCGGCATATATCTTATACGCAGTTTTGGCAACAAAGGCTGTCGTGTATAAGCCTCTGATTCCCAGCAACTCCCTATCGCCCTTTTCCTTTATAGGCTTACCTTTGAATCTGATATAGTACTGACCACTGTCAATGGCATGATTCAGTGCCTCTAAGAATATAGTCCCTATTTCCTGTAATTCTCTGGGCGGTTTGACCGTTCTGGGCTGCTCCAGGGCTGACAGGCGCCGTTCTATACTCTGTAACACTTCTGCAGATGCAGTAAGCTGATTGCCAGCAAGTAGCCGCTCCATGCGGTTGAACGCATTGATATAGGCTATCTTGAACTGCAATGCTTTTGCGCCAGTGAAAGTTAACAACATGAAACCGTCTTTTGTTATGATATATTGCGGCTGAGTCCTTCCTCTGACGTCTGTGTAAGTAACTTGAATAAAATTTGCATAGAAAAACTCAGAACCGTCATTTTTTAGCGGGCTCAATTTTAAGCCAGCTAACTGTTCTTTTATGTTTTCAATATCTCTGATAACATGATCATGTCTTTTCCCAAAACATTCAGCCACAGCCCGGCTGGTAGTGATCGGCTGTCCATCTCTCTCAATAACTTCTGGTAATAGGTTCAAGTCCGGACACCTCCCTTAATCCATCAGACAACATATCTTCAATGTTGTGCAGTTCGTCATGTATTGCCTTTATTTCTGTATTGAGCAAATAGGCTGCGCTTCCATGGGTGTCTGCGGTGATATCAAAATTCCCCTCTGCAATCGACTCCCAGAGCAGGAAGGAAAGTCCCACAATACCATTAACCCGAACTTCCAATTCGCCTAACGTCTGAAAGGCTTCGTTGATTTTTTCCATAATAAAAAACTCCTCTCAATTTTTGCGTGTTGAAAGAAGTCCCTCTGGATGGTATTATATTTCCAGAGAGATTTCTCTCGGTTAAGATGCAAACCAGAACTTTAGCGGGGGACGGTTTGCATTTATTTTTTGTCCAAAAGTAATTCTATCCCTTTTCGTGCTGCTTCTGCTTTTGTTATTCCATTCTTATCACAGAACGCTGTTAGCCTGTCATTTAGTTCTTTATCAAATCGGATTTTAAGACTAAATTCTTTAGGGTTTTCTACCTTTGGTCTGCCAGTACGTGGACTCATATCTTCACCTCACTTTCTGTACTCCACAAAATCATGTTATTTTATGGAGTGCAAAAAGTCAATACATTTTCGACATTTTTTTACAAAAATTTCCCTATCACTGGAACCAGCTCAAAGACTTCCCTTCTTATAGGCTGTGTGCAGCGGCAGTGTTTCGTACAAATTTATTCAAAAGCCCGTTTTCCCTAGCTTCTAATAATACAAAATGGTGTATACATAAAAGTCTGCACAGAACGCAAATTCCTGTAAAAGGAAAGGTCTGCCTTCGCCACTTGTGGCGATGCTGTGATTCTGACTCACTTCATAATTCATTGACTAGACTGGATCTAGGTACCAAAGGGTGTCACTTTGCGTTACACCCTTTTACAGGGTGTCGATTGGAGCTACACCCTGATTCTTTCCCCACAAGCGGGGAATTTTGCCAGAAGCGGCAAAACGTCAATCCTCCAATTCAATCACTCAATAGTAAAACGCTATCGAGTTACAGAACTCAATAACAAAACGTTACCGAGTTACACAGATTCCCAAAATGGGAATGTGCAAACTTGTTGGCATGAGTAAAGGACCTGCCGTAGATGGGGTAACAAAACGTGACTCCCTAAAACAGAGACTCACCGACAAAACATCGCCGAGTTGTTCCACTTCCCAATAAGTTGGCTGCATGAGTAAATCTCTTTCTTTATAGGGGGTAGCAATTTGCGACACCCTAAGTTAAACTTAGCCAGTTACAATAAGATAATACGAGTTTGACTTGTCGCAGCTTATCGGCACAAGTGCCGAAAAGCAGCCATTTTGCTACTGTCTGCAAAATCGTTTTTCCCAACTCGCTGGGAATACTGTTTCATCCACCATTGCAGGAAGTTATAACACCAAGACTGCCCTAAACCTGTCCCAATTTTGACGGCTATTCCTGCACCATTTCACTTTCCAATTTTGGAAAACAAATCCCCTCGCCTACCGTTCTGGTACCTGAGGCGCTGACTGGATAATCAGCCTGTAAAGAATAAGGCTTGCCGGACTTGACAAAATTCCTGTCAATTATCTTTGGAAAAACAGCGGATTTTGTCCAGTATTTTCCCCCTTTTTTATTTTTTTGCTCAGAGTTGGAAAGACCTCACCCAACCCACTGGCGGCATTTTCCCTAGGTCACAGTCATAGAGGGGGGATACCTTCCATCATGCGTGTAAAGTCGCTCTGATGTCCAGGAACCCAGCGACCGAGCGGATTTATGAAAGGTGCGTTTTATTTCATGGGGGTATATAAGCCCATACCGCTCAAAAGGTACTGTGACAATAATTTCTTCTCTGTGGTGCTTGCGAGCCCAAAAACTCTCTATTTTTGAAGAAAATTTTTTATCAATTTCGTTTCTAAAATCCATTCTTTTTCAGCCATATTTTCTCTTATTACAGGCAATACTACAAAAAGAACCGCTTGACAATATAGGATAAATCCCATAATATAAATATAGGATAAATCCTATAAAAAGAAAGGCGGTTGATGGTGAGCAGTTACGATGTTGAATTTTACAAAAAGGCAGACGGAACAGAACCGGCAAAAGATTTCATTTTGTCACTAGATCCAAAAATGAGGGCGAAAGTTCTTCGTACTATTGGTCTGCTGGAAGATTTCGGTCCCAAATTACGGGAACCCTATTCCAAAGCACTTGGAGATGGCATTTTTGAATTACGTGCCAAAGTCGGCAATAACATCACACGGACATTTTACTTCTTCTATGTGGATAAAAAGATTTTTCTGACGAATGGTTTTATCAAAAAAACACAAACGACACCAAGCCAAGAATTAACCAGAGCGAAAGTTTATCGTGCTGATTTTCTGAATAGAGAGGGGGGTTCGAAATGACAAGTTTCAAAGACTTTTTGAAAGAACAGCTGAAGGATCCAGAAGTAAAGGCAGAATATGACGCACTGGAACCGCAGTATGAGATCCAGAGAGCAATGATCGCTGCTAGGATCCACTCCGGCATGACACAGAAGCAACTGTCAGAAGTAACAGGCATTGCGCAGGCTGATATCAGTAAATTAGAGAATGGGAATGCCAATCCATCTATTAAGACGCTGCAGCGGATTGCAGAAGGACTTGGGATGTCTATGAAAATCGAATTCACACCAATTACACAGAAATAGAAAGAAGCGGGTATTCCATATTGGAGCCCGCTTCCTTGCGTCTATCCTATGTAATTTCTTATGGTCAAATCAACTGGCAAAATCCATCAAGCCCTATTGCCCAGGCAAAAGCGGCTAAATTAAAACAAAAAATCACAGATATCGTAGTGACTGCGTACAAAATATTTTTCATGGTCAAAAACTCCCTTCTCTGTAGCCTTTCCGTGTATTCCGGTTGCTTTTCTTACAGGAAATTGCTATAATAAAGGGAGCCGATGTAAGGCTATCGGCTACCCTTAGTGGTCTGAAACTGGTTTGTGATTGGTCGTCGTCAACCAGTTTCTTTTTTTATGCCTTCACTTTGCTATCTCTGACGATTTTAGCGGCGGCTTCGGCATCGGTTGCTGTTGCTTCAATCAGCTTTGCAATGTTTTCCAGAAACTGATTTAATTCTGCTGTTGTCATTTCCATTGTCCTCGCTTCCTTTCTGTAAGAGGTTTATCTCTGCCTTACAAGTATATATTACACCATTTTCTGTGTAATTTCAATTAGCACAACATACAAACTTTTACACTATTTTCTGTGCAAATTATACATTGTTTTCTGTGTAATCTTGCTGTACCATACCTATATGGAGGTGGTACCGTGGCTATTTATTATAAGTTCGATGTGATAGCAGCTCTCAAAGACGCTGGTTACAATACAAACCGGTTAAGGAAAGAAAAACTCCTTTCTGAAGGCGTCCTGCAATCCCTTAGAGAAAACAAGGCGATTTCGCTGGCAAATATTGACCGGATCTGTGAATTGTTGAACTGCCAACCTGGGGATATATTGGGCTATACCAAAAAAGAAGATTGATTGTCTGGTGCGGTACCAGACTGCGAAAAGGGCAAAGGAATTTGCTCTTTTTTGTTGCGCTCGTGCCTGTAAAGAGAAGGTGCCTGTCGGCAGCGGACACGACACATCTTCTGACCAAACTCCCTAAACTTGGTCAGAATTTTCCAATCTGAACCGCTTACAGATGCGGTAATCATCGCATTTTCTGTAACTTCTGACCAATCCCATTTTTCCATTTTGGAAAATACCAGTTTTGGGACACGACTTCTGACCAGTGTTTTCCTGAAAACAGCATTCATTTATTACACTTTTCGCAACTTCCTGCGATAAAAACATGCTCATTTTTCTCAAAAACATATCTGTTTTTATGATTTTCATTCTCTTTTCTATAGGCTATCGAAATTACGCTTTATTCCCCCCTGTGGTAAAAATCTGAACAAGACGTCGCTTTTCTCCACGGAACTGTCGCATGAAAACGTAAAAAATTTTTTAGAAATGGCGTGGGAACTACACTGAGCACTTCTATCTGAATCCAAGACCGGAGCCTGACTCCACTCATTGTTTTACAGGCTCATACAGATATCAGTACACATACTTAGTTATACACATAACCACATACACATATCATCATACAGATACTTCATAGAAACAAAGCATACGCACATACGTATACACATATCAATATACACATAATTTACTTACACGATAATGCGTACACGAAGAAAACGGCTAAAATCTATCGCCATAGACAGTCAGAATAAAGAAACAATTTTCTCACACCTCCCAATTTACCCAAAAACACCCCTGTGAGCGTTTGTTTTATGTTTTCGATATTTTTATCGTAAATCATAACAAAGTGCCAACAGGGGCTAAAATTAACAAAATAGGGCACACCTATTTATGTCTATGAAATTAAAAATTACTTTCTGCTTTTACCCATTCGTCCGGAGGGGTTTCAAAAAATTCTTCTTCAAAGCTATGGTCCTCGAAATAATTGAACATCGGATAAAATTTTACATAGGCATCACCTTTACTGCCATTTCTATTTTTCAGGATTTTCACCTGAATACTTTGCGCTTCCCCAGACTTCCCTTTTTTCACCATATCCTGCAGCAGATCTCGTACACGGGCTGTCCTATTCTTTTCACTTTCCTTTTCCTCGTAATCCATACCATCATACTGCAACCCAATAAGAACATCACTGGAATACTCTATGGAGCCGCTTTCCTTGAAGCTGGATAAATTGACCGGTGCAGTGTAATTCTCTCGGTTAAAACTCGAAATCCCCACAATCGGTAAACCGAAATCTCTGGTTATCCGTTTTAACTCAAGAACTGCCTTATCTGTATTTTGCTTATCTGTAGCCCTGATATCTGCTGGTGCTATAATTTGCAGGTAATCAATGAAAACTACGGGTTTCTTGCCTGTAAGAGAAATATGCCGCTCTATCTTCTCTCTGATTTTCTCGACAGTCACATCCCCTACGCCCTCTGTAATGTATATGTGAGGTGCGAGTACCCAATAATTCTCAATAGCCTTTGTAATAGCTTCTGTCTCCTCTTTGCTATATCCGCTCCATCTGGATCCCGTCAAAATCCCTCTGGTTGTCTTTGCCAGTTTCCGCTGCGTACCACTTTCTCTATCTATCATAAATGTTTCACGGCTTACTGACTTTGCGATCAGTTCATCCCTTGCCATCTCAAGTGAAAATATCAGCACGTCATTTCCATTCCTAGCTATATTATCAGCCACCTGCAGACAAAATGTTGTTTTGCCCAAAGAGCTGATTGCACCAACCACATACAGCCCAGCATATAGACCGCCATCCAGAACCGAGTCTACCCCGGTAAAGCCTGTAGAATAGAAAGCTGCAGTTTTGCTCTTTTCAATATTCCCCAGAAAATCCGGCAAGTTGAAAGCCACAGATTCCTTTTC
>PPYE01512195.1_pt1 | contig 16183 bp, 10 predicted proteins | sample 1559881 | NCBI WGS metagenome assembly PPYE01 (sample SAMN08240022, study PRJNA423297) | Human gut metagenome, whole genome shotgun sequencing project. | reverse complement strand
GTGAGCGTATTGTAAAGTACGAGTTTCGATTCCATAAATTGCGAAAAATTATTGTGCAAAAATAAGAAATTTAATCGAGATGCACCAGAATCGCGGAATTAATCGTACCTTTGTGCCAATAATAGTGCGCGTTGGTCTGACGCTTCCCGTTTTTCCCTCCGTATATTATCAACACCGAATTATCCGGCGCACGACGCCGGGACAAAACCGATATGCAATGACATTCCAGGAACTGAACCTGATAGAACCACTCAAGCGTGCCGTGGCCGAAAAAGGCTACACGACCCCCACTCCGATCCAGCAACAAGCCATCCCGCCCGCACTCGAAGGCCGCGACCTGATGGGCTGCGCCCAGACCGGGACGGGCAAGACGGCGGCCTTCACGCTGCCGATCCTCCAATTGCTCGCGGCCGAGCCGCGCACCAAAGGGCGGCGCACGATCAAGGCGCTGGTGCTCACGCCGACGCGCGAACTGGCCGCCCAGATCGACGAATGCTGCCGCGACTATGCCCGCTACACGGACATCCGCCACTGCGTGATCTTCGGCGGCGTCAACCAGCGGCCGCAGGTCGATGCGCTGCAACGCGGCATCGACCTGCTGGTAGCCACGCCGGGACGCCTGCTCGACCTGATCGGCCAGGGTTACGTCTCGCTCGCCGACATCCGCTTCTTCGTCCTCGACGAAGCCGACCGGATGCTCGACATGGGTTTCATCCACGACATCCGGCGAATCCTCCCGCTGCTGCCCCGCGAGCGGCAAACGCTCTTCTTCTCGGCGACGATGCCCGACGACATCGTAAAACTGGCCAATACAATGCTCCGCAATCCGGCCCACGTCACCGTGACGCCCCCGGCCTCGGTGGTCGAGACCATCCGCCAGAGCGTCCTGTTCGCCGAAAAGGCCGAAAAACGGACGCTGCTGGCCTCCCTGCTGCGCGAACGCCCCGAGAGCTCGGTGCTGGTATTTTCGCGCACCAAGCACGGCGCCGACCGCATCGCCCGTATCCTCACCAAAGCGGGCATCGAAGGACGCGCCATCCACGGAGACAAGTCGCAGGGCGCCCGCGAACGGGCCATGAACGACTTTCGCTCGGGGGCCTGCCGGGTGCTGATCGCCACCGACATCGCCGCGCGGGGAATCGACATCAGCGAACTGCCGCTGGTAATCAACTACGACCTGCCGGAAGTGCCCGAGACCTATGTCCACCGCATCGGCCGCACGGGACGCGCCGGGCGCGACGGACAGGCCATCGCCTTCTGCTCGGAGGAGGAACGCCCGCTGCTGAAAGACATCCTCAAACTGACCGGACTGGAACTCGACCCGGATTCCGGGGAACTGGCTCCCGCACAAAACAGCCGGAAAAAGCCAGCCGGGAAAAAACCGGATACAGCACAAACCGGAGGGCAGAAGCAAGCGGAGGAAAAGCGAGCCGCACAAAAACAGCCCGCACAAAGTCAGGCCGGACAGAGGCCGGGCAGGCGCAAGCCGCAGGGACAGGCTCCCGGCGATCCGAAACCGCAAGGGCAACGAACCGGCGGCAAGCAGACCCCGGACGGGCAACAGCCGCAGGACAAGGACGCCGCGGCACGCCCGGCACGCCGCCGCAACCGTAACCGGGGCAGGCAAAAACCGGACAGGCAAAACGCAGCGGCCGCAAACACGGAACGGAGACAGGATGACCGAAAATCCGGAAGTCAGAAATCCGCCCGGGACAAACGGGAAGCGGTAAGCCCCGAGGCACCCCGAAAAGCACAGGCGCCGGAGAAGAAAAAATCCGGCATGGGCAGCTGGCTGTCCGGCATCCTCAGGCCGGGCCGCAAATAACCACCGGGCAGCGTGCCCGCCAGCCACACCACCATCTGGAAATGCCGGAGCGTCGCTCCGGCATTTCACATTTTTGCACATCGCGGCCCACCACCTTGTCCTGGCCAGCCATTCGAAAACGGCCACGCCACAAACCCGCACCGGCGCCAGCAGACACCACGGCAACCGGACGACGGGAAACCGGGGAATCCCGTCCGACTCCGAAAAGCCTTAAAAATAGCAACTTTCCGCCTTCGGCAGGTAATATTGATTGGATTTCGCCGTTAAATGATTACTTTTGCAGGACATAAAGCGAAACATACCGAAAAAATATGACATCCTTCAAACGCTGGAACAACATCGTCGGCTGGGCGGTTTTTGCCATCGCCGCACTGGTATACCTGATGACGATGGAACCGGTTTCGAGCCTCTGGGACTGCTCGGAATTCATTGCAACCTCCTATAAACTCGAAGTCGGGCACCCTCCCGGCGCCCCGCTGTTCATGATGCTGGCGCGCCTGGCGACGCTCTTCGCCGCCGGCAACCCGGACTTTGTGGGCATGGCGGTGAACGGCATGAACTCCATCGCCAGCGCATTCTGCATCCTGTTCCTGTTCTGGACGATCACCCACCTGGCGCGGCGCCTCGTGACCCGCGACGGCAGCCAGCTCACCCGAGCCAACGTGTGGGCCATCCTGGGTGCAGGCATCGTGGGTGCCCTGGCCTACACCTTCACCGATACGTTCTGGTTCTCGGCCATCGAGGGTGAGGTCTACGCCCTCTCGTCGATGTTCACGGCGCTGGTCGTATGGCTGATGCTCAAATGGGAGGAGGAGGCCGACCAGCCCCACTCGTCGCGCTGGATCGTACTGATCGCCTACATGATGGGACTGTCGATCGGCGTGCACATCCTCAACCTGCTGACCATCCCGGCGCTGGTGTTCATCTACTACTTCCGCAAGACGGAGAAGGTGACTTTCAAGGGCATCGTCTACGCCACGCTGATCGCGGGCGCCATCCTGATCTTCGTCAACAACATCATCATCCCCTACACGGTCTACGTCGGGGCGATGATCGACCTTTTCTTCGTCAACACGCTGAGGCTGCCCGTCAACTCGGGCATGGTGCTCTTCGCACTGGCGCTGATCGGCGGCATGGGCTGGGCTTCGTGGTACACACACCGCAAAGGCAAGGTCGTGTGGAACATCATCCTGCTCTCGACGACCATGATCCTCATCGGGTTCTCGTCCTACGCTTCGGTGACGATCCGTGCCGCCGCCAACCCGCCGATGAACAGCAACAACCCCAACAACCCCCACGCACTGATGTCGGTGCTCAACCGCGACCAGTACGGCGACCGTCCGCTGCTGTTCGGCGCTTACTACTCGGCCCCGCCCGAAGGGTACAAGGAAAAGCATTTCTACTACCTCGACGAGGACGGCAAGTACAAGCCCGCATCGGTCATCACGGGATATACCCACGCCCCGGAATTCATCCACTTCTTCCCCCGCATGTGGGATGCGCGCAAAGGAGAGAAGGAGTACAAGCAATGGGCCGCCTACCGCACCAAAACCGAGATCATGCGCGACGAAAAGGGCGAAATCGTCCGCGACTCGCAGGGACGCCCCATGCAGGGCGAAGTGCTCGACTTCGGCACCAAGAAGGTATACGACGACGGGTACGAACCGCGCACGATCGTCGAGCCGACGTTCCTCGAGAACCTCAACTATTTCTTCAACTACCAGCTCTCGTACATGTACTGGCGCTATTTCCTGTGGAATTTCGTAGGGCGCCAGAGCGACATACAGCCCACCCGCGTGACGATCACCGACGGCAACTGGCTGTCGGGCATCAAGTGGATCGACGAGAAATACCTCGGGCCGCAGGACGGCCTGCCGCGCGAGATCGCCGACAACAAAGGCCGCAACACCTACTATTTCCTGCCGTTCCTGCTGGGGCTGATCGGACTGATCTACCAGCTCAACCGCGACCAGCGGAATTTCTCGATCGTCATGTGGCTCTTCATTATGACGGGTATCGCACTGGTTTTCTATTTCAACACTTCGCCGGGCGAACCGCGCGAGCGCGACTACGTCTACGCGGGGTCGTTCTACGCATTCTGCATATGGATCGGGTTCGGCGTACTGGCCATCCGCGACCTGGTCGCATGGCTCACCAGGCGCAACAACGTCACGGCCGCCGTGGCGGCGACAGTGGTCTGCATGGGCGTGCCGACGATCCTCGCGGCGCAGAACTGGGACGACCACGACCGTTCGCACCGCTACATGGCGCGCGATATCGGCTGGAACTACCTGATGTCGACGCTGCCCAACTCGATCATCCTCAACTACGGCGACAACGACACGTTCCCGCTCTGGAACAACCAGGAGATCTACGGCGTACGCCCCGACGTGCGTATCATGAACACCTCCTACCTGGGCGGCGAATGGTACATCGACGAGATGAAAACCAAGGCCAACGACGCCCCGGGCGTACCCTTCTCGCTGCCCAAGAGCAAGTATACCTTCACCAACGACTGGGTGCCGGTGGACAACCGCTTCGACCGCGCGGTGGACATCAAGGACGTGATCGAATTCGTGCGCAGCGAAGACCCGCGCAGCAAGATCAAGCTCTCGGACGGGACGATGACCGACTACATCCCGACCAAACGCATCGCACTACCAGTGAACAAGGAGAACGCCATCGCCTCGGGCATCGTCGCCGAAAAAGACCGCGCCCAGATGGTCGACACGGTCTACATCAACCTGCGGAAGAACTCGATCGACAAGACGCAGCTCATGATCCTCGACATGCTGGCCAACTTCGACTGGAAGCGCCCGCTCTACATGACGCAGGTCTACATATTGCAGGATTTCGGACTGATGGATTACCTCCAGTTCGACGGCTACGCCTACCGTTTCGTGCCGATCCTCACTCCCGTGCAAAACCCCTGGGAAATCGGGCGCATCGACGCGGATTACGCGGCGCCGCTGCTCAAGGAGACATTCCGCTACGGGAATCTGGCCGACCCGAGGGTATATGCCGATTACTTCATCCAATACAACCTGAGCGCCTCGCACGCCCGCGATGCCTTTGCCCGCGTGGCAAAGGAACTACTGCGGCAGGATCGCGCGCAGGAAGCCGTCGAACTGCTCGACATGGGGCTTGAGAAGCTGCCCCCGTCGCAGATACGCTTTACGGACTCCAACACCTATCCGTTCCTCGAAGCGTACTACGCCGCTTCGGCGATGGGCGTGGAGGATGCGGCCGACAAGGGCGACGCACTGCTGCGCGAATACGCCAGGACGCTGATCGAGTACATCGAATATTACCTGCGTTTCGACGGCGTGCAGGGCGACATGGTGTCGCCTATCATCGACGAGAAACTCGACCAGCTGGGCGACGTCTACTACCTGGCTGTATATGCCGGTCGCAAGGAAATCATCGGCGAGATCAACGCCTATTACCGTTCGCTCGGGGTCGAAGAGGAGAACCTCGTGGATGTGGGCGACAAGCCCCACCAGGTCGATACGACCCTTATCCCGCGCAAAGACACCGCGCAATAGCAACTACCACGGACAAAAGGCGAAAGCCCCTCCTTTGCGGAGGGGCTTTTCCCATATTACGGATCGGGGCTTCCGGGCGGAAACAGTGCAGCTGCAACAACCAAAACCGCCTCATCCCGTCCCCGGGCACCCGCCGTAAAAAGACAGGGAACCCCCGCCTCGGTGGGTTCCCTGCGGTCAAAACGGTATCGGCAGCAACGGGTACACATTTTCAGTGACGCCTCATCCCGCACAGTGAGTTGCCAAGCCGTTTTGGCGCGTTTCCTGTATGATGACAAAGATAGGCAAATTCCCCGATAATGATGTATAAATCATTATCAAATATTGGGGAGGTTTGTTTCTTTGTTAACATGAAACAACCTTGGCGGGACATAACATTACTGAAGGCGATCGCAGGTCGGCTCAGGGAACTGCGTGCAGAAAAAGGTGTTTCCCAGGAAACCGTCTACGAGGACACGGGCATCCATATCGGCAAGATCGAGACCGAGAAATACAATATCACGGTGAGCACCCTCGCCCGCCTCTGCCGCTATTACGGCATATCGCTCGGCGCATTCTTCGACCAGGTAGAAGACAGGTCTGACGCAGAATGACAAGACGCCCCTCCGCGGAGGGGCGTCTTGTCATTTGGTTTCGGGTTTTCCGGCAGGCTGTTCCCGCTGCGGTTTGTCGTTGTCTTTGCTCCTGTTGTACAGGAACCGTTTGATCTTGTGCGTCGGAGTCTTTGCGAAATCGTCCTTTTCCTCGACCACCTCCGAAATCCGCGAGAAGCGGTTGACCTTGGCATTCACGAAATCCATGATCTCCTTCTTGAGCTGCTCGGTCTTGGCCTCCCAGGCCTCCTTCTTCGTCTCCCACTCCTCGCGCCAGTTGTCGACCATGGCCTCGATCTCATCTCGGTTGAAATGCACCAATGCCACGAGGCGCCCCTCCTGTTCGGTGACGATCGAATCGGCGATATATACGTGCGAATTGAGTACGGTTTCGATATCCTCGGGATAAATGTTCTCGCCGCCGGGGCCTACGATCATATTCTTCAGGCGCCCCTTGATATAAAGCCAGCCGTCCTTGTCGAACTCGCCCAGATCGCCCGTGCGGAACCAGCCGTCATCGGTAAAGACCTCTTTCGTCGCCTCGGGGTTCTTGAAATACCCGAGCATGACGCTGGGCGTCAGCGCCACGACCTCGCCCTGCCGGGTGTCGGGGTTGATATGCTCCAGGCGCAACTGCACGCCCGGCGCCTGGGGCCCGGTCGAGCCGAGGCGCACCTGCGAAGGTGCGGCGCCCGCAAGCAGCGGCGCGGTCTCGGTGAGCCCGTAGCCGATGGCATAAGGCACTTTCGCCTCCAGCAAGAACTTTTCGGCACCGCCGTCGAGTTTGGCGCCCCCGATGCCGAGGAACCGCAGCCGCCCGCCGAAGAGCTTGAGCAGTTTCTTGCCCGCGACGCGATGGAGGTAACGGCGCAAGAATCCCACCTTATAGAGCGTCCGCCAGAAACCGTTGGAATTGAATTTGGCCAGCACCTGGTGGCGGTAGATCTTCTCGATGATGAGCGGCACGATCAGCATGACCGAGGGACGCACGGCCCGCAGCGCCGGCATCAGTGCCGAGGCCGTGGGCGGACGGTCGAGGTAAACGACCCTGGCACCCATCGAGAAGGGATAGATCATACCGATGGAACATTCGTAGGTGTGCGAGAGCGGCAGCACCGAGAGGAATACGTCGTCGGGCAGTACGGGAAAGATGCCCGACGAAATCCCGACCTGGGCGCAGAGTGCCGCGTGGGTCAGCATCACCCCCTTGGGCTTCGAGGTCGTACCCGAGGTATAGATGATCACGGCCAGGTCATCGGGCTTCGGCACGGCCATGGTGCCCTCCCCCCTGACCCGCTGAGCAATGACGCCCAGGTTCTTGGTGCGCACCACGACGTTCAGCCGTTCGATGGTCTGTTTCGAGAGTTTGGTAAAGAGCCTGTCGGAAACGAGCAGGGCCTTGGCTTCGGAATGCGCGATGATCATGTCGAGTTCCTCACCCGAAAAATCGGGCAGGATCGGCACGGCGACCATGCCGGCCGAAGTAACGGCGAAATAGCAGACTCCCCAATTGGGCATGTTGCTGCTGAGCAAGGCAACCTTGTCCCCGGCACGGAGCCCCGCACCGGTAAGTATCTCCTGCACTTTTTCGATACGCCGGCCCACCTCGGCATAGGTCACGTCGTCGCCTTCGAACATCGAAAATGCGACTTTCGACGCGAACTTCTCCACGCTGTTGCGGACCAGTTCGTAAAGTGTATTGATGGTCATAATACGTTTCGTTTTAACTACGTTTCAATAACGCGAAAGTTTGGGGCGAAATTACTAATTTCCGGTTAAAAATCACTATTTTTGAACCAAAATAATAAAATGCTCGACCATCAGTACATCAAAAAACTTGCCGCCGATGCGGGGTTCGACCTTTGCGGCCTGGCTCCGTGCCGGCACCTGGTCGAGAACGAGTCGATGCTGCGGGCATGGCTCGGCAAGGGCTACCAGTCGTCGCTGGCCTACATGGAGCGCAATGTCGAGAAGCGCGCCGACCCGCGCAAACTGGTTGAGGGCGCACGTACGGCCGTGGTCTGCGCCGTGAGTTACAAAAACCGCGCAGGCGAGGGCTACCCTCCCGGACACCGCACGAAAGTAGCTTCCTATGCCTGTGCGGCCGACTACCACACGACGATCAAGGGAATGCTCGGCCGGATGCTCGATGCACTTTGCGCCTCCCGCCCCGATCTGTCGGGGCGGGCGTTCGTCGACACGGCCCCGCTGCTCGAAAAACAACTGGCCGTCGAAGCCGGGCTGGGCTGGATAGGCCGTCAGTCGCTGCTGGTGACACCCCGTTTCGGCACCTATGTCCTGCTGGGCGAACTGCTGCTCACGGACGATGCCGACGCCTACGACCCGCCTTTCGAAGGGTCGCGCTGCGGACGCTGCCACAATTGCATCGAAAGCTGCCCGACGGGCGCTATCGTCGCCCCGAAGGTAATCGACACGGGACGCTGTATCTCCTGCCACACGATCGAGAAAGAGCCCACCGAAGGAATCGGCCTCGACGGCTGGATCTTCGGCTGCGACCGCTGCCAGAGTTGTTGCCCCCACAACCAGAAAGCCCCGATGCACACCAACCCGGCCTTCGACCCCGTGTTCGACCCGCTGGCGATGGACGCCGAGGCATGGCTGGCGATGGACGAAACGGAATTCGAAGCCCGCATGGGCACGACACCGCTGACCCGCAGCGGACTGGCACGCATCCGAAGCAACATCGGCAGAGAATAACCCCGCCCCGGCAACATCGCTGGGAGCAGCACCGTCCCGGAGCAAAGCGACTCGGAAGCAATCCTCATCCCGGGGAGGATGGATCACTCCTTCATGCACCGCACGGGCAACCCGAACCCGCGCGGGTCGGAGTAGCGCTGGTAGATACTGGCGCCCGTAAGGCCGAACACCCATGCCCCGAATGTATCCGAGGGCGCCGGGGCGCTTGACCAGTAATATCCCGACGGCGTAAACGAGAAGGTACCGTATTCGTCGTAACGGTAACCCACACCGGGGTAATAGGTCGTATTCGTACCGTCGTAGACGAAATTCCACCCCTGGACGAAAGAGCCCGTAGTGTTCACGTCGCCGCTGGCCACCGTCGCAGTATTGCCTGTCTTGGTAAATGCACTGAAAACATAGGGGTGGGGCATCTTCCATCCCGGCGGACAGGGATCGAAGAGTGTTTTGGTCGTAGTCTGCCCCACGGTATAGCCCGTAGGGTTACCCCAGAGTTCATTGTTGCGGTAATCCGGCCCGTTGCCCTTGCCCCCTCCGTAATACCAGTCATAGGACGTCCCGACCACGGTCGCGATAAAGAGGTCGGGATGCGCCGTGGCGTACCACGTATTGCCTACGTAGCCCACATACTGGCCGGGGGCACCCGTCGTTTGCACCGGACGCCATCCGTCGATGTAATTATGCGGTACGCTCTGCGCATCGAACACCACCAGCCCCCACGGGAAGGGGTCTTTGCGTCCCCACTGGTAGAGCGGCGCCCGGAACGACCGGGCGTAAGCGCCGTCCTCCTTGAAGATCGCCCCGAGGTTTCGATCCATCATGACGGCCGTTCCGGCTCCGTAAGCCTGTTCATAGGCCGGGTACATCGTATACGTTTCCGCCTGTGCGAGCAGCTCGTCATTGGTCTTGTCGGTAATCCAGATATGCCAGCTCCAGAGCGCCTCCGTAGCTGCGGCATCGGCGAAAAGCCCGATCACGGCATTTCCCCCGAGCGAAACGGGACGCCCCGAGAGGGAAAATCCGATTCTGCCGCCGGCATAGGAGATGCTTCCCGGTTCGATCAGATAGGGGTTGCTCTGCCACAGCAGGCGGGCCTCACCGCCAGAAAGCGAGGCCGAGAGCGTACGTCCCTCGAACTTCTGTACGGCCTGCAGCAAACCGTCGGTAATCACGCCGTTGCCGGCGACCGTCGCATCGAACGAATAGGCCTGCGAGGAAAGCGTGGCAATGTAGCAGTTGGCCGTCTTACCATCCGCCGTCAGGTCTATGACGGGTTGGCGCGCGGTTCCCGCGGCAATATCCTGTGTGATGACTTTCATCTGCCCGGAGCCGATGACCAGTCCCGGCCGCGAATAGGTCGCCGTATAACCGTCGGTCGTATTCACCACGACATAAACCCGGCCGTCGCCGCGCGAATAGTCGGCGGGATTCACCGTAAAATAAGTTTTTACGGGCGACGTCCCGAGTACGGGCGGCTCCGTAAAGGTCAGCCCGCACAGGTTGAGCTGCACGGACGGATAGGTATACGTCGCCGTATTGTTGCCCGCCGGCGCCGTCAGGTCGAACGAGAACCCGCCCGTCATATTGGCCATATCGGTCAGGGCACCGTTCGAGGCGACCGAAGCGGCGTCCGTATTGAAAAGCATTACCGAAGCGATGTTTTTTCCGGCCATTTCTCCCGATCCCGTCAGGTCTGCCTCGATGATGGCAAAAGCGTGCCTGAAAAGCAGGGCACCGAAATCCCCCGTGGCACTGGTCAAGGCATCGGCGACCAGGAAGTCGTAATCCCCCAGGTGCGACGAATCGCCCGTTGCCGCCTGCACCTGCTGCGACGCCAGCGTGAAACCCACGCCGGTCGCATCCGCGGACGTCTGTTCCGAATAGGGATAATAGGCATAGAGCGTGTACTCCGACGCCCCTTCCGCAAGGGTAATGTCTCCGCTGAAAAAACCTCCGGAAGCCGCTTCCTTCCCTTCGAAGGCCAAGGGGACATTCTCCGCAGTAAACGTGTCGCCGCTCTTGACATAGACGCCGATACGGTCGCCCGGCGACCAAAGCACATTATACCCGTCCGGCGCCAGTTCGGTGCGCGTCGACGGGACGCAAGCAGCGATCCGCACGTTGCGCGTCACCGTCCGCGACGGCAGTACATCCTGCAGGCCGTCGTCGGCGCAACCGCTCAGCAGCACGCAATAGGCCGCCACAATCCACGTAAACCTATTCATCCCAGTCCTCCCGGTCGAAACCTTCGACCTTTCCCTCTACCGAAGCCGCGAAACCCAGCCCGACACTGACGTCGAGCACCTCGGTTTCGGGTCGCATATACGATTCTCGTCCCATAATAAAAAGCTGATTTGCGCAGGACAACGCATATTCCGTACCAAAAAGAAGCGGGCCCCTTCCGGAGCCCGCTTACGATCGGCACTTACCCTCTTACTTGGAAAGTTCGGCCAGGGCAGCCTTGGCATTCTCGGCAGCCGGGCCGTCGGTCACCTGCTTGAAGGCGGCGATAGCCTGCGGCTTCATCTCCTTGGCATTGTAAGCGGCGCCCAGCAGGTAGTACATCAGGCTCTTGTCGGCCGGATTCTTGGCCAGCAGGTCATCGGCCATCTTGATGATCCCGTCGAAATCGTTGGCAGCCTGCATCTTGGCAACCATATTGTTAGTATAGAGCGCCATATCCTCCTTGGCCTTGGCGGCATCTTCGGCATATTTGGGGTGCGTCTTGGCAGCAACGGCCTCGTAGATTTCCATACCCTTTTCGTACTGCGACATATCGCCGCTGCTCATGGCCATTTCGCAATAGCTCATCGCCAGGTTGAGCGCCATGCCCGTGTTGTCGGGGTCGGCGGCATAGCCCTTGGCGAAGATTTCCGACGCGGTGACATAGTCCTTATTGTTGAAAGCGTCGCCGCCCTGTATCTGGTAAATCTTGGCAACCCAGCCGTTCGACTTGGCCATCTGGTTCATGTCGCCGTAAAGTTCGGCCAGCTCGGCCGATTTCTCGAAGTTCTTCAGCGCCTCGTCGTAATTCTTGGTCTTCAACGCACCGCCGCCCAGCATGAAATAGCATTTGGGCAGCGTCGATTTTGCCGTAGCCACCATCGAAGCGGCACTCTCGTTGTCCATGCCCTGGTCGATGACCTGTTCGAACTTGGTAGCTGCTTCGGTGAAATTCTTTGCTCCGAAAGCGGCCGCCGCCTCATTGTAAATTGCCGTAACATCCTGCGCCGAGAGCGATACGGCCCCGAACAGCGCAATTACCGATACTAATAATTTTTTCATTCTCCTATTCGTTTTTTAAGTTTTTCAGTTCATACATCCCGGTTTGCGGGTACGTTGGATGCAAAAGTATATTTTTTTTCCTTTTTTTCAAAATCTAAATGCGGCCTAATCGCGTAACCCGGCGAAAAAAGAGGTCATCAATGCCTCGCATTCCCCGCCGAGGATGCCGCGCACGACCGTCGTTTTCGGATGGAAGACCGCCTCGGAATAACGCCTGTAACCCTTCTTGGGATCGTCGGCACCCCACACCACACGCCCTACCTGTGCCCAGCCGATGGCTCCGGCGCACATGATACACGGCTCGACGGTGACATATAACGTACACCCTTGCAGGTATTTGCCGCCGAGGGTCGACGCCGCGGCCGTGAGGGCCTGCATCTCGGCATGGGCCGTAGGATCGGAGAGCGTTTCGACAAGGTTGTGGCCACGGCCCACCACCGCACCGTCGGCTACAACTACCGCACCGATCGGCACCTCTTGTTCATTTAACGCTTTGCGGGCCTCGTTTAGTGCGAGGCGCATGAATTTTTCGTCGGTTTTCCGCTGTTCTTCCATTTCGGGTATTTTCCGCAAAAATAGACAAACTTTTACAAACGGCCTCGTCCGGCGGCGGATTATCCCGCGCAGGAGCCGCCGCGGCACGCCACGCGCCAAATAAAAATCCCGGCCCGCGTTCCGTATTTCGCTTCTTTTATTTAACTTTGCGGGTTGCAAGGACAAAACAAACAAAAAATACAAACCCCTATGTACAGAACCCATACGTGCGGCTGCCTGAGAGCCGAAAACGTAAACCAGACCGTCACCCTCGCCGGATGGGTGCAGAAAGTGAGGAACCTCGGCGCCATGACCTTCATCGACCTGCGCGACCGCTACGGCATTACTCAGGTCGTCATCGAGGAGCACTCGCCCGCCGAAGCCCGCCAAACGGCATGCTGCGTGGGCCGCGAATGGGTCATCCAGGTGGTCGGCAAGGTCATCGAGCGGCAATCGAAAAATCCCAGGATGGCAACCGGCGACATCGAGGTCGCCGCCCAGAAGGTGACCATACTCCACGAAGCCGAAGTTCCCCCGTTCACGATCGAAGAGGTTTCGGACGGCGGCGACGACCTGCGCATGAAATACCGCTACCTCGACCTGCGCCGCCCGCCGTTGCAGCGCAACATGATCCTGCGGCACAAGATGGCGCAGGAAATCCGCCGCTTCCTCGACGCGGAAGGCTTCCTCGAGATCGAAACCCCCTATCTGGTCAACTCGACGCCCGAAGGCGCCCGCGACTTCGTCGTCCCCAGCCGCATGAACCCCAACCAGTTCTATGCCCTGCCCCAGTCGCCGCAGACCCTCAAACAGCTGCTGATGGTCGCCGGCTACGACAAGTATTTCCAGATCGTGCGCTGCTTCCGCGACGAAGACCTGCGCGCCGACCGCCAGCCCGAGTTCACACAGATCGACTGCGAGATGTCGTTCGTCGAGCAGGAAGACGTGCTGGAAATTTTCGAGCGCTGGGCCAAGCACATGTTCAGGGAGGTAATGGGCATCGAACTGGCTGAGCCGCTGCGCCGTATGCCGTGGATCGAGGCGATGGAGAAATACGGTTCGGACAAACCCGACCTGCGCTTCGGCATGGAGTTCGCCGACCTCACCGACCTTGCGAAAGGCCACGGCTTCCAGGTCTTCGACGACGCAGAATACGTCACGGGATTCGCCGCCACGGGCTGCGCCGCCTACACGCGCAAGCAGATCGACGCCCTCACGGAGTTCGTCAAGCGCCAGCAGATCGGCGCCAAGGGGCTGATCTGGATCCGCGTCGAACAGGAGGGCGTAAAATCGTCGGTCGACAAGTTCTACACGCCCGACGAGATCCGGGAGATGGCCGGCCGCTGCGGCGCCAAGGCCGGGGACATGGTCTTCATCCTCTGCGGCAAGAAGTTCAAAACGCTGACACAGCTCTGCGCCCTGCGTCTGGAAGTGGCCCAGCAGTTGGGACTGCGCGACCCGAAGAAGTTCGCGCCGCTCTGGATCGTGGACTTCCCGCTCTTCGAGTGGGATGACGAAACGCAGCGCTACTACGCCATGCACCACCCGTTCACCTCGCCCAAGCCGGAGGACGTACAGTATATCGACAGCGACCCCGGCCGCGTACGTGCCAATGCCTACGACTTCGTGTGCAACGGCACCGAAATCGGCGGCGGTTCGATCCGTATCCACGACTCGAAGCTGCAGGCCAAGATGTTCGAAGTGCTGGGCTTCACGGCCGAACAGGCACAGCTGCGCTTCGGGTTCCTGATGGACGCCTTCAAATACGGCGCGCCGCCTCACGGGGGCCTTGCGTTCGGCTTCGACCGCCTGTGCTCGCTCTTCGGCGGCTCGGACTCAATCCGCGATTACATCGCCTTCCCGAAGAACAATGCGGGCCGCGATGTGATGCTCGACGCCCCGGGCTGCATCGACCAGGCGCAGCTCGACGAGCTCTGCCTCTCGCTGGTAAAGCCGGAAGAGTAACGCCCGGCCGGGTTCCGTGCGATACAGGGTGCCGCCTGACGGCGGCACCTTTTTTTGCCTGCATCCACGGCACCGCATTTGCCTGTTCCGGGAAAAATACCTATTTTTGGATCATAAAACAACACGGATCATGTCAGCTCCCTTAGCCGAAAGACTGCGCCCCCGCACGATAGACGAATATATCGGGCAGGAGCACCTCGTGGGTAAGAACGGCGTGTTCCGCAAGTTCTTCGAAACGGGCAACGTGCCGTCGTTCATACTCTGGGGCCCGCCGGGCGTGGGTAAAACCACGCTGGCGAAGATCGTCGCCACGCAGCTCGACCGTCCGTTCTTCACGCTCTCGGCCGTCACGTCGGGCGTCAAGGACGTGCGCGAAGTGATCGAGTCGGCCCGCAAACAGCGCTTTTTCGACGCCAAGCCGCCCTTCCTGTTCATCGACGAAATCCACCGTTTCAACAAAAGCCAGCAGGATTCGCTGCTGGGAGCCGTCGAGCAGGGCGTCGTGACACTCATAGGCGCCACGACCGAAAACCCTTCGTTCGAGGTGATCTCGCCGCTCCTGAGCCGTTGCCAGGTCTACATCCTCAAATCGCTGGAGGACAAAGACCTGCAAACGCTGCTCGACCGGGCGCTGACGACCGACACGGAACTGAAAGCACGCCAGATCGAAGTGAAGCAGACGGGTGCGTTGTTCAAATTCTCGGGCGGCGACGCCCGCAAGCTGCTCAATATCCTCGACATACTGGCCGGGGCGACGGAGGGCAAACTGACGATCACCGACCAGTACGTCACCGACTGCCTGCAACAGAACATCGCCCTCTACGACAAGAACGGCGAGCAGCACTACGACGTCATCTCGGCCTTCATCAAATCGGTGCGGGGCAGCGACCCCAATGCCGCGATCTACTATCTGGCGCGCATGCTGGCCGGGGGCGAGGAGCCACGCTTCCTCGCACGGCGGCTGGTGATCCTCGCCTCGGAGGACATCGGGCTGGCGAACCCCAACGCACTGCTGCTGGCCAACGCCTGTTTCGACACGGTACACAAGATCGGCATGCCCGAAGCGCGGATCACGCTGGCAGAAACGACGATCTACCTGGCCACCAGCCCCAAGAGCAACTCGGCCTATATGGCCATCAACAAGGCGATGTCGCTGGTCGAGCACGACACCACGAACCGCCCCGTGCCGCTGCACCTGCGCAACGCCCCGACCAAGCTGATGGACAAGGCAGGCTACATAAAATGAAACGCATCGGCATCATATCCGACACCCACGGGACATTCGACGACACGCTGCGCGAATTCCTCAAGGACGTGGACGAAATCTGGCATGCGGGCGACATCGGCTCGCTCGAACTGGCCGACACGATCGCGTCGTTCAAACCCCTGCGCGCCGTCTCGGGCAACATCGACGGAGGGCTCACACGCCGCGTCTACCCTGATTTCCTCGCATTCGAATGCGAGGGCGTGCGGGTGCTGATGACCCATATCGGCGGCTACCCGCGCCATTACGACCCGCGCGCAGCGGCAAAGATACAGGCGCTGCATCCCAAACTCTTCATCGCCGGGCATTCGCATATCCTCAAGGTGGTCTACGATCCGGTTTACGACCTGCTGCATGTCAACCCGGGCGCAGCCGGCGAATACGGTTTCCACAAAGTCCGCACGGCCGTGCGGCTGGTGATCGACGGCGCCGACATGCGCGACATGGAGGTCGG
>PPYE01721315.1_pt1 | contig 16195 bp, 16 predicted proteins | sample 1559881 | NCBI WGS metagenome assembly PPYE01 (sample SAMN08240022, study PRJNA423297) | Human gut metagenome, whole genome shotgun sequencing project. | reverse complement strand
TTCGGTGTCATTCGGGCAAGTGCCGGAAAGATCAAACTGCCCGGTCATTATTTGTTGAGTGTCCTGAATAACTGAATTAATGAGGGTTATGATGCTAATATATTGCATAATATGTTGTAAATTAGTAGTATAGTAACAAATTTCCATATTAACGAATTTATTAACGCACACTTTTAAAATCTCTTGCACAGACAGAAATAAGGTCTTATATTTGCATTGTCGATAAGCTTAAAGACACAGACAAACTAGAATTATTAACGACTAAAAACTATTACAATTATGCCAGTATTGTACAAACCCTTCCAGTCAACTCTGGAAGACAAAAAAAGCGGTAAAAAACTCTTCTACCCCCGAGTTGTACGTTCGGGAAACGTAGATTCCGCACCTTCCGTATGGTGATGGTGGCTCGTGGCAAAGGTGTGGAAACCTCTGACGAAGTGTCGGCTGCACAGGCTACGCTTACTGTCCGCTTCCAACCGACAACGACTAAGAATCATGACCGTACTACCGCTACCCGTTCGATGGTGACCGGTGCGAAGTGTGCCCGTTATGATAAACTTGTTTCCGATGCGGGTAGTGCAGGAGGCGGTAACTCCGGTGGAAGCGACAAGCCCGGTGGAGGCGGTAATGAAGGAGGCGGAGAAGCGCCCGATCCGGCTGCATAAATGACGTCACGGCAGTGAGGAATACACAAAATGTAAACGACAAACTTCGTAGGCTTAACTAAACATTTGACTTTTAACTAAACTAGAAATCATCCACTAACATGAGGATTATCAACTTGATTGTGGTGCATTGCAGCGCCACGAGGGAGGATTGTACACTTTCTCTGGAAGATTTGGACCGTTTGCACCGGCGCCGCGGATTCAACGGAACAGGCTATCACTACTACATCCGCAAGGATGGAACAGTGCACCTCACCCGCCCCATCGAACGCATCGGAGCACACGCCAAAGGTTTCAACGCTCATTCGATAGGTATCTGCTATGAAGGTGGTCTGGATTGCCGGGGGCGCCCGGCAGATACCCGGACTCCGGCACAACGGGCTACGCTCCGGCAACTCGTCGGGCAGCTACAGGAGAAATTCCCCGGCTGCCGGGTCTGCGGACTGATGGCAATGAAGAAATCAGTATGGGATATGATCCTGAAGGTGGTTATCGCAGTGGCTTCGGCTTTGGCAGGCGTTTTGGGCGCTAATGCGATGAATTTGTAAAAATAGAAAGTGAAGTAGTAGTCCTTCCATAGATCATGATTTTGTGAAATGGAAGGACTCTGCTAATTCATTTTGTATTGACTAAACTATTTTATTGATAAATAATAGAAAAAACGAGTTATGAATAATCTATATACGAATAAAAAAATAATACTAAAGAGGCTGTTTCTTATATTATCAGCCTTTTTCGCGGTTTTATCTGCTAAGGGGCAGAGTGAAGATGGAATAAAGCTGGATGTTCCACGGCTTGTACCACTTTCCCCAACGGCTACGGCTATGGTGAAATATCAGTCTTATCCTGTAGATCATTGTACAGGAGTACCTAACATAACTATTCCCTTGTATGATATTGTAGCAGGGGAGGTTACCATACCTGTTACTTTGTCCTATCATGCTTCGGGGCTTAAACCGAAAGAGAAAAGCGGATACGCAGGAACAGGCTGGACATTGAATCTCGAACCGTCTATAGCTCGCCAGGTGGTTGGGACAGCAGATAATGATTGTTATGGATGGTTTGATCGATATTTGTCTCAAAATACAGTCCCTGGTGATGAAAGAGACAGATTGATTTATTATGGGGAGATGGTAGATAATAAACGGGATACGCGTCCGGATAAATTCACTTATAAATTGCCGGGTGGCGGTGGAAGCGGATATTTTTCAGACAGGTCTTCCCCTCTTATTACTGTGCCTCATAACAGCGATGTGGTAAGGTATGCTGAAAGTGATATGAATATAACAGATGGAAATGGTGTTAAATACTTGTTCAACGGTGTACACGAGAAGATGAATGATATCATTACCCGCTGGATGTGTACTTCTATTTGTTCAGCCCGTTATCCACATCCTACATTGGTTCGTTTTCAGTATCAAACTCTTCCGAATCAATTGGAACCAAGTTCTTATTATAATTTGAATGACAGGCTGGTTTTTGATGAAAGAGATAAAGGCGGAAGTCCTAAATTATATCTGATGGAACAAAAAGGCGGTGGTAATAACTATTATCAAATCACTGCAGGCAGATCGTCAGGTTCCTCCTCCTTACCCAATGCCAATAAAGAGAGCGTTTCGAGCTATGTGGCGAATATGAGTTACCCATCAGGTAGTTACTGTGCGGAGGGTAGAATGAGTACTACCCGATTGACACAGGTGAATTTTATGGGAAACAGATTGTCTGTCAGTTATAAAGCAGTAGGTGAAGTGCCTAACAATACAAGTGTATTAGATAAAATGCAAGTGACGGATGAGAATGGAGAACTGGTGCGTACCATTAACTTTTATGTAACTCCCTATAATGGAAAAACCTCTTTGACCAAACTTGATTCTGTACGTATCTCCGCTCCCGGTGTAGAATCGCAAACTTATTCATTCAGGTATGTGGGTGTAAACAGCGTTCCTTCCATTTATACGAAGGCTGTAGATCATTGGGGATTTATGAACGGTTCGGAAGCGAGTGCTAATGGTAGTAAGTTGACAGTGCCGAACTTTTCAAAAAGAATACCTTTACCGGATACCAATAACACGGGAAGAAAAGACACTGTATTATTTGAGAATGCAGTCGGAATAGACCGTGAAGCGTCTGGAAACATTGTGGGTATTCTTGACCGGATAACAGATCCGCAAGGTATTGAAACCTCTTTCTCTTACGAAGGCAATTACGGCGCGTTTCGTGACAATAGCCAACAGCCGGAGTATCGAGACTACCTCTATCCGGTTGGCGGATTGCGGGTGAAGAGTATAGAAACCTATGATCCGAAGACAAGGAAAAGGCTCTGTAAGAATTATAGATATGGCCTGACGGTTATCAATAATGAGAAGTATGAATCCGTATGGGGCGGCGGTGCTATTAAACACATAGTTACAGAGCGTGATTATTGTTCTACGGTAACGCAAGTAATGGATGACGGGCAAAGCCTTTGGAACGAATATTTGACAGTCTATCATTCGATGCCTGTCTCTAATATTACCTTTCGTAACGGAAGTCCGGTAATGTACAATATTGTCAGTGAAGAGATATTGGGAGGAGGCATTTCACAAAAGACCGTCTATTACTATGATGTGGATGCACATGCTTTTGAGGACGTTCTGCATTGGGAAAGTGGGGAGAATACATCCGCTTCTGTCCGGGAGTTTATGTTGAATCAACCGGAAAGCGTATTGAATCGACTTGGGCGGATGCTTCCCGGACATCCTTATGAACCTTCTGATGATTTTGTTACAGGCTATTTTGAGACCAATCAGAGAAATGGGGCTCTTATAGGTATAGACCGTTTCGACGGGCAAGAGCTAGTGTCATCTACCCGATACGAATATAAAAAAGTAATCGCGGGCCCGTATAATATTCCTGTGGATCTTCCTGTCCGGAAGCTGATAGTGGATGTTGATTTGTACATGAAAAAACCGAATAGCCTGCTTGGCAAGCCGGTATTTGTGGCTGACAATGACAATACCCATTCTGCTACGAATATGAGGACTACTTATTATTTGGATTGTGAAACGTATTGGGCACTCGATAAAGAAACGACACAATATTATTGCAAAGTGAACGGGAGACAACGGGTAATCTCGACGGAAAAGCAATATGCGTATGACGACCGCCATCTCTCCAATCCAGGTTCTTCGTTGAAGCCACGTAGGGTGGACTTTACAAACAGTGACGGCGTACAATTCTCGGATCATTATACTTATCTGGATGGTTATCCTGCCATACTCTCTTTGCATAAACACGTCGAAGACGAGCAATGCACGGAAAAGAAAATCTTGTTTAAGTCCGGCACATGCCTTCCGGATAGGGTGCAATTTAAAACTGACCGAATGGCGGACTTTCGTGATGAAGTCGTTTACCAATCGTATGACAGTAATAGCAATGTATGCGAAATTATGGCAAAAGACGATACGCCTGTTCTCTTCATTTGGGGATATCGCAACCGCTATCCTATAGCCAAGATAGAGAATGCTACCCGGCAGCAGGTGAGTGTGGCGCTTGGTTATGATGGAGACATCGGAGACGTTTTCGGCGATTGGGCTTCACTTGCCGTACCTACCAAAGAGATATGGGATAAGATAAACTCTCTTCGCGAGAAACTTCCCAGTAATACGCGGGTTACCACCTATGAATATGCCCCTTTGCAGGGAGTTGTTTCCATTACCGATCCCAATAATGTCATAACGAAATTTGAATATGATAATTATAGCCGGCTGACAGATAGTTATTATCTGGATGCGGACGCCCGTAAGGTAATGCTTCAACAGTATATTTATCATTTTGGTAAATGATAAGTAATTCAATGAATGGTTTAATTTGATAATGAAATTGATTTTTTATGAAAACTTATATATGTTTATTTTTCTTGTTGTTCTGTTCTGTCTATTCGTGGGGACAGTCTTTGGAAGAACGAATGGCGACAGCTATTGACATTGGTACCTATTCGGAACCGTTTACTTATGAAGATACCCAAAGTACAGCTAATTTTAATTGCGGGTACATTCCTCCGACCGATATGGATAATACGGGAGTGTTGATATCCAAGGATATTTTCTACAAACTAACAGTGACGCAGCCTATGAGGATTAGAGCCAGTGCAAAACCCAGTATCACTGATAGTGGTACTGTTTTCTTGCTCAATTCTTCGGGCGTCCTTTTGAGCCGTGCGATTTACGTGGAGGAAGCATGGGGAAATTATGGATATGGTCTGCTGCCCGGCGTGTACTATCTGGTTGCTAAACCTAATGTCTATAAAGAGGATAAACCGGTGGATGCGGAAGATGTTACTATTTATGTAAAGACAACCTCTCGTGAAATAGGTGAAGATTTTTACAATCCGTTTGAGCTGGGAATGTTTGGTGAGAATTTTGCATTGGCTGATTCTGTAGAAACGACATCGTATCAATGTGATTATAATGCCAGTGACAGCTATTGGGATAATTATTTTCGACATGATGTAGTTTTTCGCTTCACCCTGACAGAGCCTATGGAGATTTGCCTGGATGATGATGGAACTGAATGTCCTTGGGAAGGGGATTCTTACAGTGTTCACCTTCTTTCAGCTTTGTATGATCCTGTTGTTCCCATCCGCACACAAAAGCTTGGTACAGATTACGAACTGAATGTATATGAATTGGGAGCCGGTACCTATTATATTTATGTTTATGTTGATGCACCTACTTGGGCGGTGTATTATAAGATGAACTTGAGTGGGCGTACGTATGCTCCCGGTATTAGTTTCTCCCGTCCTATTGATATAGGCAGTCGGGCGGACAGCTTTCAATATACGGATGTTCAGAACTCGGAACTCATGTCCGGCAATTTTCCGGAGAAAGCCGGTAATGAAGTTTTCTATCGGTTGGAGCTTGAAAATCCGATGGAACTGACCGTTGATAATTGTGGTTCGGAAGTTGCGGACACCTATTTGCAATTGTTTTCTCAAACGCAGGAGTTACTGTATTCCAATGATGATTCGGATGGTGACGGAGCTTGTGCAAATGTCAAAAGTGCCCGCATCCATATACCCGTGCTGCTTCCGGGCGTCTACTATATTGTGACCGATGCGGAAAAGAACGGCAACATTTCCCTGTCCGTAAACGGGCGACTTCTTGCACAAACGGGAGACACAAAAGCGCTTGCTATCGATGTCGGAACATATAAGGCGGGACTTTTCTTTTCCGATACCCGAGATACCTCTGTAGACTATACGGATGCTTATCCGGCAAAGCCTACGAATGACGTATTTTATAAGTTGGTATTGCAAAAGGAGATGGATGTGGTGTTCAGTCATTGCGGTTCGGAACTGGAAGATACCTATATGAGCATCTTGAATGAATCCGGTGAGCTCCTTTATAGCAATGACAATTATGCGGGAGAAGGTCAGTGTGAGAATGAGAAACATGCCCGCATTGAGGTCAAGAAACTTCCTTCAGGCACCTATTATGTTGTTTCGGAAGGCAGTGTCGATAACGGACGGATCACGACGACGATAGAGGCACCGAACTTTAGTGATGCTTTGTGTACGACCGAGGGGCAGCCCTGTGTGATTACCTTGACTCCCACTGTCTCCACAGATGATCTCTCCCAATTACACACCTGTGATTATCTTCGCGGGATACAGTATTTTGACCATTTCGGTAATCCTTCCCTTCATATTTCTCATGGTGCCACTCCTTATAAGACCGACCTGCTCACATTGCAGGAGTATGACGGGATCAACCGCGAGTCTAAACTTTGGCTTCCGGTAGCAGAATCGACTGGTGGCGGTGCTTTTCTTCCATCCGCAGAAGTCAGTGAGGCCGTTTGTAAAGCAAGCTATTACGAGAAAGATAGCTCTCCCTTCAGCTATCCTGAATACGATAGTTCTTCATTGAACCGAATTGTCAAGAAGTATGGTCCCGGAGTTGCTTGGCAGAATCATCCGGTCAAAACAGACGTGTTGACCAATATAGAACGTAAAAACGCAGTTGATCGGGTAGACAGTTGCTTTATCGTGTGCCGTTATAGGATAAAGAATGACAGTTTGGTTTGTGCGGGTGAATATGATGCCGGAACATTGGAAGTGGTTCGTACGATAGACGAAGACAATCATGTGAGTTATGAGTTTAAAGACAAGGCCGGTCGCATAGTTCTCGTTCGTCAGTCTGATGATAATCAAATATCTTATGATACGTACCATGTTTATGATAACTATGGCAACCTGTGTATGGTGTTGCCTCCGATGGCAGCCGATTATTTTTTCGATGAAGGAGAATGGTCTGAAACGGCTCCCGTTCTTCAGCAATATGCCTATATTTATCATTACGACAAGTATAACCGCTGTATCTACAAGAAACTTCCGGGATGCGATCCTGTTTATACCGTTTATGACGCTGCCGATCATCCTGTCTTTACTCAAGACGGCGAACAGCGTGAGCGGAACGAATGGAGTTTCAGTATTCCTGATGCTTTCGGTCGAACAGTATTGACCGGAGTTTGTACGAATACGTTGGATTATGCTTCCAATCCTCTAGATACTATCGTCGTGTATGGCGATTGGGCAAATGAAGAGAACGGGTTGAAAGGCTATCAATTGAAAGGTGTAACCTTAAATTCTCCGAGCCTCCTTTCTGCCAACTATTACGACCATTATGAGTTTTTGGGCAAGAACGGCATTCCCAATGACATGACCACTGTTTACGTAGAGGAAACAGGCTATGGCAAGCGGAATGCAGGCGGTTGTAAAGGGCAGCTGACCGGGGTTTGGACATCGCTCCTCTCTGCCCGTCCGGGTACTTTTACGTATTCGGTAATGTATTATGACGACCGTTACCGGATCATCCAGCAAAGGGGTAATAATGAGTTGGGTGGTACGGAGATTGTCCATACAGCTTATAATTTCTCGGGAAATCCCTTGGAAGAAAAACGTATACATACAGTTTCTGGCACTGAACCAATCGTAGAATTGCACCAGCATACGTATGACCATGCCAACCGTTTATTGAAGACTAGCTATCAGCTGAATGATAATACTCCTATTGTTTTAGTAGACAATGTGTATGATGAGATAGGCCGTTTGAAAACAGATAAACGTAATGGTGTATATGAGTTACGAACTGACTATACATATAATCTTCGTTCGTGGATAAAAGGCATTAATGGTCCATTGTTTAACCAGACGCTTAACTACCAGGAAACACTAGAGGGAACTACTCCCTGTTATAATGGTAATATCAGCCGCATGTGTTGGCGTAGTGTCGAAAATGGTATGGCTACAGTTATTGATCCGCAAGAAAAGGGTTACAGTTTCACTTATGATGGCCTTTCCCGTTTGAAAGATGCTATTTATGGAGAAGGTACTAACTTAAAACAAAACCGGAACCGCTTCAATGAGCAAATAACTGGCTATGACAAAATGGGTAATATCTTGGGACTGCTTAGATATGGTCAAACCGATGCGGATTCTTATGGTTTGGTTGATAATCTGAATCTAACCTACCATGGCAATCAATTACAGTCTGTTTATGACAATGCCACTAACTCTGTATTTGGTAACGGTATGGAGTTTAAGGATAATGTCAATGAAACGGTAGAGTATGAATATGATAAAAATGGCAATCTGACCAAAGATTTAAACAAAAAGATAACTGGAATTCAATATAATATCTTAAATTTGCCTAGTCACATTAGCTTTGCTGACGGAAATAGTATTGAATATGAATATGCTGCAGACGGCAGGAAAGTCCGTACCACGCATACTATAAACAATAACGTCACGTCCACCGTTTATTGTGGCAATGCGATCTATGAGAACGGCAGTTTGAAGATGTTGCTGAATGAGTCTGGTTACTATAGTTTCCAAGATAACAAGTTCTATTTTTATCTGAAGGATCATCAGGGAAATATCCGTGTAGTTGCGGATGAAGATGGGAAAGTAGAGGAAGTGAATGACTATTACCCTTTTGGTGGTTTGATGTTTAATGCAGGCGATGACACACAGCCTTATAAGTATAATGGAAAAGAGTTGGATCAGAAAGGCGGGCTGGATTGGTACGATTATGGGGCAAGGTATTATGATGCGGCGATTGGACGTTGGCATGCGGTGGATCCGATGGTAGAGATGTATTATAGTGAGTCACCTTATGTTTATTGTGTGAATAACTTTGTAAACAAAGTTGATCCAACAGGCTGTTTTTCGACAAAATTTGGAGCCTGGTTGTATAAATTGTTTAATGGTGGAGACCAAATTCTAAAGGATGTAGGTGGGGAATATTTTGTAAGTACTCAAATTGTACATTCTGATGATGAAGTTGAAGTTGTTGTAAATAGAAAGTTTGACTGGGATGGTAGAAATACAGGTAGAAATTTAGCAATTGAAAAACAATGGGATGCGTATATTGCAGACGCTAAATTTCAAGAACTTTGCGAAACTCATGGAATGGAGTATGTGAGAACGGAAAATCAATTAGATGCTGTTGCAGGGATGCTACAACCTGCAATGCAAACAATTATACCAGTTCCGTTTTTAAAATCAGGAAATGCATTAATAAATGCAGTGCGTGGAAAGAAAATTATAACGACTCCTGTTATTCGATTTGGAGGTAATGCAAATCAAGTATATCATACTTTTCGGCATACAGACGCTTTAGGCTTGGATAGATCAGTAGTACAGTCAATGATACGAACTCATTTTGAAACTGTTTCTTCGCAAGTAGTAGCGGGTAGACCTTTCAATCAGATTATTAGAATAGGTGGTCGAAATATACAGTATACAGCTTTTAAACTTTCTGATGGAACATTTAATATAGGAAGAATACATGAAATTTTATAGAATACCGACTAAGCAAGAGGAACAACTTATTGAATTACTTGTTCATAAGTCATCTTTAGAAATGTCTGAAGATTGGAAAAATGGCTTATTAGTATGTCCAATGGATGATGGGGAAATGGGTAGTTTGTATTTGTTTCCACAGGGGAAAATAAATGAAAGTAGGAAATTGGGTAGACAAATTAGTGAATTTCAATTTACAGATATTGATGGAGTTGAGGTTATTGCATCCTTAAATGTGGATGTTGATGGAGTTCTATTTGAACTTGATATATGGAAAACTAATTTTGAAAAACTTGTAAAACTCCCTGATTTATAACTCGATTACTACCTTGGCATGTTATAGAAATATTCTTAAGTGTCAGGGTAGTTTTTTATATTATTGTTCGATAAAACAGAGTGTCTTACCCTGATATAGGTTGACTATTTTGTAATTTCATTTGGTTGTTACCCTGGAGTTGGACATAATACGCCATCGGGACTTAAAAAGGGCTTGAATGGTATGCATGGGGGTGATATAGGAAAGGCTAAAAATATATTAAAAGACTCTCCTAAAGCTACTTTTAGAATATTGAACAATGGAAAATATTATGACTATACAAATAAAGTACGTCAATAATGAAATAAAAAAGTTATGAAAGTATTAGTTTGTTTTTCGCTTGTTATGTTGTCACTTCTGTTATTTGTTAGATGTAAGTCTAGCGAAGAAGTTGTTAAATTTAAGCCTTATAAATTTAAAGATTATGTGACTAAAGAAATTGAAGTTTATGAAGCCAGGGAATGCCTCTATCCGCTATTGGATTCTATAATAATGAAAACAAAGGAGTGTCCTATGTATCAGGGACTCAAAATAAAAATGGCTTTTATTTATGGGGTTTGGAGTGATTCTATCACACAGTTTGGAATTTCTGCAGTTTATCTATCTAAATACATTAATCACGCTAAATGGACAGATGCTGTGTTTTATTATGGTGGATATGATTTTTATTATGGTGGTAATTTTTATGAGCCTTTTTTTAAAAAGACTCATAAAACCACAACAATAACTTGTATAATTCCTAAGAAATATCAATATGAATTACATAATATGGGAGATTTCGAAATGGAATGGCAATATGCATATAGAGATGGTTGTATAACTAATGTAGTATACGGGCATTGTAACGAGAAACCAGGAGGATTAATAATTAATAAATAATGTGGGTCCATTTATTACCATAGGGACAGTAAAGTATTATTTTTCTATGACAGTAGAAATTCACGTATTGAGAGTGAAGAATATAAAATAGATACAAGTAAAACGTTGTTAGATAAATTGAATGATAAATTTATGAAGTAATGAGAACTACGTTTTTAAATTTTATATTTTTGTTTGCTATAGTAGGCTGTAAGCAGCCTACTATCAACAAGGTTCAGCAAGCGGTGGAAGCGCAAGCAAAATTGTTTGTAGATAGTGGCTTGATAGTTAATGAATATGTAATATTATATGAATTGGCTATTAATGATTCTAATCATATATATAGGATTCAAGCAGCTGATTGTCCTGCAGATCTGAAATTTGAATATCCTTCGAAAATCCTTAAATATAAGGATAAATATCTTTGTTATATAGAATTGGATGAGTTACCCATGTCTGCGGATGAAATGATAGATATATCTGGTTATTCTGGCAATCTTGTGGAAGAAGGAGGAGGGGGAGAGAGTTGGATTTTGGTTGTCTCCAAACTTGGCAAGAAGAAAATATTAATAGATATTTCATTACTTGAGGGATGGGGTACATATTTTAATATAACGGAATTGTGGCCATATTTTTCTGGATATGTGAAAGGATGCCCGGTGCAGATGGGGATTATGTCTCATGATGTCGAGTTAAATGACTTCTATTTAAGTTGTAACATAGACAGTATAAAACGGAATTTGTTTTGGAATGAAAACCAACGTGCTACAATGATAAAAAATGTATATGGGCAAATTTATCTGAAGAATAATACAGACTCCGTAGTTTGCCTGTCGTCAAGTACTAAAAGACATTATGCTGTTGTAAATGGTCAGGATAGTCTTTATTTATCGCTTTGTGATTCTTTGCCCATTATTTTAGGACCGAATGAAAGAAAAATTTTAGAATATAAGAGTCTGCCTCGTCAGGATGTTTTTTTTAGAAATCTAGCGTTGATAGAAGATTCCTGGGGAGATTTCTATAAGTTATTTTGCAGATCGACATACAGCCTTATAAGTGTAAATGGGAGAGATTATCAAACGAAAGTGATGTTTCATGATATTGATAATTATGGATTTGATGTTTCTGCTATGCCTGGTTTTCTATTTCGTATATTAAACCACGGTATATATGATAAGAAAGATGGAGAGATGTCGAGATTTAGATTTTGGTCTGATAAGTGGAATACTATGAGTGATGCTGACAGGAAAAGATTATCAGAGGATGCAGATAAAAGATATCAAAGAAACGTGAATCGGACAAGGTATGGGAGTAGGTAAACTAATCTGCTTATCTATGAGTAAATAGTAAAAAATGTTTAGGTAATAAATTGATTCCGTTAGTCTACAAAGATTAACGGAATTTTTTGAATCAACATACATCTATATCTTCCACTCTAATGGATTCGAATTTGAGAACAGTACCAGACTACGATAGAACATCTCTACGACGACAACAGAAACCTAATGTAAGATTTAACAAAAATATAATAGATATTCAATATAATATTTTAAATTTGCCTGATCACATAACCTTTGCTAACGGGATAGAATTTCTAAGAATTCTTCTTTGCTCATTTTTCGCATAATCTTTTTTTACGCAAAGATTGAGCGAAAAAAGATACTAGACAACAGGGATTTTATCGGGGGATTACGAATTTTTCACAATAGTAATTCGACACAAAGAAAAGTTATGCTGCAACAACAATATAATATAAATAGAGGTAGTAATTCCTTGAATTATATGAATAGAAAAATACCTTATCCATATGTTCGCTATGATAATAATATTGTTGATGTCTATAGTTTAGGTCTTAAATGGAGATGATATAAATGAATTTGAAAAATAGAAAAGTATTAATGGTAACAGTCGGGCTGATGTTATTATGTGTATGTATTGTTTGTTTTGCATCTAGATCTACATTGATCTTTGTAGGGAACTCGTATGAAAATAGCCAAGATATTAATACTATTATTTCATTGAATGATAAAATAGTATATAGTGGTTTTATAAAGGCTTATGAACTTCCAAAATTGTTAGAAAAAAGAAATATGAAAATTGGCTTTTATAAGGTTTCTGCAAAGTTAAATAATGTATTGATAGAACAGCGATTTTTTTATTTTTTACAAAAAACTATTTGGATAGATTTTGATTGTGCAAACAGTAACTCTTTATTAATTTCGAAATATTACAGGCAAATTCCATTGTAATTTAGCACTATCTCCTACCCTGATATAAATTGCCTAGAAGACGGGCAATTTGTATCAGAGTATTTTATATTATCTAATGTGATGCAAATGAACGTTTGATACAAGAATAAAATGAAAAGATGTCTGATATTCAATATAATATCTTAAATTTGCCTAGTCACATTACGTTTGGCAATGACTATAGTATTGAATAGAAATATGTAGTAGGCAGGGAAATCTATGTGTGATGTAATTTGCTGAAATTGAAGTACAGTGTGATATGAGTGCTGTAGAACTATATGTGAGAGATAAACAAGGTAAGCTAATTAAAGATGTGTGTAACACGAGTGTTATAAATGGATTAAGAGGATATAACAGCATTGGCTGTAAATAATGTAAGTAAGGCTATAATGTACTTGGACTGCCTATAATATAACGATGTTACAACTTGTGAGGAATAGTAAAGTTAATCAGTGCTATTTTGAGGTTGATGTATAGGTTTAAAAAATAATTGATTATGAAAAAGTATTTTATGCTAATAGTGTTATTGATTGGAGTACTATCATGCAGAATAGATAAGGCTGGTAGTTATGAGATGAAAGTGTTTAATGAGATTTTTGATAACTTGGTTGAGGAGATGGGAGCATTAAGTAGTTTTGAAATTCCTCCTCCAATACCATTTCTTGATAACAACAATCCAATAGCGTATGACACTGTTGGATATGATAAAAAGATTGTTGAGATTGAGAGAAAAAATAGAAAAATGAGAGATACGACCTTTGTTATTGCTGTTTTTGATACTCTATTCACTTGTTGTAATCTAAATTTAGATGTTGAATATATCGGAAAACAATTAATAGAACCGGATTATACCGAGGCACTTAACTCTATGAATAAACAATCAATACAAAGTCGTCCACTGGATTTGTCTGAAATAGAGAATAGAAAACGGTTCATATTGAAATACACTTCAGAGTTTCCCGAAGGATTTAAGATATGGGAAAGAGAAAACTATAATTTTCTTTTTTCAGGAATATTGAGAATGTCGAGGATATACTTTGATAAAGAAAAGCGAGTTGGACTTTTTTATTGTTCTTATGCTTGTGGGCGGCTTTGCGGAGAGGAAACAATTATATGTATTCGCAAAATTAATAAAAAATGGACCATTGAAAAAGTAGTAGAGCTGGGTGTATCGTAATAGTTATCTCTATAAAGAACCATTATGAAGATTATGGTTGCAAATTATCTGGAAATTCAGCTAAGAATCAATGAAATGTGTCTTATTTCAATAAACAGGAGAACGATTTTGTTGCATATAATATATCATGTACTGATCCTGTATTTGGTAATGATTTGTAACTCAAGAACAATGCCAATGAATCTGATAAAGATGATAAAATAGCAATCTGGCTAACGATTTAAACAAAGAGATATTTGGAGTTTGATATATAATTGTTTAAATTTGTCTAATAAGATGCAGTTTGAAAATGATGACAGTATTTTTTATGATGCAGATGTAACTAAGGCTTGGAGTTGTATATCTAACAAGTATGGCTCTGTATCTCTTTTGATGATTGGATGGCTGATGTATATAGAATTGTATACAAAATAACCACAGATGGTTTAAAGTCAAATAATGAGTTAATATGAAAATAATAATAAAATTAATACCATATTATTGGATTATTCAAGGTCTATTAATTGCGATAACTATTCGAGGATTGGGTAGCTTACCATTTATTGGATGCATATTATTGATAGTTTGTACTATATTACATCAAAAAGTAAATGCTAAATACACAAAAGTGTTTTCAATATTATATATGATATATTCAATTATATTCATAATCATACAGGGGATCGTATTTCTTTTCTTCGGTTTTTATAATATTCATATTTTGATATTAATAGTTGCTATATTGAATGTTGCTTTATCGTTTATACAGTTGAGATATTCTGATAAATAATATATTAAATTAGCGTAGCTACATGTCTACGCGTCAGCAGAACATGCAAAGAATAAGCTAAATAAGCACCAAAAAGGTCAAAAAAGAAAAGCTCAAGATAGAGGTGGTGAAAAAGGAGATGTGCGAAGAACTAGATATAAATAGTAAGGTATGGAAAAAGGAAAATTGTATTCGTTTGAAATAAAAGGTTGGAAAGAACCTATATGCGGAATCGTTGAGGCATTTAGTGTTGATTGGATATTAATAAAATGGATTATTAATGATTTTCTGTTTGATGGATATTCTGTGATTCAGAGGAGGCATATAAAGAAATGCTTTCAAGATGAGAATCTCTTATTTAAAGAATCTGTATTACGAGCAAAAGGTGTAATGGATATTCCTACTCCAGAAATTCCTATAGATAGCAAAAGTGCACCTCTTAAATGGTTTTGTGATAATATGAATATCGTTCTTGTATCTCCTATAGATGAATCAGTCTGTGATGTGGGAAAAATAACGAAAGTTTTAAATAGGGTTTTTTATCTTAAAACGATGGATTGTGAAGGAAAATGGGATAATGTTTATGATAATTGTTTACTAAGTGAAATTGTGTCAGTTAGTATTGATACTGATTATGTGAAGTCTCTATTGATTTACAGTCTGAAATTTGAAAAATAGGAATTGATTAAAGTTTTTATTTTATGGAAAATAAGAGACTATATACTATTTACATTAAAAACTGGAAGGATCCCATATCGGGAATAATAGAATCATCTTCCAATTATTGGGTATTAATAAAAAGGATACCTAATGATTACATATTGGATGGGTTTGCATTTATTCAAAAATGTCATATAGAATCATACAAACGCACAGAGGAAGATCGTTTTAAAGAGAAAATATTGATAGCTAAGGGGTTATGGACATACCAGTCCCAGAATTCTCTATATCTAATAGGTTGGATCTTTTGAATAGGCTCAATGCTCTGCAATGTGTTGTTGAAATTCAAACAGATCTGGAATCCTCTTTTTTTATTGGAAAGATAGAAGAGGTGAAAACCTCCATTTTTCGATGGAAATCAATGGATAATCGAGGAAAATGGGAAAATGATCTTCGTCAATTGCGAGTTAGAGATATTGTTTCTATTAACGTAAATACTGATTATGTCACTTCATTAGTGGCCTATAATCAATCTCTTTAAAGTCAAAGATAGAGTTGTCCTGATACGAGCTGTTAAAACTACTCTTATATTGTATCAGAGACAACTCTTCTATTAAAAGTCCTTAACGAAACCCCAATCCATCACTTTTTATTTGTTTCTTTGCACCAAATTCGGGTAT
>PPYE01030681.1_pt1 | contig 16197 bp, 15 predicted proteins | sample 1559881 | NCBI WGS metagenome assembly PPYE01 (sample SAMN08240022, study PRJNA423297) | Human gut metagenome, whole genome shotgun sequencing project. | reverse complement strand
GCGCCCACATGAAGGGCCCCCTCCCCGTTTCCACCGCCGGTAAAACGCATCCCTATCCTCCGCAAAGCAAGAGGCCGGCCCAATCCTTCCTTTTTATTCTGGGAAAGAAAGGCCGTACCAGCCTTCCCCCAGCAGCCTGACCAGCGTAAAGGAATATTCCCCCTTGCGGTTGGGCTCTTTGCTGCGGGAAAGAAGAACCCGCGCGCGGAGCATGTCAGCCTCGTCATTGGCGTTCAACACCCGGTATGGGGAATGTTCCATCTCCTCATTAATCTTAAACAACATGAACAAACGCTTGCCCATTTCCGATTTTCTGGGGACATACACCATGGGCCGGGCAATGCTGCGCTCTTCGGAACCGTTCATCCCGGGAGCAATCAGCTTAAATGCATAGTCATCCTTATTTTCCGACATGCGCTCCCGAACCATCCATACGCGGAATTCCGCAATATCCTCCCCTTTTCCCCGTACAAAATCCTCCCAGTTCATCGGCTGAAAGCGGGCAAACTGCTGCCAGTCCAGCTTCCAGGAACCATCCTGTTCATCCTTGAAAAAACAGAATTCCATATCGGGAGTCTTTTCAAAACCAACCAGGAGCTGGGCGCAGGGATGCCCCTCCACCTCAAACACGGCAAAGCTTTTAGGCCCCTTAGGCCTGCTGACAATCGCCTCAGGCGGAGACATGGCGTAATGCCTGACCATTAAAGGAAGCGATTGCAGGGACTTCCACACAAAAGAGGATTTTTGAACCACATCCGCGGCGCTCAGATATTTCTGTGCCTCCGCCAGGCAGTTGCGCAGCAGGTCCTGCTTTTCCATCGGAGAAATGTGATAAGGAGGCCAGAAACTATAGTCCACCCTGTCTTTCAGAGCGGCTTTCAATTCTCCGGACAACATCTCCGGCGTGGCGCAAATCCGCGCGGCCGCTCCGGAATCCAGGGATGCCTGGCGCTTCTGGAGCCAGAAGAAAAGACCGCCGAAAAACATTCCCAGCGCGATCACGAAAAAGATGACGGAAAGAATGCGGCCCAGCGCAAAGCCCGCTTTTCCGCCGTGCCTGCGCGCGGCCGGGGAAAGGAACAGCTTTTTTTCAAATAAATCACTCATTTCAAAACGGAAATATCCACAGAAAACAATCGCGGAAAGACGGTCACACACTACCGGAACGCCCAAGGCAGCGCAACGATAAAAAACAGACACATTTTTTTATCCCTGCCGGAGAAAATTGTTTCACATCCACATGCGGGTGATGTACATTAAACCGGACGAGTTTCAAGAGCTCCCATCTTACCTTTCACCCCCTCTTTTTAACGCCATGTTTGGATCATTCACTACCGTTCCCGCCCCCAAGGGCAATAAAAATCCTGAATCCACCCCCAGCTGGATGGATGTAGCCAAGAGCCAGGACATCCCCGAACCGGTTGCGGAAGCCGCTCCTTCCTACGCCCCCACCACCCGTGTCCAGCAGCTGACCCGCAATGTGCTGAACTCCGATGTGGAGGTAATCGGTTCCCTGCGTTTTTCCGATGACCTGCTGATTGACGGCACCGTGGAAGGCGACATTTCCTCCGAAGGGGTGCTTTCCGTAGGCCAGAACGCCGTCATCCGGGCAGAAATCAATACCAAATCCGTCATCATCCACGGCAAGGTCATCGGCAATGTAACAGTCACAGACCGCGTGGAACTGAAAAGCACGGCGGAACTCGTAGGTGACATCCAGGCCGCCTCCCTGGCTATTGAAGGCGGTGCAATCTTCATCGGCCATTCTACCGTAGGCGCCCCAACGGTAGGAGCCACAGGGGCTTCCGCCGCCAAGAAGGCGGCTTCCGTCCATGCCTTCGCTCCGGAGCCGGAAACCCATGCTCCGGCCAGCCAGAGCACGCTGGATATTGACGCGGAATAAAAAACTCTCCGCCTGCTACTTTCAGGGGCGGCAAAAGAACGGACCGTTCTTTTGCCGCCCTCTTTGTTCCATGAACCCCACCTTCCATCCCGTCCCCCGGATCAGCACCGCGCCCTCCGGGAAAATCAGCCACCCCTCCCCGGCACCGCCCTGGACACTCCCCCCAACTGCGGAAAACAGCCCGGCGCCTGCCCGGGAGGTGGAATGCTTCTCCTGCCGCAAAAGCACCTCCGTCCCCGCCACGGCAGTTTCCGCCAGGTGCAGCCATTGCTCCGCGTATATCAAACTGGACGACGTCATTTTACACAGCAGAACGCACCGGACCAAGGTGCAGACCTGCGGAAGCGTTACCGTGCAGGCCAATGCAGACCTGAAGGGGCTGAACATCGAATGCCGTGACCTGGTCTTATACGGCAGGGCTTCCGGCGACTTCCTGTGCCGCGGCGTCTGCAAAATCAAAACGGACCAGCACATCTCCGGCTCCATCTCCGCCCGCAGGATGGTGGTGGAAAGAAAGACGACGGTGCTGGTCACAGGAACCATCCGCGTGGAAAACATCTGGATACAGGGTTCTCTGGAAGGAACGCTTACGGCGGATGAAACCGTCACCATCCACCGGCACGCCAAATTCCTGGGAGATATCACGGCGCGCCGCCTCATCATTGAGGAAGGCGGCACGCACCAGGGAGCCTTTACCCGCCTTACGTGACATGAATCTTCCCATCTCCATCCGCGGCGCGCGCCAGCACAACCTCCGGAACCTGGATCTGGACCTTCCGTCCAACAAGCTCATCGTATTCTGCGGCCCTTCCGGCTCCGGAAAATCTTCCCTGGCGTTCGATACGCTTTTTTCCGAATCCCGCAGGCGTTTTCTGGACTGCCTGTCGGCACGCTCCAGGCAGGGCATGGATCAACCGGAAAAACCGGAAGTGGACAGCATTACCGGGCTGCCCCCGGCCCTGTGCCTGGAGCAATCCGCCAGGCAGCAGAGTTCCCGCACCCTGCTGGGGAGCATCACGGAAATTCTGGACTACCTGCGCATCCTTTACGCGGCTGCCGGCACGCCCCATGACCCGGAAACAGGAAAGGAACTGGAACGCAAGAGCCCGGACCGGATTACGGAGGAACTCGTTTCCCTGCCGGAACACACGCGCCTGATTCTGACCGCTCCGGCGGAAAACCTGCTGGCCCAGGATCCCGCAGCGACGCTGGGCGACTTCCAGCGGCAGGGCTTCCTCCGGGTTTACTGGAACGGAGAAATGCGGGATATTGAAGAAATAAGTTCCCCCGTCCCCCCGCCTCCGGACGCGGCCCTGGTCATTGACCGCCTCATCGTCAGAGGGGAAAATACGGCCTCGCGCATTGCGGATTCCCTGCAAACGGCTCTCCGTATCAATCCGGACGAGGTTCGGGCCATCATCACCATACCGGGAGAGGAAGCCTCAATCCGGGCCTTCCACACCCGCTACCGCAATCCGGAAACAGGCTTCCTTCTGCCCCAGCTTACGCCCCGCCATTTTTCCTTCAACTCCCCGCTGGGGGCATGCCCCTCCTGCCGGGGAACCGGCCTGAATGAACAGGAAAACGGTCCGTGCCGCGCCTGCGGAGGCCAGCGTCTTTCCCCTCTGGCCCTGGCCGTCACCATGCCTGCGCCGGACCGGGCCTACAATCTCGCGGAACTGACGGCTCTTCCTCTGGAAGATATGGCAGGAGAACTGGAACGACTGAAAACGCCCTCCTCCCTGGCGGCGGCATTGACCCCGCTCATGGAGGAAATCAACAAACGCGTGCGCTTCCTGAATGAACTGGGACTCTCCTACCTGTCCCTGGACCGCCAGGCAAACACCCTCTCCGGAGGCGAACTGCAGAGGGCGCGCCTGGCTTCCCAGCTGGGAGGCGGCCTTTCCGGAGTCCTTTACATCCTGGACGAACCCACGGCCGGACTGCACCCCGCCGATACGGACCGCCTGCTCCGCGCTCTCCGGACGCTCCGGAACCAGGGCAACACAGTACTGGTCGTAGAGCATGATGAACAAATTCTAACCGCGGCGGATCACCTGGTGGACATGGGCCCCGGCTCCGGAACCAACGGAGGCCGTATTCTGGCACAGGGCTCCCTTGCGGAGATACTGGAAAATGCCGAAAGCCCCACCGGAGAATGGCTTTCAGGCAAGCGAAATATGCCCGCCTCCGGACGCAAGACGGCTCCTGCGGGGCGTCTGGTACTGACCGGTGCGGACAAGCACAACCTCAACAACGTCACTCTGAATATCCCGGTCGGCACACTGACCTGCATCTCCGGCCCTTCCGGTTCAGGAAAATCCACCCTTGTCCGGGACTGCCTCATCCCCGCAGTCAGGCAAGACCTCTCCGGGAAAAAGGGTATTCCGCGCCACGTGCAGGGAACGGAACACTTCAACCGCCTCGTCGTCATCGACCAGTCGCCCATCGGCAAAACGCCGCGCTCCACACCGGCCACCGCTACCGGCCTGCTCCAGGTGCTGCGCCCCCTTTACGCACAGCTCCCCCTTTCCAAGCAGAGGGGATATACGGCGGCGCGCTTTTCCCCCAACATTCGCGGAGGCCGCTGTGAACGTTGCCAGGGAACGGGCATGATTGAAGTGGACATGAACTTTCTGGGAAACGTGGCAATGCCCTGCGACGCCTGCCAGGGGCAGTGCTACAACAGGGAAACGCTGGAAGTCACCTGGAAAGGGAAATCCATTGCCCAGGCGCTGGCCCTGACCGTGGACGAAGCGGCGGAATTCTTTTCCTCCCTGCCCAGAGCCGCCGCCATCCTGAAAAGCATGCAGGACGTAGGGCTGGGATACCTCAATCTCAACCGCAGGGCGGACACCCTTTCCGGCGGAGAATCCCAGCGCATAAAAATAGCTGCGGAACTGGCCAAAGCCCCGGCCTGGAAACTGGAGGAAGACGGAAAACGGGCCCTGTTCATTCTGGACGAACCCACCAGCGGCCTCCACTTCAATGAAGTGGCCCTTCTCCTGGCAGCCCTTTTCCGCCTGAGGGATGCCGGACACACCATCCTCTGCGTGGAACACCACAAGGACCTGCTCAATGCCGCGGACTACCTGGTGGACATGGGCCCCGGAGCCGGCAGGCACGGCGGCAATATCGTGGCCGAGGGCTCCCCCGCAGATGTAGCGTCCAATCCGGAAGCGCCCACTTCTCCCTGGCTCGTCCCCCGTTAACAACGGCAACCCCTGAAAATCATTCATCTGTCCTGTCCCCCGGACATCCCGTTCCCGGCGTCTTCGGAAAAAAATCTGCCTCTCCGGGGTTTATTCGCCTCCTTCCCCTATTTATTATCTTGACGACCCTCCCGGGCTTTTTTTAACAAAAAAGGAATTACACATATTCCTTTTTTCCTATGACTCTCCGCTCCCTCTCTCCGGCTCTGGCGGCACTGCTCTTTCCCGGAGCGCTTCATGCCGCGCCCGTATTCCTTGAAAACGTCTCCGAATCCGGCGGATGGTATGATTGCAATAAAAAAACCAAATGGACATGGGGGACCAAGCCCCACCCCACCAATCCGCTAAATCCTCCGGTTTCCGCACGGCCCAATGAATGGCTGTACCTTCCTTATGATCAGAATATCTGCTGGGCGGCGGCGGCCTCCAACGTTCTCCAATGGTGGCAGGATACCAGAAGCGACCTGAAATCCGCCACGCCCAACGGGAAATCCGCCACTTACGATGTCATGCCGCAGGTCGCCCAGCTGGCTATTTACCAGACCATCTCCACGAACTGGACAAACAGTGGAGGCTCCGTGGAACAAGCCTACAACTGGTGGATCAACGGCGGAATGCTGGATACCACCGCCTATCCGAGCCTTTCTACGACGACGGCTTCCGGAGGATACTGGAAAGAGCTGGGACTGACAGTCCCGCAGTCTTCAAGCGGAGGAGCTGTTGACAACCCCTTATTTTCCGCATACAGCTTCTGGGACGGAGACACCAGAAGCGGCGTTTACCAGAAGCTGACAAACAGCATCAACAACAACTGGGGAACCACTCTGACCGTCGGCGAAGAAGGGAGAGGCCACGCCATCACCATGTGGGGCTACGACACGGACGAAGACGACAATCTGGTTATCTACCTGACGGACTCGGACGACTATGCGGTGGAAATGTTCCGCCAGAAAGTAGTCGTGAACGACTATACGGATGAATACGGCCTTTCCCACTGCGACATTTATCTGACCAGCATGGATGGAGAAAACGACGTGTACAGTTATAATTACGAAGAAGCGGGACTGACGGGCATCCGCCTGGGGGAAATACAGAGCTTCACCGCTCCGCTGGGGGATCTGAGAATCCCGGAACCCGGCGCCGGAATCCTATTCCTTGGCGGTTCATTCCTCGCCCTGTCCCGCCGCAGGCGCGCTGGACGGTAAAGCTTTCCGAACTCCGGCCCCAATAAAAACGGGTCTTGATTCTTATGGGGGAAATGTGCAGAATCGGCGAGCGCACAAGTTCAGGAGAGCAAAAATTGTCCCAGTGTTCCCCAGTGCGGTTACCTGTGAAATGAATGACGTTTCCCACAACCACGGCGAGCAGGAAAACACCGTCTCCACCTATTCCGTCGACGTAGAAACCCTTCAGCAAATAGCTCTGAAAGGAGACGCCCAGGCGCTGTTCCAGCTGGCAATCAACTACGAACAGGGTCGCGGGGTGGCGGAAAACCAGCAGGAAGCCTTCTACTGCTACCAGCAGGCGGCGGAACTGGGCCACGTTACAGCCCAGCTCAACCTGGGATGGGCTTATTCCAACGGCATCGGCGCCCCTCAGGACAACGACAAGGCCTTTTACTGGTACCGGAAAGCCGCCGAACAGGGGCACCCCACCGCGCAATTTGACCTTGGGTTCTGCTATGTCAATGGCCTGGGAGTGGAAAAAGACGAACACCAGGCCATCGGCTGGTACAAAAAAGCGGCGGAACAGGGCCACGCGGTAGCCCAGCTCAACCTCGGCTGGATTTATGCCAACAGCCCCAGCCGGAAAAACTGGGAACAGGCCGTATACTGGTACAAGCAGGCCGCGGAACAGGGAGACCCCCGCGCCCAGTATAACCTGGCCTGGTGCTATGGCAACGGAAGCGGAACCCCCAAAAACCCGCGGAAAGCCGCTTACTGGTACGAAGAAGCCGCCATGCAGAACCATGCTACGGCCCAGTACAATCTGGGATGGTGCTATGAAAACGGTTTTGGCGTGGAGCCGGATCTGGACAAAGCGCTGGTATGGTATCACAAATCAGCCCTTCAGGGCCAGATTACGGCCCAATACACGCTGGGATGGTGCTACGGCAACGGCCGGGGCATGGAAGTGGACATGGCCAAAGCCGTCCACTGGTACACCAAAGCCGCAGAACAGGGACATACAACAGCCCAGCTCAACCTGGGGTGGTGCCATCTGAACGGAAAAGGAACGCCCGTCAACCGGGAAGAAGCCCTGAAATGGTACCTTAAGGCGGCGGAACAGGGCAACGCCACAGCCATGTTCAATGTGGGCAACTGCTACGCCCACGGCTACGGCATTGAGCAGGACGATAAACAGGCGGAAGAATGGTATCAGAAAGCCGTCCGGCACGGCAACAAAAAGGCCGCCAGCGCCCTGCGCCATCTGGCCTCCAAACAGGAAAAAGAGAAACAAACGGACTCGGAGGCCTGAACAGGCATTCTCCTGCTTACTTCTATCCTCTAACCAGGTCCAGCCATGGACACACGAAGGGAAAACATGTTCCCATGGCCTGAAAAAATGTGCTTCCGCTTGGAAATAGACGCCTGACTGCCGTCACCCCCGGATCATCATCGCCGCCTCTTCCTTCCATCCGCCGGGCCTTTTCGGGACAGCCGTTCCACGGCCTCCGGCAGCCGGGCTGCGCCATCGCCGCCCAGCGCTGCGTCAATATCTTCCAGCGCATGGATCAGGTCAATAACCTCCCGGCGGGGCAAGGCGCCCCCGGCCGGTACGCAGAAATGAGTGCGGCACGCCAACGGCCTGCCTTCATAAATCATGCATCTTCCCTGCCCACTCAAGAAAGGGCAGCTCCCGTCCGGAGGCAGCTCCAACCGGGTACGTCCGGAAGCACGCCACGCCTTCCAGGCCACCCATGCCTCCCCCAGCGTTACATGCGGCGTCTCCCCGGTCAGGCGGAACCGGCAGCAATCCGCCGCACCGGTACAGAAACGCTGGGCACGGGAAGCGCGGAAGGCGCCTTCATCCAGAAGGCGCCGCACCTCCATCAGCATCCCGGCGGCGGGGGCCATTCCCCCCGCCTTTCCCTGGCGGCATTTGCCACGCGCCATGACAGAAACGGTTAACAGGTCAGGCCGTCCGCTTTCGCCTGGTTCCAGTATGCATACTCGGAACGGTTGAAATCCACATATTCCGGAGACAAATCCGTGGTATACACCGTATGGGAAAACTCGCCCCGATTCAAATTGATATCCACCAGGAACGCGGGAACCTGCACGGCCTGCCGCAAATCGTCGGACGGAGTATCCGCCTGCACGCCGCCGCGGCAGGCGGCCAGACCGGCGATGTCAATGTCTATCTTCTCTTCGTCCACCTTTGCTCCGCAGTAGCCCACGGCATGAATAATGCGCCCCCAGTTGGGATCATTCCCGTTCCAGGAACTCTTTACCAGGGAAGACTTGGCTACGGCTTCCGCCGCTTTTTTCGCTTCATCCTCCGTGCGGCCTCCCGTCACATGCACGGTGACGAACTTGGTCACCCGCTCTCCGTCCTGCACGATGTGCTTGGCCAGTTCCAGCATCACATGGGCCAAAGCCTGCTGGAATGCGTAAATATCTTCCGGAGTTTCCAGCTTCACGCCGGATGCTCCATTCGCCATCACCAGAACCGTGTCATTCGTGCTCATGTCTCCGTCAATGGTGATGCAGTTAAAAGAACTCTTCACTCCGGACTGCACGCACAGCTCCAGCACATCGCGGGAAACGCCCGCATCCGTCGTGATAAAGCACAGCATGGTCGCCATGCAGGGATTGATCATGCCCGCCCCCTTGCAGCAGGCGCCGATGCGCACGGGTTTGCCCTGCACTACAAACTCAATGGCAATAATTTTCTCCTTCGTATCACTGGTCATCACGGCCTGGGCCACCTCATACCCCTTGTCGCGGGAAAGCCCCTCCGCCAATTCCGGAAACTTCGGGTAAATGCGCATCATAGGCATTGGCAGGCCAATCACGCCGGTGGAACATACGGCCACTTCTGCAGGCTCCAGCCCCAGAAGCTCAGCAACGCTGCGGCATTCGCCCCTGGCGTCCTCCACCCCCCGGGTTCCGGTGCAGGCGTTCGCGTTCCCGCTGTTCGCCACGATGGCGCGGATATTTCCTTTCCGGAGATGCTCCCGGCTCACCTTCACGCAGGCGGCCTGCACGCGGTTGGTCGTAAACGTTCCTGCGGAAACGCAGGGTTCCGTGGAATAAATCAGGGCCAGGTCCAGACGCGTGGCCGTAGGCTTCTTGATGCCGCAGCTTACGGCGCTCCCCAAAAAGCCCTGGGGCGCGCAAACGCCCCCGTCAACCGGAATATAGGATGAATCATTCATCGTCTTGAAAGTGCCTTTCAGCGTATCAAAAAGCTACAGAACCCACAAGCCTTCCGTTTCATCAAATCCGCACATGATATTGAAGGACTGAACGGCCTGCCCACCCGCGCCCTTCACCACATTATCCTCTGCGCTCATCAGAATCACGCGGTTCGTGCGGGGATCATAAGCCCAGCCAATATCCACGCAGTTCGTCCGTGTTACATTCTTGGTATCCGCAGGCTGGTTGCGCCCCAGAAGGCGGACGAACGGGGCCGCGGCATAGGCTTCTTCCAGCAGGCGGCCGACGGACTCGGGGTCCGCCCCTTTTTTCACTTTGGCCGTAATCGTGGAGCAAATACCCGTATTAACGGGAATTAAATGGGGGGTGAAGGACATCACCACCGTTTCCCCGGCGGCAAGGGAAAGCTCCTGCTCAATTTCGCTCAAATGGCGGTGTTTCGGTACTCCGTAGGCATGAAAACTCTCATTGCACTCGCAGAACAGCAGCGGAATGGATGCCTTGCGCCCTGCTCCGCTCACGCCGCTGCCGGAACAGACCACCACGTCCTCCGGCTCCAGCATGCCCGCCCTGAACAGGGGAATGAGAGGCAGAAGAATGCTGGTGGGATAGCAGCCGGGGGAAGCCACAATGCGCGCCCGGGCAATCTCCTCCCGGCGCCACTCCGGCAAACCGTACACGGCTTCCTGCATCAGGGCCGTATCCGGGTGGGGGTTCCCGTAATACTCTTCGTACACATCCGGGCTGTCCAGGCGAAAATCCGCGCTCAGGTCAATCACGCGCACGCCCCTGTCCACCAGGCCGCGGGCATAGGAAGCAGCCACGCCATGAGGCAGGGCCAGAAAAGCGACCTCCGCCCCAGTGGCGGCAATCGCCTCCACATCGGAATCCGTAAACTTCAGGCCGGAACCCGGAACCTGACGGAAACGGGGAAAAACCTCCCACAACGGCTGCCCGGCATACTGGCGGGAAGTAGCGCACACCAGCTTCACCCCGCGATGGTTCAGCAGGATGCGCAACAATTCCTGCCCGGTGTAGCCACTGGCCCCGACGACTGCAACTTGAACTTGCTTCATGACAAAAAAGGTATGCTATGAAAAAAGACTCTTGCCAACACTAAAGTTTTCCTATATACACCTCGCCGTCACAAGACACGGCCCTGGTCGGTCCGAGTTCATCGGGTTGTAGCGCAGTCTGGTAGCGCACCTGCATGGGGTGCAGGGGGTCGCAGGTTCGAATCCTGTCAACCCGACCATTTTTAACCGCTGTAAGATGAAACGCTTACAGCGGTTTTTGTTTTCCCCTGTTTTTAGATTAGCCACACGTCAGGCCACACGTCAAAATGAAAAAATGTTGTGTTGGGGTCACAGGAATGGCAAGAGATGGGTATGCGTCAATACTTCGAGCCTACCGATTACGCCCACTTGTACCGGGAAAAGAATTCTGGCATTTACTATGCTCGTGTGGATTCCAGACAAGGTGGCCGAAAAACGATAAGACGTTCACTTAAAACAAAGGATATAAATGAGGCTATTGCCAAAATGGCTGCCTTTTTGCAGGAGATGGGGACAAATACCCCGACTATCGGAAACATCTCTTGGTATGTAGCGGTAGATACCTACATTGCCCAGCAAAAGATGAGGCCCAATCTTAAACCTAGGGCCCTTGAATCTGCTCTGCTTTTCGCGGAGCATGCTCGCAAGCTGGTTGAACAAGATGTGGCAGCGGAAGCCATCACGGGCAATATGTGCCGGTTATGGTGGACCAAAAAAGCACAGAGTTGTTCGCCAAGAACGGCCAATGGAGCTCTTGGTGCAGTTCGAAAAATATTTGCTATGCTCAGGGATTCCGGGTACGTAGTTTCAGACCCTACCGCAAAACTGGAGAGATTGAGTCTGAAACCGACGGAATTTTTCATCCCGGGAAAAGAAGAATTTGTTCGTATTGTAGAAGAAATCAGGCGTGCTCCTTTACTGCGAAAGTACCGGGAAAAGAGCCTTGATTCCCCTGCAGCAGATATGGTGGCTTTTTTGGCCTACTCTGGTCTGCGGATTGAAGAAGCCCGACGCTTGGTATGGGGCGATATTGGAAAAGACTCCATATCCGTCCCGGCAATTAAACATGCAGTCAAAAGACGGATATTGTATATTAACCCAGCTCTACGGGATGTGATTGAGCGGATGAAAAAAACAAACAATAAATTGACCGCAACATCTCCTGTGTTCGTTATTGAAAATCCAAGGAAAGCTCTTACAAATGCCTGTGTCCGCCTGGGGTTGCCCCATGTCCGGGTGCATGATCTGCGCCATTTTTTCGCTACGACGTGTATCGAGCAGGGAGTAGATATTCCGACCGTGGCCAAGTGGCTGGGGCATCAGGACGGGGGAGCTCTCGCCATGCGGGTGTATGGTCATTTGCGCGACGAGCACAGCAAGGAACAGGCTTCCAGGCTGCGCTTTTGATTGTTTTGTTCAAGTCGTGGGTGTTTTTGTTCAAGTCGCGGTTGTATGTTTCCGGTCACGTTCCGTGCGATGAGAGGGGCATGGAGTTTAATCTTTCTATTGCAGATATGCTCCGCACGAAGTATTCGAGTATTTTCGAGCGTGAGATTCAACAGGTGACGTCTATTCTTGAGCCGTATTGTTCCGTTCTCCCCGGTCGCGGGAAAGATATGGAGATTCCCTATGTGGGCAAGACGGAGTTCAAGGAGATCGGCAACAGATTCGTAGAGGCCAGCCCTCACGAGCTTTCCATGGGGAAGCGTGTAATTAAACCTCTCCGTTATGCGGACTCTCTTCACAAGGATGATGTTGACAATATCCTTTTGAACGACCTTGAACTCAGTATCAGCGATTTTATCGCGGAAATGAAGAAGGCCGGCAAGAGACTGCTTGATCAGGTTTTGCTTGGGGTGGTTCCCGATACGGATAATCCCGGAAAGTTCCGCATCCGTACAACTTCGGATAGTGTTTGCGGGGGAATGCTTGCACCTAATTACACGGGCAATTCAGGCGCCACGCTGACCGATCTTGATCCAAGTCTGGTTGTTCCGGCTGATTTCAAGATGGATGGGACGAAGAATCCTGCCGGGTTCCTGCTGGATCAGATTGTTGAAGCCAAGCGCATGCTGGAAGAGAATTACGCATGGGACGAGGCTTCCGGCGACATTCTTTGTCTGGCGATTTCCTCAACGATGAAAGCGCAGATGATCATGTGGGAGGAGCAGAAGAATAAGAATTACGGTTTTTCCGTGCTGGAACACGGCAAGGTGAATCCCATGCTGAATGTCCGCTTCCTGGTCACGAATATGCTTCCGTTTGATGAGGACGGCAATCGTATTTGTCCGATGTGGGTCAAGAGCCGCCTTGTTCTGTCTCCGTGGGATCAGATGAAGTTTTCTATCGTGCGACCGGACAAGTATCAGAACCTTTCTGTTGTTCGAGCAGATGCCGCTTGCATGTACGGGGCTTCCAGGAAAGACGAAAAGTCTTTCGTGCAGATTCTTTGTAAGGAGAAGGCAACGGCTGGTTCTTAATTATCTTTCCAGGGTATTCGTTGTTGTTTGGTCCGCTTCCTGCCGAAACAGGGAGCGGATTTTTTTGCTTGTTCAAGTTACGGTTGTATTCGTGCGGCAAAAATGTGTGCTAAGAGGGAGGCATGTTAGATTTCCTGGGCGTTACGGAACATTTTTCCTGCATGGAGAATACTCCGTTTTCCTTCCCTGCCCTGTTTCGGGATATGGCAGGGGAAGCCGTTTCTCTGGACGGCGTGTTTTTTTCAGGGAGCATTGTGTCCGCCAATCAGGAGGTGGTAGAGATTTCCATTGAGAAGGGGGAGTCTTCTAATGAGGTGATTTTTTCATTCCCCGCCCTGCCTGAAGGAAGATGGTCTTACGATGTTCTGGTTCAGTCAGATGATGGCTCTCAAAGGATTTTGTTTTCCGGGTATATTTCCGTACTCGGTGTTTCTCGTGTCGCACAGTTGGCAGGCGGTACGCCAATGAAGAACCGGACTCTGCTTGTCGCTATGCCCGGGGAAGCGACAATGCGTCTCCGTATGGAGTGGATGGCTACTACTGCTGCACAGGCTTTTGCCTATCATGCGCTCCAGTCTTCCAAGGATGCTCATGCGGATGCGGAAACGGCGAGCCAGGCAGCCAAGACGGCAACAGACGCGGCAGCCACCGCTGCAGGACGGGCCGAAGAAGCGGAAGGCTATGCAGGGTCTGCCTGGGCCTCCAAAAGGGCTGCCGCCGATTCTGCGTCCGCTGCCGGCACATCCGCAGCTAACGCAGCCCGTGACGCTAAGAGCGCCAATGACGCGAAAACGGCTGTAGAATCGCTGGCTGCCACCTGGCCGGAAACGGTCAGCGACGGGAAGCAGCAGATTATTGAAGCCAGGAATGAGGCTGTTACTGCCATTCAGGACAAGCAAGCGGCTTCTGTGCTTGCCGTAGGTCGTGCCTCACAGACCGCGCAGCAGAATATAGCCAGCGCGCAAAGTACCGCTGTTCAAGCCGTCCAGACAGCGCAGACGGAAGCGAAAGAGACGATTGAACCCCTTGTCCAGCGCGCCGAAACCGCCAAAGATGACATTGACCAGGCGGAGCGGCGTATCAATACGGCGGCGACTAATGCCACGACCTCCGCCACCAGCGCGGCCAATTCCGCGACGGCGGCGGCTAATGCTCTGGCGGCCATCCCTCAAGTGGATGATGCAGGCAACATGACACTGGCCGGAGGTCTGGCGGCGGCGGGGGCGATTAACGCCAACGGAGGCATCAACATTCCGCTGGCCGTGGGGGCGGCAACGGATACGTCAGCGGTCAACCGCCTGTATGCTGCCGGGCTGGCTGCCGTGACTGACGCTTTTTCTTCCCAGAGTTTCCTTTCCGATTTCAGTTTGTACGGCGGAACCGTCGCCGTAGATCAGACGGTTCCGGGCTGGTTGTGGAGGCTCAAAAAGACATCCGCAGATCCGGGGACAGTCCAGGTTAATTTGATGAATCCCTTTTTAGGAGCATCCAATTATTCGGGGTGGCATGGATTTATTCTGCCGGTCGCTTTGGGCAATGCCGGCAGCACTGCCGCCCGAAAGCTGACTTTCGCGCTGGGTAAACCGGGGAATATCGTCAAGAAGACGGCTGCGGAGATGGATATGTTCACGCTGTCCCCCGCGCCTGGGTCTGCCAGTTCTTTAGCAAGGTTCGTTGACGTCACGTTTTATATGGTCAATGACGCATCCACGAATCCGGCGGGTTATCCGGTGAGGGTGAGGGAACTCGTCTATGATTCCGTTCAGGCTAAGTGGTTATGTTACGAAACTCTCTCCGTCATTCCGTCCTTCAACACCAACCCGTCCTGCAATATGTTCCTTTCTTATCAACAGGACAGGCCGGGCCGCGACGTCAGGGCGGGATTGTGGATTGGTTCTAATGCGGCGGATTCCCGGCGTCTGCTGTGCATTGCCGACATGCACGGCGTTGTTGACACGTTCTCCTGGACTGGCGTTGGAGCTTTGTATTGGGATAGCGACGGGACCAATTCTCATAGTTATCTTGGAGCGATGCGGCAGATGACGGCTCCGGGGAGTAACCTGCCGAACGGGGCTTATGATGCGTTCCGGGCTCTTGAGTCGCGTTTGATCCAGTCAACTTCTACTTACGATTTTACGCCTTATGAATAATTCCGAGATACAGATTCAGTTCCCTAAGCCCGGTAATTGGCAGGAATTCATCCTGACGCCCATTTATCAGGATTCGGGAGGTTATAGACCTCCGGCGCGCTATACTCCTGCCGATATACCAGCCGACCAAGCCCCGGCCATGGCCGCCGTAGTTGCTGCGCTGGTGGGATTGGGTGAGGATTGGCAGGCGGTTCAGGTATGGGCGCGGCTGGATCATGTTCTTGCCAGTTGGCCTATTTCGGAGGATGGGCCATTTGAAATGGCGGAGGCCATATCATTGACTGTTGAGGCGGTTAATGAGCAAGGGGGACGCCAAATTTTCACCCCGGCCCAATACCAGGAGTTCACAATCAAGGATCCCGCCACGGTGGAGTTTTTCAAGCATTTCACTACTAAATAATATGAGCACGAATAAAGAAAAAGTGAGTTGGCTGACTGGTCTCCTGACCGGTTGGGGCATTAAAGAGAGTTGGGCAAAAGTCATTGCCGGAGCTGTGATTGGAGCCCTGGTTGCCGCGGGGATTCTGACGCAACCCGGCTGCGGTCATTCTGTGGACGTGACGCCGGGCCGCACGGAGGTATGCAAGGACGGCTCCTGTCTCGTCATTGAGCAGGGGCATATTTCCTATTCCCAGGCACAGCCGGAAACGGACGTTCCGCCCGTCGTGCAATCCCTGAAAAAGTAAGATTATGTGCCAGCCGATAGATTGGGTTCTGCGTGTGGTCAATACTGTCCGCGCAGTTTTGGACGGCAAGAACGGTATCTTGACGCTACTGATTGTCGTTCTCATGAGTGGGTTTGTCGGCATGGCGCTTATTTACAACGATTTCAAGAGCTTTCTGGCAGAGCAGACCAAAAACTACGCTATTCAGACGGAGGTCTTGAGGACAATAGACCTCCGCCTTTCCAACCTTGAGCATCAGACGAAAAAATGAATACTACAGAAAGAAAGATGGCCGCGGCTATCCTCCGGTTTGAAGACAGCCGCGTTACCGGGCCGGATTCCCTGCGCGT
>PPYE01433227.1_pt1 | contig 16204 bp, 13 predicted proteins | sample 1559881 | NCBI WGS metagenome assembly PPYE01 (sample SAMN08240022, study PRJNA423297) | Human gut metagenome, whole genome shotgun sequencing project. | reverse complement strand
GTGCCATACCGACCCCCATTAAAATCAGTGCCGCAAACAGAATCCAGCCATGGAACCCGTCCGCCATGCAGCAGAGAATACAGCCAGCCAACGCAGCAGCAAACAGCGCCAGCGGACCGTTGCGCCCTCCCAGCACATCAATCAGTTCTCCGCATACCAGTTTCCCGAAGGTCAGGGACAGTCCAAATGTGGACACCGCCAGGGAAACCAGGCTCATCTCATATCCCTGTGCCGCAAAGTGGGCAGAGAAATGACCGGGCGCCGAGGTTGCTACCGCCCCGATCAAAAAGCAACTGACCAAAGCCCACTCAGCTCCAGGCCGCCGTCCGCCTTCGGATCGTGTCTGTTCCTGGGACTTCTCACAGTCGCTCCCCCCATAAGGCTCCAGTCCTATGGAAGCCGGGAAATCCCGAACCAAAGCAACCAAGAGCAGCCCCACCGCGGCAACAAAAATCGCCTGAAAGCGGAAGGCAACTGAAACACCCCAGGATTCAATGATCCATGTGATCAATGGGGAAAACAGGGTAATGCTGATGCCGGATCCTGCGGCACATATCCCCACGGCGACTCCACGCCGTTTGCTGAACCATCGTTTCATCAAAATTCCCACCGGAATCATGGTCCCAAGGCCGTACCCAATTCCACTGGCAGCAGCAGCTGCGTCGAACATCCAGGCTGTCCGGGAAACACCGTAGAGGAAAAAGGCTCCAGCGGTAATCCCACAGGTAACGGTCAAGCCCATCCGCATGGAGAGCTTGCGATAAAACGGTTCTGCCAACAACATACCCGCAATTCCAAACAAGCAGCGGATGGCAAGCAACGCCGACGTCTGGGCTCCTGACATTCCCTGCCGTTCCAAAAAAGGCAGATACACAGGAAACACGCCGTTGCAAAAGCCCATGGTGCAAACCATCAGCAATGTACAGGAAAGGCAGATCAACCATCCATAGTGTATGCGCTTATCCATGGTTGCCTTCTCTTTTCAAGGAGTGTGCGGGGCGGAGGTGCGGATGCACCACCGCCCCTGGGAAATTGTTATTTATATAGTTCAGCTCTTGCGTCGGATCACCAGTTCACCGAACAGCAGGCACGCAATGGTCACCGCAGAGCCGATACCCACCGGAATCCACTGGGACTGAGCCGCTAAAATCGGCAGCAGTGCCGCCAAAGCCGATGTGACCGGTGTCACACAACCAAGGGCAACGCCAAAGGCTTCCCAACTGGTAGACTTGTGATCGGAATCCACGCAGCGTGCCAGTGCCAGGCCGCTGGGAGTAGAGCCGTGTCCCTGGCCAAAGGCCATCAGGCACAGCTCAAACCACTCTTTCTTCATCCAACGGCGGACCAGGAACACGCAAATGAACGTCATCAGGGCAATGATGCACACCATGTGGATCAGAATGGGCGCCAGGAAGGACGCAAACAATTCCAGATTCAATGTTGCAGTGGCAGAGCAAATGCAGATTTCCAGCGCTACACCGGAAATATTGTCCACCGCCTCTTTGTCCGCATAGCCGTCCAGATGCGTCTTACACATGATGGCCCAAACGATGGCCGCGCCCACAATACCATAGAGCAGAGCGGGGATCATACCCATAACGGTAGCCACCGGCTCCACAGGAACCTTTGCCAGGTTGGTGAAAATCATCTTGCCCAACCACATGCTCAGCAGCACGAAGCAAAGCTGCAATGCCAGGCCGTTGACTGCATCAGAGGAAACCGTAGCGTGACCCAGGGGTTTTTGTTGCTCCTTTGGAATCAGAGCGCTGATGGTAACCTTCTCGCCCACAGGCTTTTTGAGCAGATTGGTGGCCCATCCCTTGCGGACGCCAAAGTTGACCACCGCCATACCGGCCACCATGGCTACAATCAGCCCAAGCGTTGCCAAAATAATGCCCAAGCTCAGCATTCCGTTGATACCGAGATCTTCAAAAAGCGTACCAGCCGTGGTGGCAGCACCGTGTCCTCCCCAGTAAGTAAAAACAGTCATAACGCCCCAGCTATACGGCAGGTCTGTCCAGATCTGGCTGAGACCGATACCAACCAGGGTGCCCACAACCATCTGGGCAAAATACGTAAGAATGATCAGATTGATGGCGCCGGCATAGCTCTTGATTTTACCGGCGTTGAGCACCGTACCGAACATGGTGCAGGTGAGCACCACGTTGATCATGGGCGTTGCCATGCCCGACCAGGTGGAGGGGATATCGATGATGCCTAGTACCTGCGGCCCCAGAATCAGTGCCAAAGCTCCTCCCACCAGGCCAGCAGGCAGAAACAGTTTCTGCAGCGGCTTGATCAACTGGCGCAGAACCAGGCCGACTAACAGAAATACCAGCAAAATCGCAAGATCGTCTACCGCGACGGAAAAAACGTTACCAGCGGAAATTTCCATAGTATTTTTCTCCTCCCACTACTGCTCTCTTTTTACGGAACCGGATGGATCGGGGGCTTTCCGGCCAGGACGTTCAGAGTCTCTTCCACCACCTCCGTACCGGCCTTACGCAGGGCATCCTCCGTGTTACCCCCCAGGTGCGGCGTAGCGCTGAAGTTTTCCAGCTGCAGCAGCTTATTCTCACCAGTTGGCGGTTCATTGACAAAGGTATCGCAGGCAGCGGCCTTCAGCTTTCCGCTGACCAGCGCATTGTAAAGATCTTCTTCGTTGATCACAGCGCCCCGGGCCGCATTGACAAAGACTGCACCTGGTTTAAAGTGATTGAAGAGATCACCGGAGATCATGTTCTCCGTGCTCTTGACCAGAGGCACATTGATGTTCACCATATCGGATCTCTCCAGCAGTTCCTCCAGGGTCTCCACCTTTTCAAATCCCCGGCTGGCAGCCTCCTCGGCGGAGATGAAGGGATCGTACCCCAAAACTTTTGCCTGGAAGCCTGCGCTCATGATGCGGGCAATCCGCTGGGCGATATTTCCCATGCCGATCTGACCAAAGGTCTTTCCCATGATCTCCGTCCCCATGAAGTTTCGGGGAGCGATGGTCTTGAACTCTCCCCTACGGCATTTGAAGTTGGCCTCCACAATGCCACGCTCCAGAGCCAGGAACAGTCCCACCGTCATTTCCGCCACAGAGTCTGCATTGGCAGTGGGCGTGTAAATCACCTGAATGCCCCGCTCTTTGGCTGCTTTCACATCGATAGTATTCACGCCGATGCCGTGCTTGGCAATGACCTTCAGCTTTTTCGCTCGGTCCATCATCTCTGCGGTAACCGGAATATTCCGCAGAATGATCGCATCGATGTCCTCAATGTGATCGAAATTATCAACGACCGTGGCATGTTCCCGCAGCTTTTTTGCCGCCTCAGGATAAATGTACTCGCTTAAATAGACAACCATAAATGTTCTCTGCCTCCTCTTTGCTGGTGACCTTCTCTTCGGCCGTAAGAGAAGTGCTCATTTCTTTCTATATCTGCATGTTGTAACCACTACCTAAATGATATATCGAAGCATTCATTTCTGTCAATTGATATTTTGAAGTAAATACAACATATTTTTTGTTTAAAAAAGCAAAAGGGCGGGTTTTCACCCGCCCTTTTCTGTCCAGTTTGTCACGTCCTTCACAATCGAAGTTCCTCGGTCAGCAGATCCCGCTCTTTCGCTGTCCCTTGGTATTCCTCGGTCCGCTGCTGGGCAATCTTCGTAATCAAATATTCAGAAATCATGTTAACCGCAGCTGTGGAATTGAAAAAACTCATCTGCTTAACCTCCACAACCAAAAGCACGTCCGCAAGCTCGGCCAGCGGCGACAGAATACTGTCCGTCACAACAATCAAAGAGGCGTTCCGCTCCCGGCAGAGTTTTGCCAACCGCAGATCACTTTTGTAGTAACGACTCAGGGAGAAAAACAGCATACAGTCTTCGGCCGAGATATCCTGCACCAGACCGATTCCCCCCGGCCCTTCATCGGAAACAGCTGTGACATGATCCAGCAGAAACCTCATCAGCCAGGCACACTGAATCCCGATCCCAAGACAGCCGCGAAAGCCCACGATATAGCGGTGCTTGGCGGAAATCAATCGGGAAACTGCCCGGTCGAACAGTTCTTCTCCATTTTGCTGAAAGGTTCGCTCCTGATTATACCGCATCACTTTGATATAATCTTCCCGAGAGCCTTTTCCTCCGTATTTGCTGCGGTTAATCTCGTACCGCTCTGACAGGGAAAGGCCACTGCTTCCACCGGAGGCCTGCATAGCCAGGCTATTGTAAATGTCATTCTTCAGATCTGTAAAGCCGTCATAACCGATGGCTCTGGCAAAACGAATAATGGATGCGTCACTGACCCCGATTTCCCTAGCTACCTCCATGGAGGAACACATACCAACGCGCTCCGGATTGCGAATGAAATAGTCTGCAATCTTCTGCTGTGCCTTTGTTAAAGTAGCGTGCTTCACCCGCTCCACAATCACATTTTCCATACAGGCCTCCATGTGTGTAGTTTTTACGATTATACAGCATAATTTGACGTATGTCCATCACATGTGCCGTCTGTTTGTATTTAGCTCTGAACATACGGTGACCCCTTTCAGCTCCGAAGCAATGTTTGATTCCCTCGATTGCCATCGCAGCGAAAACACGTTCATTTTCACATAGAGCAATCGTCTTGCTTCTGGAAATCATAGGCTTTATGTCGTAGATAACCCGGTAATGCTTTCCTGTAGTTTTGCAAAATTCAGATCCCAAGTCCGTTGTGCTGCAGTGGTTTGAGCATCATAGCACAGTCGGATTTAGGCTACTAGTCGGAGTCATCAGGCGATCAAACGGGAACCCGTTGAGGCACAGTGGTTTTGTTGGTTTTTGGCAAATTTTCAGAGAATTGAAGAAAATCCCCGGAGGCATTGCGGCGCAATGCCTCCGGGGATTTTTTCGATAGTAGTCAAATAGTAGTCTGCGTCAAAGGCGAAACGGTTCGATCCTCCGGCGCCGTTTCATGCCTCCAGATAGCGCTCAGCCAGGGCGGTGAGAGGACCAATGTAGCGATCACTGATATCTGCGACGACCTGGGCCGCCTGCGCGTCATCGTACACGTGCGAAGTGATATTCCGGGAGGCCAGCATATCCAGCCAGACCTGCTGGTCACTGATGATCTGCGCGGCATAGGCGGCTTTGAATACCTGCTTGGAGAAAACGATCCCGCTCATGTCAGCCCCCTGGTCTTCCAGGTATTCCCGCAGGGATTTCCAGGCCAGCTCAAAGGTGAACTCAAACCGCTGGATCACGCCGTCACGAATGACGGTGGAGTCCGGATTTTGGGCGAAATCAGACAGCGCCTCCCTGAGCCGCTCCACAGCCCTGCGGTAATTTTCAACTTTCTGCAGCATAAAGGATCACACCGTCCTTTTCGATGTTCGACAAAAATTCAGGGGCCATATCAGGGGCCACATGGACGATATCCAGCTTCAGGAGAGTCGGAAGCTCCTCTGCATCCAGCCAGAAGGAAGTCCGATTTTCCGGGGGCATCCCGTACACCGCCAGGTCAATATCGCTGCGCTCACGAAAATCTCCCCTGGCCCGGGAGCCGAAGAGGACCAGCTTCCGGGCTCCATGCCGGCGGGCCAGCTCGCCGAGCTGACGATAGATCTGTTCCATGGATACCTCCTTGGCCATTCCCTTGCCGTGATCACGGCCGAAATGCCGACCGTCTCGTTTTTGTTATCATAACACAGAACGAACAGGAATAAAAGGCAATCTTCCGGTGGGCGCAGAAATATCCTTTCCGGCCGCGGACGTCATCAAATTCCGTTTATTGGCGAGACTTTTGTTGTCAGGCTTTTTCAACTTAGTTCTAAATGTAGGAACAAACCGTACTATGACTTCTTTAGTGTCTCCAACAGCTCGCTAAAGCCATCCATAGCCGATTGCAGGTTTTCCATGATGTCCTGGGCCAGTTCCTCCGGGGCGGGCAGGTTGTCCAGATCGGCCAGGGACTTGTCCTTGATCCAGAAGATATCCAGGCTGGTCTTGTCCCGGGCAAGAATCTCCTCCGCCGTGAAGCGGCGCCAACGGCCCTCCGGGTTCTCCTCACTCCAGGTCTCATGGCGCTCATGTCGGTTTTCCGGGTTGTAGCACTGAATGAAGTCTTCCAAATCCCCAAAAGTCATGGGATGCTGCTTGAGGGTGAAGTGCATATTGGTCCGCAGGTCATACACCCAGATCTCCTGGGTCTGCCGCTCCGGGCTGGCAGGGCGCTTGTCAAAAAAGATCACGTTGGCCTTTACGCCGGGCTTGTAAAAGATGCCAGTGGGCAGGCGGAGGATGGTATGGAGGTCACAGGTCTCCAACAGCTTCTTCCGGATGGTCTCGCCTGCTCCCCCCTCAAAGAGCACATTATCCGGTACTACTACCGCCGCCTTGCCGGTGGCTTTCAGCAGAGTGTTGATGTGCTGGAGAAAGTTGAGCTGTTTGTTGGAGCTGGTGGTCCAGAAGTCCTGCCGGTTGTAGACCAGATCCTCTTCCTCCTGCTCTCCCTCCTCGTTTGTGAAGGTCAAGGCGGACTTTTTGCCAAAGGGCGGGTTGGTAAGCACGTAGTCAAACCGCTCACCGGGATCGGTGAGCAGGGCGTCCCCCAGGGTGATGGGCACCTGGCCGTAGAGGTCTCCGATGTTGTGGAGGTAGAGATTCATCAGGCTCATCTTGAAGGTAGTAGGCACGATCTCCCAGCCCCGGAAGGCCTCTTTTTTCAAAAACTCCTTTTCCTCCCGGTCCAGGTTGTAGTGCTTCGGGTCGGCCAGGTAGCTCTGGGCCGCCAGCAAAAAGCCGCCGCTGCCACAGCAAGGGTCGGCGATAGTCTTCATGGGCTCCGGGCGGATACACTCCACCATAGCCTGAATCAGCGGGCGGGGCGTAAAATACTGGCCTGCGCCGCTTTTCACGTCCTCGGCGTTCTTTTGCAGCAGGCCCTCATAGATCTCGCCCTTGACGTCGGTGGACATGGACACCCATTTTTCATTGTTAATCATCTGGACGATGCGGTACAGAATGGCGGCGTTATTGATCTTATTGGTGGCGCCCTTGAAGATCTTGCCCAGTGTGCCACCCTGCTCGCCCAGGGTCTCCAGGATGGATTTATACTTCTCCTCCAGCTCCGCGCCCCTGAGATCGCTCATATCTGCCCAGCCGCAGCCCTCCGGGATACCGGTCTGGCGCTTATAGGGGGGCTTTGCGTACTCGTCAGACATTTTCAAAAAGATCAGGTAGGTGAGCTGTTCCAGGTAGTCGCCGTAGGACACGCCGTCATCCCGCAGCGGCCCGCACATCCCCCAGACCTTGGAAATTATGCTTGTGGTTTGTTCGGACATTCAGTTCTCCTCCAGAGGCGGTTCTTTCTGTGATAACTCAATCCCTTTGATGATCTCATTTTTGCTTCGATAGTCATCAGGAAATTGTGTATTGACTTCCAACAGTGGGATACCATAAAAAGACACATTGCATTCATCGGAATATCTGCAATCTGCGAATTGAGTAACGTCTAACCCTAATGGTGTCAGCGCTTTTGGTTTATCGATGTATAATACCGCTCCTAATGGATAGCGGGATATTTCAGATTGTGTGACAATTCCTACATCTGAACGACAAATTGCTGCTAGGCTATTAATTCTTACCATCGGACCTTTAGTGAGATAGAGATAGACAGAGTATTTTTCTTTATTAAATACATTTGATTCTTTATTCAGTAAAAATTCTCTCAGAGATTCGTCTCCAAAACACCCATGGTTTATATCGCAAAACATTACCATGATGGCCTTAATAATTTGAAGCGGATGAACTTTTTCAAGCACAAACTGACACCTGTCATTTGTTGACGGTTTCAACTCAGAAAGTATTTCGTGTAGGGCTCTGACAAATCGAACATATTCACTAATATACCAAGAACCAGTGCTGTTGTTACATTCTGAGCAGAGATAATATCCTCCTCCACCTCTCTGATTCAGTTTGCCTTTTAATCCTTCCATATCCCACGGGAGCCGACCATCTTCTCCGGTCATGAGTTTGATGCTTTCTTCAAATGGGATTTCTCTCACCGGAAAGGAATTAAAGGCGCTTTCCGGCGGTACATGTTCAAAGGTCAAAGGTTTTACTTGCCCGCAGAGCTTACATTTGCCTTCTATCCGCTTTCGCACCTATATCAGTCTCCCCTCAAAGGCCTGTTTCAAAACACTTTGCCGCAAGGCTTCCGCCTGCTGCAAGGAAATATCAATGGTCTGTTCAATACTATCGCAGACAGACAGCCGAGACTCAATTTTCTCAAGCAGACTATATTGTTCTGGGATGTTAGGCAAGAAAATCGGTAGATTGCCATATTCCTTCACATTCAAGTGACCTTGAGCTGCACCATGCTGATTCTTTCTTACAATCTCAAGTCCATATGGTGAATTGGTGTACTGAGCCAGATATTGAGGTAAAATAAATTCTTTTTTGGGCACAGCAATCACTACATCAATCGCGTTATATCCATCATATTCTTGAGGCACAGCAGCAGCCATCCCCAAATTCACACCGGATCTTGCAATAAGTACATCGCCTTTATGCACTTGGCTCTTTAAGTTTTTTTGATGCCCTTCCTGGGAGATCATAGCCCAGTCTTTGTCTTCGATATAATTTCTGCGAACATTTGCATTTCTAAAAGCAAATACTCCCCCTTGCTCCACATAATACTGAGTAGGTTTGATCACAATCCCAACTTTAATGGTTTCACAGACGCTTCTGATCGTTACTCGTTTGCTATTGACTCGAACTGAATCAAACGCCTCTTTCAGCACCGCCTGGCGGTAGACCTTCAGCTTTTCCTTTGCGGTTTGCAGTTCCGCCACGCTGGCGTCCAGCCCGGAAAACAGCTCCTCAATTTTGGAGACAATGCGCTCTTGTTCATAAAGATCAGGAACTGGCACCTCAATATTTTTAATGACATTTTGAGTAATTGCTTTAAATGTGGTCCCTGTTCCTGATTTCTGTAACTGTACCTCATAGTACCTGAAAAAATATAAGAGATATTTTAAACAAATTCGACTGCTCGGACGAATTGCCGTTAAACCACGACCAATACATACCTTACCAGGCGATAGATTCGTTGGACCAACAGGGGCACGAACCGACAAAAGAATATCATCTTTTTCAGCAATTTTTGTTGGTTGAGAACAGTAGGTCCTGATTTTAGGATACAGTACTCCAAAGTCTGCCTTTCCCTGAAAAAAAGGAAGGCCTTCTCCTTTGGTGTTGTAATATTTCGAATCTGGAGACTGTCCTGCTATAATGATAGCCACATCTTTAAGTAAATATCTCGGCGTATCACTTTTCATATCGGCACCTATTTCCGCAGTTTTTGCAATACACTTCTCCAAATCCGTAAGTATTAAGCACTCTCATTTGATAAAGTTTATTATCTTTAGCCCAGCACACAGCACAATAAGGGATATTCTGTTCATCGTTACTAAGAGAAATAAATGGCTGTTTGTGCCGAACAATCTGCTGTTCTAAATCTTTTACTTTGCGTAACTCAGCATTTTCTTCTTTTAATCTCGCATTTTCTGCCTGCAAATCGAGCGCCTGGGCACTTAAATCCAAAAGCTGCCGATAGAGTTCAATATTGTCTGCTTTTTGTGCCACATTAAGTGCATCTTTAAAAGCATCATAAATTCCCATAGTATATCTCCTTACGCCACCAATTCCCGATTCATTTCCATCAAAATCGCCTCATACTGCTCCCCGAACACTTCATAGAACCGCCCAAGGCCGCCCTTGTGGTCAAATGGACTCAGGTCCAGGTCTTCCGGCTGGATACTCAGAGAGGTGGCAATATGATCCTTCACCAGCTGGAGCCACTCCATCTGCTCCGGGGTGAAATGCACCGCGCCGGCGTTGCGGCGGAAGGTCCACTGCTGGAAGTTGTAGTTTACCTTATCCGCAAAGGGTTGTAAACCCTCTGCTTCCCCCATCTCAAACCGGATGATGGACACCAGGTCGGCCAGCTGGCGCAGCGTGCCTGTTCCTTTCACCTTCTCCGGCTTCTTGATGGCATAGCAGTCCCACAGCCGTTCGATGGTCACGCCCCTGCTCCGCAGCTTCTCATAGAGTGCTTTCAGCTTTTCAATGGCCATGGGCCGATCCTGATAGGTCTGGCTGTACAGGATGCGCAAGGCAATGATCTCGTCCTTGTTCTCCTCGATAAACTCGTGGAAAGTTCGAATCACCCGGTCGGCGTTTTCCTCTTTCTGGGCGTCAAACCCGGCGAAGATCAGGGTATCCGGATTGGTGTTGTCGATGATCTGCTCATGGCTGCGGCGGACATTCTCGATAAAGTCCCGCACCTCCGGACGGCAGAAGGGCGCGGCCGCCTGGGCTGCTGCCTCCCACTGTACCGTCTGCAACTGCTCCGCCGTGGGCTTCTGGGTGTGAAACTTCTCCTGGGCCCGGGCGGTGAGAACATCCTCGTCAAAGGCGTTGAGCAGATTCTCCGCCAGCTGATTGGCCGGAACGCCCACCACCTGGGCAAATTCCTTCCGCTCGCCGGCGCTCATCTGACTATTGAGCCGGATCACCCGATTGGCAAGAGAGGTCAAGGTGTCCTCGTCCCGAGCGCCCAAAGCCACCGTCATCATCAGCTCTTTCAAAGAGACCGAGGGCTTGCGCTCCAAGGTGCGGGTCTCGGATTTTTTGGATTTGGTGACGCCCACCGCGTCCACGATGACAAAGTGGTCCTTATTCTCAGTGGCCGAGGGAGTTACCTTTTGCAGATCGTCCTTGCTGAGGGTGCGGGTTCCCCGGCCCTTCATCTGCTCAAAATAGTTCTTGCTTCGCACATCCCGCATGAAGATCAGGCACTCGATGGGTTTGACATCGGTGCCGGTGGCGATCATATCTACCGTCACCGCAATGCGGGGATTGTAGTTGTTGCGGAAGTCGCTGAGCACGCTCTCCGGATTCTCAGCAGAGTAGGTAATCTTTTTGCAGAACTCGTTACCCTCGCCGAACTCCTCCCGGACAATCTGGATGATGTCGTCAGCGTGGCTGTCCGTTTTGGCAAAAATCAGAGTCTTGGGGACTTCCTTACGCCGTGGGAACAGCGTGGTAAACAGGTTGTCCCGGAATGTGCGGATCACCATGCGGATCTGGCTGGGATTGACGATGTCCCGGTCCAACTGGGTGGGCTGGTAGTCCACATCCTCGTCCAGCTGCTTCCACCGTTTTTCCCGCGAAAGCCGGTTACGGCATTCGATGACCTGCTTCATGATATGGGCGCCGCTTTTGGTCACTTGGGTCTCAATGAGGAAAATATCCTCGCCCACATTGACGCCATCGATGATGGCTTGCTCCCGAGAATATTCGCTGACCACATTCTCGTTGAAAAAGGCAAAGGTGCGCTTGTCCGGCGTGGCGGTGAGGCCGATGAGGAAGGCGTCGAAATAGTCCAACACCTGCTGCCAGACATTGTAGATGGAGCGGTGACACTCGTCGATGATGATGCAGTCAAAAAACTCCGGCGGATACTTTTCGTTGTAAACTACCTCTTTGGCCTTCTGGTGGTCTGCCGAGGTCAGCTCATTAAGGGAAGTCTCCTCCGCCGACTCGTCCAGTTCCTCCCCCTTCAGAATAGAGTACATCCGCTGGATGGTGCTGATGCACACCTGCACATCCTGGGGAATGTAAGAGCTTTTCAGCCGCCGTACCCCATAAATTTCCGAGAAGGAACGGTTGTCATCATTGGGGCGGTAGGCCAGAAATTCCCGCTCCGCCTGTTCGCCCAGGCCCTTGGTATCCACCAAGAAGAGGACCCGATTGATCTTGGCATATTTCAGCAGACGATATACCGCCGTAATGGCTGTGAAGGTCTTGCCCGCGCCGGTGGCCATCTGGATCAGCGCTCTGGGGCGATTTTGGGCAAAAGACTGCTCCAGGTTTTCAATGGCTGTGACCTGACAGCTGCGGAAACCCGTGGTATCAAAGGGCGGGAAGTGCTTCATGTTGTTGCGGATGGTATCCTCAGACTTCAGCAGGGCGCGAAGGCTCTCGGGACGGTGAAAACTAAAGATGCGGCGGGAGCGATATTTCTGGTCGTTATAATCGGTGAAACGAGTCAGCTTTCCAGTGGCCTCATAGGCAAACCGAATACGGTATCCTGCCTGAACCCACTTGAAGGTGCTTCCGGCATATCGGCTGGACTGCCCCTCCACGGTGGTAATGTTCTCGCCTTTTTCATCTGCCTTGGCCTCCACAACGCCAACTGGGATGCCATCTACAAAAAGGGCATAGTCTACCGGCCCGGTGCTGGTGGGGAATTCCCGTACCGCTACACCGGGACCTGCCATAGGATTGAGCTGTCGCATATCCTGTAAGATCCACCCAGCCTGTGTTAGCCTCTGGTCAATTGCCTCACGGGCTTTTTGTTCTGGCGTCACGAAGTCCACCTCCGGCAATTATTGTAAATTTTATTTATTATATCACGTCTCTTGTAAGCAGGCCACCTTTTTTCGACTTCGGGCAGGCATGTGAAAAAGCAGTAGCTATTTCCCTTAGCCTGTGCTATTGTGTCTTGCTACAAGGAGGCGAGACACATGAACGAAACTTTGAAATCACTGTATGACCGATTCTACACCCCTCTGCCCTTGGCAGAGTACGAACGGGAAGTCGAGATCTGCCACCACCATCTGATCGAGCGGCTGGAGAAACCTGAGAGGAAACTGGTGCTGCAGATCATCGACACCCAGAACCACATCATCGAAGAACGGTCCCTGGACAGCTTTCTCTGCGGCTTCCGTTTGGCGTGGGAACTGGCCGGCGAACTGAATCATTACGAGGAAAACAGGCATCTGTCATCAGCCGAAGAAGCTGAGGCAGATGCCTGTTCTATTCCCTGAAAGAAACCTCTAACGGATGCTCTGGATGACCAGTCGGTCTATACACACCCCGCATCAGTCGGAAAGCCCTGCGCCAGCGATGCAGGGCACTGCCGGGATAGCGTTGGCGCAGATGTTCCAGCGCAGTCTTCCGGGCCTTTGTCACCCCGTCGGGAGAGAGCATCTCCCGCAGCCCCAATTCGTCCGCGGACAGCTTCTCATAGCCGTAGACGCCAAAGGTATGTCCCAGAACGGAGCGGTCTCTGGCGCTGAGCGTTTGAAACAACTGCTCCAGCAGCTCCAGGCTAATCTTCCGATAGACGATCTGCTCCGCCGACGCGCCCTGCCGATCGGAGAGCAGCCGCTCAAAGGGATCTCCGTCTTCCTCACTGCCCAGCAGATCAAAAACAGAGAGAAAATGCGTATTATAGCCGACCAGTCTTGCGGTGGCCTCATCTGAAAGATGCAGTGCCGCCGCGATTTCTTCTGCGGACTTTCCCTCCACATGATAGAGCCTCTGCGCCTGCCGCACCCGCTCCATCTCGTCCTTGCTCAGGGACATCACGCCCAGATTGGTCTCCAGATAGCGGTACATTCTTCCTCGCAGAAAGGGATAGAGATAGGTGGTCAATTTTCCGGTATGCTCGTCATAGCCGCCGCTATGGATGCGTTCCCACAGTTCCAGGCCGCCCTCGGCGCAGAGATCCTCCAGCAGCGGCGCGGACACCACATCTGTACATCCAAAGTGCCTGCACGATTCCAGAGCGATGGACCGAATGAAGTTCGCCAGCTGCTTGTGGAGCTGTTCAAACGCGTCGGCTTCGCCGGCCTGTGCCCGCCTGTACAGTTCTTCGTTCGTCATGCGCCACCACCTCCTCTCCGTCTGAAGATCAGCCCTCTCGCTTTGGCCGTCCCCTGGGACGGCTCTTTCTCTCAACACCGCAGCGCGGGTACAGCCGCTCCGCAGCCAGGGAAGTATTGAACGCCTCGTAAGTCGTGCCCGGTTTGGTTCGCGCCTGGTGGTACAGCTCCTGTGCCTTCTCCCGCAGTTTGGTCCGCTCCTCCGCCGTGATCACGCCGCGGGAACGATCCTTGTCGATCCGCTGATAACAGCGGTAAAGGGCCTGCGCCAGCGGACTTCCTCCCGCATCCTCTTTGATCCCGCGGAGACGGTAACCCAGCTGCGCACAGGTGTACTTTGGATTGGCCGGATTGGGCAGGTCGCAGTATTTGGTGTGGTACCCCTTCTGCAGCAGAAAGTATCGTCCGCAGTTCTGGCATTTGCGGATGATGTGTCCAGCCTCCAGCGCCTTGTAGAAATCCAATTTCAGCATGGTCTGAAGACGCGTCGCCTCGTAATATTCATAGACCTTGAACGCCCCGGAGTCCGGAGATGTCTCGCGGGGGACCAGCTGCAGCCGCACGTCGTCAATGGCGGTGTAGAATCCCGTCCCCTCCAAGGGATTGGCGATCCATTTGTAGGACCGCTCGCTATACAGGAATTCGTGCAGTGCCGCCAGGTAATTGTCAGGCGTCAGCTTATCCAGGGATGCAATGCCCATCCGGATGAACGCCTGCAAGGTCTGGCAAACCGAAGAAATGTCTTCCAGAAGATCGTCATAGCACATACAATACTGCCGGTAATACACCCACTTCTCCTGCAGGTTCCCCGGGCAGATCAAAAGGGCTCTGGTCTTTTCCGGCGGCTCCGGCGGGATGGGCGGTCGAGGTACCGGGATCTCACAGAATCCATCCTCCAGCTGAGCGCCGAAAAAATCATCGCCGCCATACTCCTCCGGATGCTCCAGATAGTCTTCGTAGTCTCCGATTGCAGCTAAGATCTCCAAATCCCGCTCCGTTGGTTCCAGATCCTCCGGCTCCTGAAACAAAGAGTACTGCTCTGTCAGAACCCGCGCCTCTGACAAAATCTCTTCCTGCTCCTGAAGCAGCTGAAACACCCGGTGCCGTACCAAGGAACGATGGAGCTTGATCATCTGCTCATTGGCCTCAAACCAGTCCTGCATCTGACGGCTCTTTTCATAATCCGCCATCTTGCGGACAGCTTTGACCAGTATCCGGCGCAGCTTGTGGTACTCATCCGGAGTGATGTTCAAAACCTCAGCAGTCAGCTCACCCAGCGGAAACGCATGACCATTCAGATCCAGTGTTTTCTCTCCGATGTAGAATGCGATGGACCGGAACATCCGGATCACCTCTTTTTCGTCAGCAAACAGTTTTTATTTGTCTGTTGTTTCTCTGAGTGTATCAAAAAAGTCTCCACAATACAAGTAGAGGGGCGAGGATCGAAGGCGGGCGATCCTCGCTCTTACTTTTTTTCGAAAGGAGATTTTTGATGAAAAAACTCAACACCATAGACGCCGACACCTTACAAACCATCGCCTACGAGCCGCTCACCTTCCTTGTGGAGGATCTGCTGCCCCAGGGACTGCACCTGCTGGCCGGCGCGCCGAAGATTGGAAAGTCCTGGCTGGCGCTGTGGCTGTGTCTCCGGGTGGCGCGGGGCGAATCCCTCTGGAACTTCCCCACGCATCCGTGCGAGGTCCTCTACCTCTGTCTGGAGGACAGCTTCCAGCGCATCCAGAGCCGGCTCTTCGATCTCACGGAGGACGCGCCGCCCACGCTGCACTTCGCCGTCATGGCGGAGCAGCTCCACAGCGGGCTGGTGGAGCAGATCGAGCAGTTCCTCAAAGAGCACCCGGCCACAGGACTCGTGGTCATCGACACCCTGCAGCGCATCCGCACCGTGAGCAATGACGTGAGTCCTTACGCCAACGACTACCGGGACATCGGTGTACTCAAAGCATTGGCAGACCGGCACCGCATCGCCGTGCTGCTGGTCCATCACCTGCGCAAGCTGGGGGACGACGACCCCATGAACATGATCTCCGGCACCACAGGTCTCAGCGGCGCCACCGATTCCAACTTCGTGCTCCGCAAGAGCAAGCGGCGGGAGAACACCGCCACCCTCTACTGTACCGGCAGGGACATCGCCTACCGGGAACTGTCTCTGGAGTTCAGCAGCGACACCCGCATTTGGGATCTGCTCTCGGATGACTGCGAGCAGGCCGGTGAACCGCACGGACGCATCCTGGCGCTCCTCTCCCCGCTGCTGCGGGAGCAGCAAGAGATCTGCGCCCCTGCCAAGGCGCTGCTGGAAAAGATCGACCCTGCCGGTTTAGAGGGCCTGACGCCCAACAGCTTCTCTCACCAGATCCGCAAAAGCGTTGACGCCCTAAGGCGAAGCGGCATTACCGTGTCCTTTCGCAAGAGCAACGGAGAGCGGCTCATCTGCCTGCGGAGGGCCGATGGTGTCGATGATCCCGCTGCCGCAAAGAGCGTCA
>PPYE01662230.1_pt1 | contig 16206 bp, 16 predicted proteins | sample 1559881 | NCBI WGS metagenome assembly PPYE01 (sample SAMN08240022, study PRJNA423297) | Human gut metagenome, whole genome shotgun sequencing project. | reverse complement strand
CCTTACCATTTATACCAAAAAAAGAATAAGTCTGTAAGCTGTTTTACTTGCTTACAAACTTATTATACGAGGAGAAAAAGAATGAATACAGTTGTTACTTCCCGGGAGGCAATTCTGGAAGCCGGAAGAACCCTTCTCAGGGAAAAAGGATGGTCAGCGGTAAACATCAGGAGTGTAGCTGCACAGTGTGGTGTGTCTGTGGGATCCATTTATAACTATTTCAGTTCAAAGACCGAGCTGGTATCTGCTACCGTAGAAAGTATCTGGTGTGATATTTTTCATTTTTCAGAACAGGAAAACAATTTTGACAGTTTTGAGGATTGTATCCGGTGGGTTTTCTGCAGTCTGAAGGAAGGAGAAGAGAGATACCCGGGTTTTTTTACATTTCATTCTGTAGGATTTGTGGATGAGGATAAGAAAGGCGGGAAGCAGCTGATGGCACAATCCTGGGAACACATCCGTACAGGACTTTGCATGGTTCTGAAAAAAGACAGGAAGATCCGTCCGGATGCCTTTGACGGGAATTTTACCCCGGAGATGCTTTCAGAGATCGTATTTTCGCTGATCCTGTCAGAGATGCTTCAGAAACGATATTCAGGCATTCCGATTCTCGAAATGATCCGAAGATTAATCTATTAAAAGGAGAAAAATCATGCAGGCAATTGGTGAAACTTTATTTGATGTGATTTATCTGGTACTGGTGATCTCTGTAGGAATTAAAATGATCCGTGAAAGCCGGGGCAGCAGTCAGTACCGCCTTTTTGGAATTATGGCAGTGACCCTGGGATGTGGAGATGCTTTTCATTTGATTCCCCGTGCCTATGCTTTATGTACATCCGGACTTGAAAATTATGTGACGGCCCTTGGAATCGGAAAATTTATCACCTCTGTTACCATGACAGTTTTTTATATTCTTTTGTATTATGTATGGAGAAATCGTTACCATGTAGAAGGGAAAAATGGGCTTACGGCAGCAGTGTACCTGATGGCTGGTCTTCGTATTGCGCTCTGTCTGTTTCCACAGAATCGGTGGACCGGTGCAGATGCCCCTCTTTCCTGGGGAATTTACAGAAATATTCCTTTTGCCGCGCTGGGGCTGCTGGTCATTCTTTTATTTTATAAAAGTGCCAGAGTGCATAAGGACGGCGAATTCCGGTGGATGTGGCTGACGATCGTGCTGAGCTTCGGCTTTTATATCCCGGTAGTGCTGTGGGCAGATGTATTCCCTGCGGTAGGTATGCTGATGATTCCCAAAACCTGTGCCTATGTGTGGACAGTGATGATCGGATACTGTGCAATGAAAAAAGAAAATATGGCAGAATAAAAAATGGCAGTGCATCCTTCCGGAAAGAACCCTTTCTATTCCTGGGACGGTGCGCTGCCAAACTGTTTTTTATAAGCCCGCACAAAGGTGGTATAGTCCTGAAAACCGCTCTGGGCAGAGGCTTTCATTACGGGGACGCCCTGAGAGATCAGAGAGCGGGCAAGAAGAAGCCGTTTGCTTGTAATATAGCTGTGTATGGTATAGCCGGTTTCTTCTTTGAATTTACGCATCATATGGTATCTGCTGAGAAAAAACTCTCCGGCAAGCATATCTATAGAAAGATCTTTATCCAGGTTCCGGTTGATGTAGCGGACCAGCTTCTCTACCTGGGAATCGGACGAGTAGGATTTGCGGTCTGTGATATATTCCTTTTGAAGAAAGATTCGGTTGATATGCACCATAAGCTGGGTAAAAAGAGCATCTTTCAGAAGATCATCCCCGAATTTCTGACCGGAAAGGGAATCCTCCAGTTCATAAAGGATGTCTTTTAGCTGTTCCTGCAGATGCGAATTAAGACGGATCAGGCTGAAACTGCGGTCAGAGGCTTTCTGGAAGCAGGCAGTCAGTTCAGGAATCCGGATATCTTCCCGGATCCACAGGATAAAACGCTGATAGGGAACTGAAAAATCGATTTCCGGCATATGGATGGCGCCGCGGCTGACCAGAAGAATATCCCACGGTTTCAGATGGTAGGCTTTTCCCTCAATGTGATAAGTTGCTTTTCCGGAAAGAAAGAAAATGATTTTGTGAAAATCATGGTAATGGTAGGTGTAATCCTTTTTTACCTGATCTTTTAAATGGAACAGACGAAAATCTTCATTCAGATATCCTTTTTTTTCTGTGACATTCATAAGGTTCACTCCTTTTTCAGGCGTTGTGTTGTTTATACTATATAGGAAATAAAACAGCTTTGCAAGCGAAAAGAGGTAAAATGACAGCATTTTTTGCAATGTATTTGGCATTTTATCCTATATACATGGGAAAAATATTCGATATAATGATAGAAGAAGCTATATGAGCGGCAAAGGAAAGAGAGGTTTTTTCAGATGGCAGACTGCGTTACAATGATCAAATATCAGGGACTTGGAAATGATTATCTTGTGATAGATCCCAACAGAAACCGTGTACAGCTTCAGGGAAAGAAGGTTGCCCTGATGTGTCAGAGAGGGTTCGGACTGGGAGCGGACGGGGTTCTCTATGGACCGGTGGAGATCAATGGTAAGATGGGTGTGCATATTTTTAATGCGGATGGAAGTGAAGCTGCGATCAGTGGAAACGGTGTGCGGATTTTTGCCAAATATCTGATGGATCAGCAGTATGTAAACGAAAAGAAATTCAGCATCGAAACTCTTTCCGGCCCCATTGAGGTGGAGTGTCTTAATAATCGTGCCACAGAGTTTCGGGTAAATATGGGAAAGGCTTCTTTTGTATCCAGAGAGATCCCGGTTACAGGAGAGATCCGCGAGGTTATAAATGAAACGTTTGCTTTCCATAATAAGGAATATAAAGCGACCTGCCTGACAGTAGGAAATCCTCACTGTATTATTTTCATGGATAAGGTGGATGAAAAAACAGCCAGAGAACTGGGACCCTATGTGGAAAATGCAGATGAATTTCCGGAGCGCATGAATCTTCAGATCTGCCGGAAGATCGATACCGGAAACCTGGATATTGAAATCTGGGAAAGAGGCTCCGGTTATACCAAGGCATCCGGAACAGGAAGCTGCGCGGCCGCTGTGGCAGCTTATCGTCTGGGACTGGTGGAGAATCGTGTGAACGTGAACCAGCCTGGTGGAATGATCCAGATCGATATCAGCGAAAACGGAGACATTTATATGACGGGAAGCGTAGGCTATGTGGCTGATATGAGAGTGGCAGAGAGCTTTTTCTCCTGACAGGAATAAAAAACAGCTGCCGGATTTTAACCGGAAAACGGAACGAGGAGAGAACATTATGGACATTACCATGCTTGGAACAGGAAACGCTGTAGTAACAGAATGCTATAATACCTGTTTTGTACTCCGGGATGGGGAAAACCATCTGTTAGTGGACGGAGGAGGGGGAAATACGCTTCTGACACAGCTGAAAAATGCCGGCTTTGACTGGAAAGATATGCGGGAGATCTTTGTAACTCACAAACATGTGGACCACCTTATGGGGATCGTCTGGATGATCCGCATGATCTGTCAGAACATCAGCCGCGGAAAGTATGAGGGAGAGGCCTGGATCTATGGGCATGAGGAGGTAATCTCAATTCTGAAAAATATGGCTTATCAGCTTTTTTCTGAAAAGGAGACAGGATTTATCGGAGACAGGCTTCACATGGAAGTGGTAAAAGACGGTGAGGAACGCACTCTGATGGGAAGGAAGGTCACATTCTTTGACATTGGGTCTACCAAGGCGAAACAGTATGGATTCTGTATGGATCTGGGAAACAAAGAGAAACTGACCTGCTGCGGAGATGAACCCTACAATCCCTGTGAGGAAAAATATGCCAGAAACAGCAAGTGGCTTCTCCATGAGGCGTTTTGTCTGTTTGACCAGGCAGAAGAGTTCCGACCTTATGAGAAACATCATTCTACAGCCAAAGACGCTGCGGAACTGGCAGAAAGCCTTGGAGTGAAAAATCTGATTCTTTATCATACAGAGGATAAAAATATAAAAAGAAGAAAAGAGCTTTATACAGCAGAAGGAAAAAAATATTTCAGTGGAAATCTTTACGTTCCGGAGGATCTGGAAAGAATCCGGCTGTAAAAAAAAGGACACTTCTCAGTGAATAACTGGGAAGTGTCCTTTTTATTGTAACAGGGAGAATTGTTTATGAAAAAAGAAGAAAAAACAAGGCGGACCTATGAGCGGATCATGACAGCCGCCATGGAAGAATTCGGGACAAAGAGTTATGATGCAGCTTCTCTGACAACCCTCTGTAATGAAAATCAGATTTCCAAGGGGCTGATCTATCATAATTTTAAAAATAAAGATGAACTGTATTTAAAATGTGTGGAAGAGTGTTTTGAAAAAATGACACTCTGCTTTAAAAACAGCGATTGCCAGGGGAAGAGCGTGCAGGAACGCATACATGATCTGTTTTCTGCCCGCCAGCATTTTTTTGAAGAAAACCCATATTATGCCAATCTTTTTTTTCAGACGGTCCTTCAGCCGCCCAGACATCTGGAAGAAGAGATCCGTACCCTGCGCAGAGAATATGACGAGTTTTATGAGGAATGCTTCCGGTCTCTGCTTCAGCAGATGAAGCTGAGAGACGGGATCAATACAGATACTGCCGTAGAATATATCCGGGTATTTCTGGAGATGTTCAACGGATATTTTCAGAGAAGATCCTGTAAAGACGAGGATATCCATACACTGATCCAGAACCATGAAGTGAATCTTTCAAAGATTCTGGATATCATGCTGTATGGCATTGCAAAAGAAGATCTGTAAGAAAAAATAATGAAACAGCTTGGCGGAACCGGACCCATGATATCTTTTGTACAACTGTTACTGGCAATTATTCTGGCATTTTTTGCAGGAAAACTGATTTCAAAGGTCAAGCTTCCGTCAATTCTGGGATGGCTGATCGCAGGAATGATCCTGGGACCTCATGGAATCTCCTTAATGGATGCAGAGATACTGGAGGCAGGCTGGTACCAGACCATCGTGCATATTCTGGAATGTGCAGTGGGTCTGATGATCGGAACGGAGCTGGTATGGAAGAAGCTTCGCCGGTCAGGAAAGGCCATTGTGATCACTACAGTTACACAATCTGTAGGAACCTTTTTATTTGTCTCACTTGTGTTTGGAATTGTCTTTTATACGCAGGATATTCCGCTGTACCTTGCATTTCTGTTTGGAGGGATTGCACTGGCCACTGCACCTGCACCTGCACTCTCGATCGTGAGGGAGTTTAAGACAAAGGGACCTGTAACCAATACGCTGATCCCCATGGCGGCTCTGGATGATATCATCGGATGTATCATATTTTTTACTGCGATCGCCATTGTAGCCGGAAATCTTTCGGCAGGAGAGCTTCCGGCCTATATGATCGCCCTGGTGGTGCTGCTTCCGCTGCTGATCGGTGCGGCAACCGGATTTCTCGCGGGACTGGTGCTGAATTTCATGCTGATCGGAATGGCATTTTCCGCAACCTTTTCCAACATGGTTTCAGAAAAAAGACTGGAACAGATCATGCATATCTTCAATCCTATTCTGGGAATTGCCATGATCATTGTGATCCTGAATCTGGGTGCACCACTGGATTATCATCTGATCATGGGAGCAGGACTGTTTACCGCGATTTATATTGTTGCCAAGGCACTGGGAGAGTATTTTGGTGCATATTTTGGCGCCAGCATCACAAAATCACCGAAAACGGTGAAAAAGTACCTTGGATTTACGCTTTTGCCCCATTCGGGAGTCTCTCTTGTCTTTACGGGAATTGCGGTTTCCGTACTGAGTGGTCCGGAGAGTTTGGAAACGGAAGCCAGCTGCAGGAGACTGCGGGACTGACGGCAGAAAAGGCAAATCCCACGGTCATTACCATCAGCAGACAGTATGGAAGCGGTGGAAGAGAAGTGGGAAAACAGCTGTCAGAACGGCTGGGAATCCCTTTTTATGATCATGAACTGATCGAGATGGCGGCAGAGACCTGCCCCTCAGCGACAAAGCGTTTCTGCATCAGACCTCTGTGATCCGGGAGGTTGCAGAAAAAGGGGACTGCATTATTGTAGGACGCTGTGCGGATTATATTCTGAAGGATTACAAAAATGTATTAAAAGTCTTTATTTATGCAGAGCTTGACAGCAGGAAAGAAAGAATCGAGCATATATATAAAGAAGCAGACGAAAAGGCTCTGGCAAAGATTGAGAAAACAGACAAAAAACGTGCTTCTTATTACGAATATTATACAGGGCAGGTGTTTGGCGAGGCAAAGAATTATGACATCTGTCTGAACAGTAGCTCCGTAGGAATTGAAAGATGTGTGGATTTTATTCAGGACGCATATCAGCACAGCAAAAAAACAACAGAGGAAGCTTAAAAACAAGGGAAGCCGGAGCATGTCTTTTGCACGACTTCCCTTGCAGTTTCTGCATAATTATGATATTCTAGGAATACTTGAAACATGCATAGACTGCAGGTTTCAATAATATATAGAAAGAAGGTGAAGCTGTGGTTGAATTAGATCAGTTCAAGAGTATTCTTGCAACATACACAGAACCATTAGTGGAAGTGAGGGATTCACTTTGACCTCGCTAACAAAGAAAAGCGGGTTGAAGAATTAGAGCGCGAAATGGAGGCGCCTGATTTCTGGGATGACGCGGAGGTTTCCCAGAAAAAAATGAAAGAATTAAAGAGCATGAAGGACGATATGGAAACCTATCATAATCTGGTCACACAGATGGAGGATATGGAGACCATGATCGAGATGGGCTACGAAGAGAACGATCCGGATCTGATTCCGGAAATCCAGGAAATGCTGGATGAGTTCTGTGCAAACTTTGACAACATTCGTGTGAAGACACTTCTGTCAGGAGAATATGACAGCGAAAATGCCATTATCAAGCTGAATGCCGGAGCCGGCGGAACAGAAGCCTGCGACTGGTGCGGAATGCTGTACCGTATGTACAGCCGCTGGGTAGACCGCAAGGGCTTTACGATGGAAGTGCTTGATTATCTTGACGGAGATGAAGCCGGAGTGAAATCTGTGACTTTCCAGGTAAACGGAGAGAATGCCTACGGTTATCTGAAGTCAGAGAAGGGAGTCCATCGTCTTGTGCGTATTTCACCGTTCAATGCTGCAGGCAAGCGTCAGACCTCCTTTGTATCCTGCGATGTTATGCCGGATATCAAGAAAGATCTGGACGTGGAGATCAATGATGATGATATCCGTATCGACACCTACCGAAGCAGCGGTGCCGGCGGACAGCACATCAACAAAACCTCTTCTGCTATCCGTATTACGCATTTCCCCACAGGAATCGTCGTACAGTGTCAGAATGAGCGTTCTCAGCATATGAATAAAGACAAGGCCATGCAGATGCTGAAGGCAAAACTCTATCTTCTGAAACAGCAGGAGGCTGAGGAGAAGCTTTCCGGTATCCGCGGCGAGGTGACGGACATCGGCTGGGGCAATCAGATCCGTTCTTATGTCATGCAGCCGTATACCATGGTGAAGGATCACCGTACAAATGAAGAAACCGGAAATGTGGATGCAGTGATGGACGGCGGTATCGATCTGTTTATCAATGCATACCTGAAGTGGATCGCCCTTTCCAGAAAACCGGAACAGAGCTGATCTCCGGATCCCCATTTTCCTGAAGCTGCAGGGATAAAAAATACTTGCAGACTATAGTCAGGTGTGATAACATATCCCTCGTAGGAAAACATGTGTCCTTATGAAACGGACATCCCTGCGGGGGATTTTCTTTTATCATACAGGGGAGGGGAATATGGAAAAAACATCAGAAAAAAATAAATACTTTGTGGTAAAGGAACGGGCAGTTCCGGAAGTCCTTTTAAAAGTAGTGGAGGCCAAAAGACTGCTGGATTCCGGAAAGGTGCAGACGGTGCAGGAGGCTTCAGAGCAGACCGGTATCAGCCGCAGCTCTTTTTATAAATATAAGGATGATATTTTTCCTTTTCACGATCAGGCAAGAGGAAAAACTATAACCTTTATCATACAGATGGATGACGAACCGGGACTTTTGTCCGCAGTGCTTCATACCATCGCACGTTTTCATGGAAATATCCTGACGATCCATCAGAGTATTCCCATCAACGGAGTGGCGACACTGACCCTCAGCGTGGATATTCTTCCGGGGCAGGGCGATGCGGAAGCCATGGTGGAATTTATAGAAAAAATCGACGGAATCCATTATCTGAAGATTCTGGGTCGGGAATAACCGAAAGCATAAGAAAAAGATAAGAAACATACAGGGGAGGAAAATATGGTAAATATAGCAGTATTAGGATACGGCACTGTTGGAAGCGGTGTGGTAGAAGTAATCAACACAAACCATAAAAGCATCAATAAACGTGCAGGTGCGGAGATCAACATCAAATATGTCCTGGATCTCAGAGATTTTCCGGGAGATCCGGTACAGGAGATCCTGGTCCATGATTATGAGATCATCGCAAACGATCCGGAGGTAGATATCGTGGTAGAGGTTATGGGCGGTATCGAGCCGGCTTATACCTTTGTAAAGAGAGCACTGGAATCCGGAAAAAGTGTCTGCACTTCCAACAAAGCTCTTGTTGCCAGGCATGGTCCGGAGCTGATGGAGATCGCAAGAGAAAAGGATATTAATTTCCTGTTTGAAGCAAGCTGCGGAGGTGGTATTCCCATTATCCGTGCATTAAATTCTTCTCTGACTGCAGACGAGATCGATGAGATTACAGGAATTCTCAACGGTACTACAAACTATATGCTCTACAAAATGAGCACAGAAGGCTCTGCATTTGACGATGTGCTGAAGGAAGCACAGCAGAAAGGCTATGCGGAAGCAGACCCGACTGCGGATGTGGAAGGCTATGATGCATGCCGTAAGATCGCCATCCTTTCTTCTCTGGCATATGGAAAATTCCTGAATTACGAGGAAATTTATACAGAAGGCATCACAAAGATCACACCGGAGGATATGGAATATGCAGCAGAGCTTGGAATGACCATTAAGCTTCTTGCGACCAGCCGCAAGGTGGGACAGGATTCCTTCTATGCTATGGTGGCGCCGTTCCTTCTCAGCAGAAAAAGCCCTCTGTTCAGTGTGAATGACGTCTTTAACGGAGTGTTTGTACACGGCAATGTTCTGGGCGATGCAATGTTCTACGGCAGCGGCGCAGGTAAGCTTCCGACTGCAAGTGCAGTGGTAGCTGACGTAGTAGATGAGGCCAAGCACCTTCACAGGAATATCATGACCAACTGGACAAGCAATCCGCTTCATCCAATGGAAATGGACGATGTGGTGGGCAGATTCTTTGTAAGAGTCAAGGGCGCTACTGTAGAGCAGGTAGAAGAAGTGTTTGGAGCAGTTGAGGTTGTAAATCTGAAGAAATTCCCTGGTGAGTTTGCGTTTATTACCCCGGCGGTAAAACAGGGCGAATATAAAGAAAAAGCTGCAAAACTTAATGGTAAAGTGGTAACCATGATCCGGGTAAAAGACTGAAAACAGAACCGGACGGTGAGGAGGAAATTATGAAATATGTTGTGGTTTTAGGAGACGGAATGGCCGACTGGCCAATAGAAAGCCTGAATGGAGGAACCCCCCTTTCCTGCGCGGAAACGCCCTGCATGGATGAGCTGGCAAAATTATCCGAGATCGGAACAGTAGCCACCATCCCGGAGGGAATGGCGCCGGGAAGCGATACCGCGAATCTTTCTGTCATGGGATATGATCCCCGGAAATATTATACAGGAAGATCTCCCCTGGAGGCTCTGAGCATTGGAGTGGATATGAAAGACAGTGATGTGGTGTATCGCTGCAACATCGTAACGCTCACAGAGGAGGACGCTCCCTATGAAGAGCAGAGGATCCTGGACCACAGCTCCGGTGAGATCAGCACAGAGGATGCAGATATTCTTCTTAAGGATGTGTGCAGGGAACTGCAGAATGAAGTGTATCATTTTTATACGGGAACCAGCTACCGTCATTGCCTGGTATGGGAAAACGGACAGGTGCTGGAGCTGACCCCGCCGCATGATGTGCTGACACAGAAGATCGGACCTTATCTTCCGGAGGATGAAATGCTTCTTTATATGCAGAAAAGAAGCTATGAGATCCTGAAGGATCATCCGCTGAACAAAAAGAGAAAGGAGCAGGGACTGAATCCTGCCAACAGCTTCTGGTTCTGGGGCGCAGGAACCAAACCGATCCTTACTTCTTTTGAGGCGATCCATCATAAAAAGGGCATCATGATCTCTGCAGTAGACCTTCTGAAGGGCATTGCCGTAGGAGCTGAAATGGATCGTGCTGCTGTGGAGGGAGCCAACGGCGGCCTTCACACCAACTATGAAGGAAAAGCACAGGCAGCAGTGGACGCCCTCACAAAAAAGGGATATGATTTTGCGTATATCCATGTAGAGGCACCGGACGAAATGGGCCATCAGGGAAGCGTGGAGAGAAAAATCCAGTCCATAGAATATCTTGACCAGAGACTGATACGTCCGGTAAAGGAAGGGCTGGATGCGGCCGGAGAGGATTACCGTATGCTGATCCTGCCGGATCATCCCACACCTGTGAAAGTGCGCACCCATGTGGCGGAGCCGGTTCCCTATCTTCTGTATGACAGTACCGCACCGGAACAGCATGACTGGCATTATAATGAAAAAGAAGCTGCAGACAGCGGAAAGACAGTCAGTCACGGCTGGGATATGATGAAATATCTTTTCGGAGGAGAATTATGTTAATTGTAAAGAAATTCGGAGGAACCTCTGTGGCCAATAAGGAGCGTATCTTCAATGTTGCCCGCAGATGTATTGAAGACTATAAAAAAGGCAATGATGTGGTGGTAGTTCTTTCTGCAATGGGAAAGTACACAGATGAATTGATCTCCATGGCTGCAAATGTCAATGAGAAGCCGCCGAAGAGGGAGATGGATATGCTGTTTACCATCGGGGAGCAAATGTCTGTGTCTCTTATGAGCATGGCTATGGACAGTCTGGGAGTTCCGGCTGTATCTCTGAATGCATTTCAGGTTGCCATGCATACCACAAGTGTCCATGGAAATGCCCGTCTGAAAAGGATCGATACAGAGCGTATCAAAAGGGAACTGGACAGCCGTAAAATCGTTGTGGTCACAGGCTTCCAGGGAATCAACAAATATGACGACTATACCACTCTTGGAAGAGGAGGCTCCGACACTACGGCAGTTGCTCTTGCGGCAGCCCTTCATGCGGATGCCTGTGAGATCTACACAGACGTAGATGGTGTTTATACTGCGGATCCGCGTAAAGTACCGACAGCACGTAAGCTGAAAGAGATCACCTATGATGAGATGCTGGATCTGGCAACACTTGGAGCCGGTGTGCTCCATAACCGTTCTGTGGAAATGGCAAAAAAATACGGAGTGCCTCTGGTTGTGCGCTCCAGTCTGAATACAAGTGAAGGAACTGTTGTAAAGGAGGAAGTAACAGTGGAAAGAATGCTGATCAGCGGTGTGGCGCTGGATACAGAAGCAGTAAGAATTGCGGTGATCGGACTTAAGGATGTCCCGGGAATGGCATTTAAGCTTTTTGATGTTCTTGCAAAGAGAAACATCAACGTGGATGTAATCCTGCAGTCCATCGGACGTGCAGGAACAAAAGATATTTCCTTTACCGTAGACGGTAAGGATCTGGACGATGCAGTTGCCGTTCTGGAAGAACATCAGGCTCGTCTGGGATATAAAGAAATCCATTCGGAGAGAAATATCGCCAAGCTTTCTATTGTAGGCGCCGGAATGATGAGTAACCCGGGTGTGGCAGCCAAGATGTTTGAGAGCCTTTATAATGAGGGCGTAAACATCAATATGATCTCAACCTCAGAGATCCGTGTTACAGTTCTGATCAACGAAAAAGACGGTATCCGTGCCATGAATGCGGTACATGATGCGTTTAATCTTGCAGACTGATAAAAATTGTAAAAAACTACTGGGAAATCAGAGAATATTCATAATGTGGAATTCTGGTTCAATGAGGAGGAAAGTACCACACAGGTGGCAAGTATTACAGTCCGCCATGAAGAAATACAGAATCAGTAGATCATATCAGAGGTTTCAACCGTCTGTCTGCTTTTGCAGACAGGCGGTTTTTTCACCAGGAAAAATCCGAAAAAGATATCGACACCTGTACCAAATCGTGCTAAAGTATCTAAATAGCAGTAGAAAGAGAGTGAGGGACAGAAATGAACGGAAACCGAAGATACTGGAAATCCTATGCAAAAGAGTTTTTGCAGGGTAAATGGGGGATAGCCGTTATTGGAATGATGGCAGCTCCTCTTATGAACACGATTGGAATGGCAGTGGCAGGAAGTCTTTTTCCGGGAACTGCTTTTCTTTCATGGATCCTTGGAGAAATTTTTCTTCTGATCGTATCTCTGCTGTCTATGGTCGTCAGCACTGGTTATAATTACATGCTTCTGAACATGGCGAGAGGCAGGGAATACAAAATAAGCGATCTTTTCTGCATGTTCCGGAAGGGCTCGGATGGTATTCTGGTAGCAGGCTTTATTATTTCTCTGATTGATACCGTGCTGATGATACCTTTTTATTATCTGTCAAATACTACGGCTCCGAAAGGAACGACCATAGAAGCGTTGTATGAATGGATGCTGCCGGTTATGGTCTGTATGTTTGTGGGAATGCTTCTGGGTGTGGTGATCAAGCTGCCTTTTTCCATGGCTTTTTATATTCTGGCAGATGAGCCGCAGCTGAAAGGAACCCGGGCGCTGAAAAAAAGCGCAGAGCTGATGAAAGGTCATATGTGGAAGTTTTTTCTGCTTCAGCTGAGTTTCGTACCGATGATTCTTTTGGCTGTAGTGACCTTTTATATTGCACTTATCTGGATTATGCCGTATATGCAGGCGTCTATGACTGCTTTTTATATGGATGTGACCGGAGAGCTGGAGGAGAGACGGAGAAAGCATGCACAGGAAATGGCCAGATGGACTCCGGAAGTCCTTGGATTAACCGGGGAAAACGGAACTTCAGAAGAAATGCAGGAGCCGGAGGCGCATCGTACAGGGGATGATTATGACGCGGAGGCATAGGCGCCCTTCCATATGAAAGAGAAAGAGACTGACAGAAAAGAAATCACTGGAGGAAAACATGGATATTATTCAGGTAATCACAAAGGAGCTTAGTGTAGAAAAGTGGCAGGTAGAGGCTGCGGTGAAGCTGATCGATGAAGGCTGCACCATTCCCTTTATTTCCCGTTATCGTAAGGAGGCCACAGGATCATTAAATGATGAACAGCTCCGTTCCCTTTATGAGAGACTTCTCTATCTGAGAAATCTGGAGGATAAAAAAGCACAGGTCCTTGGCAGTATTGAAGAGCAGGGCAAGCTGACGCCGGAACTGAAAAAACAGATCCAGGAAGCACAGACCCTGGTGGTGGTAGAGGATTTGTACCGTCCTTACAGACCGAAACGCCGTACCCGGGCCATTATCGCAAAGGAAAAAGGGCTGGAGCCGCTTGCAAACATCCTGATGCTGCAGCTGACAGAGAAAACTCCGGAGGAGGAAGCGGCAGCTTTTGTATCCGAAGAAAAAGGTGTGGCTGACGTAAAGGCAGCTCTGGACGGTGCAAAGGATATTATTGCAGAACACATTTCCGATGAGGCAGACTACAGGATCCATATCCGTAAGCTGACAGTTCAGAAGGGAACGGTGGTTTCTTCCGCCAAAAAGCCGGAGGAAGCGTCTGTCTATGAAATGTATTATGAATTTGAGGAGCCGGTAAAGAAACTGGCAGGTCACAGAGTGCTTGCTCTGAACCGCGGTGAAAAAGAAAAAATTCTTACGGTAAAGATCAACGCGCCGGAGGAGGATATCCTCAGATGGCTGAAAAAACAGGTGATCACCAGAGAAAACCCACAGACCTCTCCCATTCTGGAAGAGGTTGCAGAGGACAGCTACAAGCGTCTGATCGCCCCGGCGATCGAGCGTGAGATCAGAAGCGATCTTACAGAAAACGCAGAGGATGGAGCAATCCATGTATTCGGAAAGAACCTGGAGCAGCTTCTCATGCAGCCTCCAATCGTAGGAAAAGTGGTACTGGGATGGGATCCGGCTTTCCGTACAGGCTGTAAGCTGGCTGTTGTGGATGCCACGGGAAAGGTTCTGGACACGACTGTCATCTATCCTACGGCACCTACTTCGGATGCGAAGATCCGGGCTGCGAAGGATACGCTGAAAAAGCTGATCCGTAAATACAATATTTCTCTGATCTCTCTTGGAAACGGAACTGCATCCAGAGAATCCGAACAGATCATTGTGGAGCTTCTGAAAGAGATTCCGGAGCATGTGTCCTATGTGATCACCAATGAGGCGGGCGCTTCCGTATATTCTGCCAGCAAGCTTGCCACAGAGGAGTTCCCGAATTTTGATGTGGGACAGAGAAGCGCGGCTTCCATAGCCAGACGTCTCCAGGATCCGCTTGCAGAGCTGGTAAAGATCGACCCCAAATCTATCGGTGTTGGGCAGTACCAGCATGATATGAACCAGAAAAAGCTTGGAGAAGCCCTTGGAGGCGTAGTAGAGGACTGTGTAAATAAGGTCGGTGTGGATCTGAACACCGCGTCTGCTTCTCTTCTGGAATACATTTCCGGTATCAGCAAGGTGATCGCAAAAAATATTGTTGCCTATCGTGAGGAAAATGGCCGGTTTGAAAGCCGGAAAGAGCTTCTCAAAGTTGCCAAGCTGGGACCGAAGGCTTTTGAACAGTGTGCAGGTTTTGCCCGCATTACCGGAGGAAAGAATCCTCTGGATGCTACAAGTGTCCATCCGGAAAGCTATGAGGCGGCGCAGAAGCTTCTGGAGACTATGGGCTTTACTACAGAGGACATTACGGCTGGAAAGCTTGCCGGAATTTCCCGTAAGATCAAAGACTACAAAAAGCTGGCAGAAGAACTGGGAGTAGGGGAAATCACACTTCGGGATATTGTAAAAGAGCTAGAAAAACCGGCCCGTGACCCCAGAGAGGAAATGCCGAGACCGGTACTCCGCACAGATGTCCTTGATATGAAGGATCTGAAAGAAGGCATGATCCTGAAAGGAACTGTCCGCAACGTCATTGACTTTGGCGCTTTTGTAGATATCGGCGTCCATCAGGACGGCCTGGTGCATATTTCCGAGATCAGCGAAAAATACATTAAACATCCGCTGGAAGCAGTCAGCGTAGGAGATGTGGTAGACGTCCGGGTAATCGGAGTAGATATGAAGAAAAAGCGTATCAGCCTTTCCATGAAAGGAATTAAATAAATACAGAAGGATTTATGCAGAATGAAAGCTGCCGGAACGATCAGGTTCCGGCAGCCTTTACTTTTCTATAGAGGATTTCCGTTTTTTTGATTTATCCGAGCAGGGCGGAGTCGTTGGAAAACTCCTGTCCGCTTGCTTTTTCAAACTGATCCAGAAGATTTCTTACGGTCAGCTTCTTTTTTTCTTCTCCTTCAATATCCAGAATGATCTTTCCTTCCATCATCATGATCAGACGATTGCCGTGATGGATGGCATCCTGCATGTTATGGGTGATCATCATGGTGGTGAGATGATCGCGGTTGACGATCATGTCTGTGATCTCAAGAACTTTGGCGGCAGTTTTGGGGTCAAGCGCTGCGGTATGTTCATCCAGAAGCAGCAGCTTGGGTTTTTTCAGGGTTGCCATAAGAAGGGTAAGCGCCTGTCTCTGCCCGCCGGAGAGAAGTCCGACCTTGGAGGTAAGACGGTTTTCCAGCCCAAGGTCCAGAACCTTCAGAAGCTCTTTGTATTCCTCCCGTTCCTTACGGGTAATGCCCTGAAGCAGAGAACGCTTTTTGCCGCGGCGTTTTGCCAGGGCAAGGTTCTCTTCGATTCCCATGGTTGCTGCGGTTCCTGTCATGGGATCCTGGAATACGCGGCCGAGATATGCCGCTCTTTTATGTTCAGAAAGCTTGGTGACATCTGTTCCGTCAATGAGAATCTGTCCCTCATCTACCAGCCAGGTGCCTGCCACTGCATTCAGCATTGTGGATTTTCCGGCGCCGTTGCCTCCGATGACAGTTACGAAGTCGCCTTCCTTCAGGGTGAGGGAAAGACCGTTCAGGGCAAGCTTTTCATTGATGGTGCCAGGATTGAAGGTTTTATATATGTTTTTCAGTTCAAGCATTTGTATTACCTCCGCGTTTTGTCGGTTTTGCAAAATATTTTGC
>PPYE01585555.1_pt1 | contig 16206 bp, 16 predicted proteins | sample 1559881 | NCBI WGS metagenome assembly PPYE01 (sample SAMN08240022, study PRJNA423297) | Human gut metagenome, whole genome shotgun sequencing project. | reverse complement strand
ATTTTAAAGCAGGCTAAGGACGGAGACATCGTATTGATGCATGATATCCATAAACCTTCGGTGGCGGCAGTGGAAAAAGTTCTTCCTCAGCTGAAGGCAAAGGGATTTGAAGTGTGCACGGTATCTGAGCTCCTGGAAGCCAAGGGAATAAAGGTCGGCAAGGGCGATGTGGTCATTAGTGCAAACCAGATCAACAGGTATAAAAAATAGTTTACATAGAATCAGTGATTCACTCACCCGGGTAAGTGATTGACTGCAGAACTATTGTCTGAACAAAGGAAATTATTTGCCTGCGGCAAATCGCATCTGGCACGCAAAGTTGTCAAGCCCCTCAAAGAGTGAGGGGTTGGGGCGTTGAAGTGGGCTTGCTCCTCTTTTCGTATGCACAGAGAGTTCAGAAAAAGCTGGCCGGAGTATTCAGAGACAGGGGAGCGAAAAAAGATGACCACCTCTATTTTCTGAACGGAACAAAACCGCCGGCGATTCTCGTGGAAAGTTTTTTCTGTGATAACAAGGGGGACTGTGAACTGGGAAATGATATGAAAAAGCTAGGAAAATTGATTGCAGACGGTATCGCCGGAAAAACAGAATTGAGACAAAAGGGGCCGTCTGCGCCGATGCATAAGGATGTGGAAAAAAACTTTCAAATGGTGCCGGGACTGTGGACAAAAGCCGCTGAAGACGGATCGGCTGCGACCTGGGCAATTTTTGAAGGCGAAGGTACCATGCCGGAATCGATCCAGCAGCTGGAAAAGAGGATTGGAACCGAATGGCTGCCAAACTCAGGATATGAGTTTGGGTTCCGGTAAAAAAGAAAAATGAGTAAACGGTAAATCAAAGATCCGGCAGCCATAATGACTGCCGGATCTGCATTCTTACAGATCATCTATTAAGGCGGTACTTTTTGCATACGCAGTGCTTTTTGCCTCAAAAAAGTCTGTTTTAATCATGTTGGCGTTGGAGAACTGTCCGACCCAGGACATGGACTCCGGTTCAGTTTCATTACCGGGATAAATGGGTTCAAAGCCGAGATTTTGGCATCTCAGATTTCCCAGGTACCTGATATATTCCTGCACCATTTCCTTTTTAAGCCCCTGGATCTCATCGCCGATTACATAGTGTCCCCAGCGTATCTCCTGTTCACAACCCTTTTTGATCATCCGGCGATAGTCATTGATACAGTCAGCATTGAACAGGGAGGGCTCTTCTTTTTTTAATTCCAGCAGAATATTTTTAAACAGCCACAAATGAGTATTTTCGTCCCTGTTGATATACCGGATTTCCTGTACAGAACCCGGCATACGGTGATTTCTTCCGAGATTATAAAAAAACATAAATCCGCTGTAGAAGTAAATGCCTTCTAAGATGTAGTTGGCAACAAGTGTTTTTACGAAAGTTTCTGCATTTTTATTGGTCTGAAAATCATTATAGAGGTCACCGATGAATTGATTTCTCTCCAGCAGATGAGGATCGTCTTTCCACTGATACAGGATATCATTTCTTTCCTGAGGCTCGCAGATCGTATCCAGCATATAGCTGTAACTCTGGCTGTGGACTGCCTCCTGGAATGCCTGGATCGACAGGCACAGATTGACCTCATTGGCCGTGATATATTCACTGATATTCGGAAGGTTTGCCGTCTGGATGCTGTCCAGGAAGATAAGAAAAGAAAGGATCTTATCATATGCCCGGCGCTCAGGCCCCGCAAGCTGCTTATAATCTTTGATGTCTGTCCCCAGATTGATCTCTTCAGGTATCCAGAAATTATTCATAGCCTGGCGGTACCAGATGCTGACCCAGGGGTATTTCATATTATTAAAATCATTCAGGTTTGTTGTATTTCCGTTGATCATCCTGCGCTTTCGGACATCCGTGTCACCGTAAGGATTAAACAGAGGTTTTTTTGTAAGTTCTGTCATTGATTCTCTCTCTTTCTGTAGTTAAGAAGAACAAACTTCGCAATCTTCAACTTCAAGGCTTTTGGACCGCATGTAATAAATTGTTTTGACTCCCTGTTCCCATGCCAGGATATAGAGGTCCAGGACTTTTCGGAACGTGTATTCATTGGTGATATACAGATTCATGCTCTGTGCCTGGTCGATGTGTCTCTGACGGACACCGCATGCTCTCACAGACCAGGTCTGGTCAATATAGTGGGCATTTTTATAATACCAGAACGTCTCCATGGACAGTTCAGGGGCAACTCTTGGGATCAGCCCATATTTTTTCTCTTCCAGAAAGTACCGGTTCATGACAGGATCCAGGCCTGCCGTGGTTCCGGCAATAATGCTGGTGCTGCTTGTAGGTGCTGCGGCAAGCAGATAGCCGTTGCGCAGCCCGTGTTTTTTGATCCGGTCCTCAAGTACTTTCCAGCGTCCTTTTGTGAGACCACGCTTTCTGAAATATTCCCCGGTCTGCCAGTCACTGCCCGGGAAATACGGATAATATCCTTTTTCTTGGGAAATTTTTGAACTGGCTTCCAGTGCGGCATAATGGATATCGGAAAATACTCTTTCTGCGAATTTTAAATGTTCTTCGCTCTCCCATTGTATTTTATGCTTTGCCAGCATGTGGTGATAACCGCTGACTCCGAGGCCTACGGGGCGGTATCTTCTGCTGTTGATCTCGGCATAAGGCACAGGAAAAAAGTTCAGGTCGATTACATTGTCCAGGGCCCTCACTGCACTTTCTGTGACATAGGACAGCTGCTCGTAATCGGTGACACAGAGATTCCCGAGGGAGAGGCTTGCCAGATTGCAGACTACAAAGTCTCCTGGTTTTGTGACGTTCACAACGACTTCCTCACCACCGATAATTTCAATTCTCTGTTCTGTCTGTACGGAGGCGCTCATATTCTGGGCGATCTCGGTACAGAGGTTGCTGCAGTAGATGATACCCTTGTGTGGGTTGGGATTTGCACGGTTGACATGATCCCGGTTGAATGTAAATGGCGTTCCGGTCTCTGCTGCACTTTTGATAATCATCCTCACGATATCTTTGATGGGGATCACACGCTTACTGATTCTGTCATCCCGGACACAGTCCAGATATTTTTCTGTCCACTCCGTTCCATAGCAGTCTTCCAGTGCATAACCTTTGACTGTGAGTATGTCGTGGGGGCACATCAGGTACCAGCTGCCTTCAATATTATCTCTTGCCTGTTCCCAGAAATAGTCGGGATAGCAGACTGCAGGGAACACGTCGTGGGCTTTCATTCGTTCATCTCCGTTGTTTGTCCGGAGACTCAGAAATTCGGGAAGGTCTTTGTGCCAGACGTCCAGGTAAACGGCCACGGCACCCTGCCGCATTCCAAGCTGGTCTACGGCCACAGCCGTATCATTTGCAAGCCGTATCCAGCGGATCACGCCTCCCGCGGCTCCCTCAAATCCCCGGATCGAGCTTCCGCTGGCCCTCACTTTTCCGAAGTAAAGGCCCATGCCTCCTCCAAATTTGCTTACTTTGGAAAAGCTGTCAATGCTTCGGTATATTCCGTCCAGGCTGTCCGGAACCGTGTCAATGAAACAGGAAGAGAGCTGATGGTAAGGTTTTCTGGCATTGGAAAGAGTCGGAGTGGCCATGGTGACTTGAAGGAGGCTTAACATATCATAAAAACGTTTGACCCACTGATTTCTGTCTTCTGTTTCCTTCATCGCCAGATGCATGGCGATGCCCATGAACATTTCCTGGGGAGTCTCCAGAGGATTCCCCTGCCGGTCCCGGATCACATACCGGCTGAGCAGAAGTTCCAGGCCGGAATAGTGAAACAGGCTGTTTCGCTCCGGCCGGATCCAGGATGAAAACAAACGGATCTCATCTTTAGAGTAATGTTTCAGGATATAATCTCCATATAAATTCTGCTGACTCAAAAATATAATTTTATCACAGAAATTCCGGATATGGTATTCTTCTAAATTGTTTTTAACCACAGATTCGAACTCCAGGATCTTGAGCCTTGCGGCAATATTCTCCCATTTGGGAGCCTCCTGGGAAGTGAGCTCGGCGGCCGCCTTTACAAGCAGAAGGAGTTTCTCATGATCCTCCATATTTTCCTTCAGAAAACTCTGAAACTTCTCGTTCAGGATATTTAAGTCATATTCTTTCTGCAGAAACTCATTTTGTATGGATTTAAGAAGGTTTCCAATCGGAAATTCCTCTGTCCGGAATGCTTCCAGTATCGTCTGTCTTACAATGACAGCGTTTTCGGAGCCCTGTGCTCTTGTTATGTTTTTCATATGAATTGTTCACCTTTCAACTATATGTAGGATGCTAAAAATTATATTAACACAATATATTGATCTTGACAACGCATATCAAGAATAAAACTGATGCAAAGAGACACGGGAATATATTCCTCCTGGGAAATTTCACAGGAATTGTGCAGCTTCATTGTTTGATAGCCCCTCTCCCTAAAGCCTTTGTATATATTGATTACATTTTCAAGGTCTGTTAGGATGGATTTGTTGAAAATAACAACACAGTAAAGATCAGAAGATTCCGTCTGATGTGTTGTGCTCAATACCCAGGCGCCGGGCTTTGAGTCCAGTTGACGAAGAAAGGATGAAAAATTATGATGCAGAAAATTCAAAAATTCGGCGGGGCGATGTTTACTCCGGTTCTCTTGTTCGCCTTCGCGGGAATTGTCATAGGGATCGGAACCCTGTTTACCACAGAGACTATTATGGGCAGTCTTGCTGCTCCGTCCAGCATGTGGTACAAATGCTGGAATGTGATATTACAGGGCGGCTGGACCGTATTTAACCAGCTCCCTCTCCTGTTTGTTGTCGGACTTCCAATTGGCATGGCGAAAAAACAGAATGCCCGGTGCTGTATGGAAGCTTTGGTTTTATATCTCACATTTCACTATTTCCTGAGCACGATCCTTTCCCAGTGGGGAGGAGTCTTCGGGGTTGACTTCGCACAGGAAGTCGGCGGCACAAGCGGTCTCACAATGATCGCAAATATAAAAACCCTGGATATGGGTATGATGGGCGCACTCGCTATCGCGGGAATCGTCATTTACTTACATAACCGTTTCTTTGACACGGAACTTCCGGAATGGCTGGGTACGTTCAGCGGCTCCACCTTCGTATTCATGGTCGGATTTTTCGTGATGATTCCGGTGGCAGTCCTCGCAGCATTATTATGGCCCAAAATCCAGATTGGTATGTTTGCATTCCAGGGATTTGTCAAAGGAGCGGGAGCTCTCGGAATATGGGTCTTCGTCTTTTTAGAGAGAGCCCTGATTCCTTTTGGCCTGCACCATATCTTATATTCACCGTTTTATTACGACAATGTGGTGGTACCCGGAGGACTTTATGCCTACTGGGCAACCAAGCTGCCTGAGATCGCAGCGTCCGGTGCATCTTTAAAATCGTTGGTTCCTATGGCCGGATTCACATCCACTGGGTTCTCAAAAATCTTCGGATGTCCGGGGATCGCACTGGCTTTTTACTCAACTGCGAAGAAAGAGAAGAAAAAGAAGATCCTGGGTCTGCTAATTCCGATCACACTGACCGCGATTTTCTGCGGCGTGACAGAGCCGATCGAGTTTACCTTCCTGTTCGTGGCGCCTGTACTCTTTGTAGTCCACGCACTGCTGGCGGCCACCTTATCCACTACCATGTATCTGGCAGGAATCGTAGGAATCCACTCCGGCGGAGCGATCGAAATGGCTTCTTTAAACTGGATTCCTCTGATGGGAAATCACTGGAAACAGTATCTGCTCCTGCTGGTCATCGGCCTTGTATTTACCGGAATTTATTTTGTGGTATTTAAATTTCTGATTCAGAAATTTGATTTCAAGACACCGGGTCGGGAAGATGATGATGAGATTAAATTTGGTTCCAAGAAAGAGTTCAGGGAGAAGAAAGGTTCTAAGCAGGACCAGAAAATAGAGTTTGCGCAGCTGATCCTTGAAGGCCTGGGAGGAAAGGATAACATAGAAGATGTGACAAACTGTGCAACCAGGCTCAGGGTCAATGTAAAAGATGAAAAGCTTTGTAAGGACGACCCTTATTTTAAATCCATAGGAGCCCATGGCTGCTCAGTGAATGGAAAGTCATTCCAGGTTATTATCGGCCTGAAAGTAGCGGGCGTCCGGGACGATTTTGAGAGTTTACTGTAGTAGGTTGAATTAAGAAAGCAGGGATAAAGATGATGAATGTAAAAAGCAGCAGATTAGACAGGTATTACAATATCGCCAGGGTCCTCCTTTGCCTGACACCGTTCGTGTGCCTTGCGTACCTTTCCATGGGAGCGGCCAGAGTGGGAGGCTCAGTCTCAGCCGCGATCGGGGAGGACCCTAAGCTTGCGGTGATGTTTCTGGTGTCTATGATCAATCCGTTTATCGCATACCTCATGACGTTTATGCAGAAGAAATTACACATGGATGCTGCCTATGCAGTTGTCAATCTCACCCTGCTCATTGCGGCAGAAATCATGCTTCAGAACATCTGGTATATCCTGCTCCTTGGGTTTATACTGTATAAGACAACCCGGGAGAGCGGACTGACCGTCAGGGAGAGCTTTAAAAAAGTTTGGAGGAATCAGTTTCTGAGTGTTATTTCAGGGAGCCTTGTCGTGATCGCGCTGTGCTCTGTCTGCCTGTTTGCAACCATAAGAATTGCGCTGCATTAAGCAGAAAATGGACGTAATTTCTACCGGATAAGTATCCATCTAACAATAGTTTTTTACCACTATTGTAGGAGCGCATTTTAAAGCGCGACGGAAATAGTGGTAAAAAACTCATTGAATGAAATATCTGTTTACATATCTCCGATAGAGAAGTTCACCAGGCGAAAATAGTCTTTTACATCCGGAATCGTCAGACGGAGGCACAGAGGGCCGCCGTTTTTTCTGTATTCCTGATATAAACCTTTCTGGATCATGCGGCTGTTCCATATATCCAGAGGCTTACCGCCGTCAGTCCAAAGAATCACCGGCCCGCTGCAATGGTCTGCAAGGCACAGAAATTCATCCAGGTTAAAAATATAAAGTTTTATCATTGATCTGCCCTCCTTTCATAGATTACAGTTTTTAGGAGAGAAAGAATCGGGGCCCTGTTTCTGTTCTGCTTATCTGTAATATCATTATAACGAAAAAATACAGATAAAAATATAAGATTACTGCTGCTTTATATCACTATCCTGCCATTTGCGTCGGTATTCTTTTGGTGAACATCCCATGGTTTCCCGAATGCGTGTGCGATCTGAGAGACCGTCAGTTTTTCAGAATAATGCTCCTGAACGTACTGCATTATGGATTTTATTTTTTTTGAGTCCAGAGATTTTGTGGCGTACAGGACATTGGAATTGACCAGACCGCCGGAACCGGCAGGAAAGCTCATTTTTCCGCCCGGAGTGTAATATTCCAGAGTTTCTTTTTGGATATAAAATAATCCGGCCTCCTTATGCAGTGCCAGGGGATCTGACCGCCGATACAGCGGTCAAACTCTACATAGGAACAGGTATATGGAAAATTCGGGCCAAAATCCGGGAAATGTGAAAATTCACAGCTTTTGTTCTGTGTCACGGAACCAATGACCGCTCCCTAAACCCGGCAAATCTATTGTCACCGGATGCTTTTGGGGTGTACTATTTGGTCAGTGAAGAAAACAACAAAGCAAATGCTAGGAGGATGTTGATTATGACAAAGAAGAAATATGCAGTTACAGTGGCAGGAGGAGGCAGCACATTTACACCGGGTATCGCTCTGATGCTCTTAGAGCACATGGACCGTTTTCCAATCAGAAAAATCATGTTTTACGACAATGACGCCGAGAGACAGGAAGTAGTGGCACAGGCATGCCGGATTTACCTGAAAGAGCATGCACCGGAAATTGAATTTGGATATACGACGGACCCGGAGACTGCATTTACAGACATTGATTTCGTACTGGCACATATCCGGGTAGGGAAATATGCCATGAGAGAGCTGGATGAAAAAATTCCGTTAAAATACGGGGTGCTCGGACAGGAAACCTGCGGACCGGGAGGAATTGCTTACGGAATGCGTTCCATAGGCGGCGTTATCGAGATTTTAGATTATATGGAACAGTATTCTCCGAATGCCTGGATGCTGAACTACTCAAATCCGGCAGCCATCGTTGCGGAGGCTACCAGGAGGCTGCGTCCTGATTCCAAGATCCTGAACATCTGCGACATGCCGATCGACCTGGAAGAGAAAATGGCAGATATGTGCGGGCTGTCTTCCAGAAAAGAGATGCAGGTCGGATATTATGGGCTGAACCACTTCGGATGGTGGCATAAGATTTATGACAATAACGGAAATGATCTGATGCCGCAGATTAAAGAGCATATGAAAGCAAACGGTTTTGCGGACGCATTGTCCGATACAAACCAGCATGTGGATGAAAGCTGGGTACATACCTTCCAAAAGGCAAGAGATGTCTACGCAGTAGATCCGGAGACGATCCCGAATACCTACTTAAAATATTATCTGTTCCCTGATTATGTGGTAGAAACCTCTGATCCGGAGTACACAAGGGCCAATGAAGTCATGGACGGACGGGAGAAATTTGTGTTCGGAGAGTGCAGGCGGATTGTAGAAAACGGCACAAGCAAAGGATGTGCGTTTGAGGCGGATGCACATGCAACTTATATCGTTGACCTCGCCTGTGCCATCGCTGAGAATACACAGGAAAGATTCCTCCTGATCGTTCCGAATGAAGGGGCAGTGGAAAACTTTGACCGCACAGCCATGGTTGAGATTCCCTGTATCGTAGGCTGCAACGGATATGAAAAGATCTGCCAGGGAGCAATTCCTCAGTTCCAGAAAGGATTGATGGAACAGCAGGTAAGTGTAGAAAAACTGACAGTGGAAGCGTGGATCGAGGGAAGCTATCAGAAACTGTGGCAGGCGCTGACTCTTTCAAAGACAGTTCCGAGTGCAAGGATTGCAAAACTGATTTTGGATGACCTGATCGAAGCAAACAAAGACTTCTGGCCGGAACTGAAATAAGTCAAATGGGAGGTATGGGATGTTCGGATTTTTAAAGGGAAAAAGTAAAAAAGAGAAGATATTTTATTCCATGGTAACAGGAAAGAGTATTGATCTTTCTGAGGTAGATGATGAAATGTTTGCAGGAAGGGTTCTGGGTGACGGGATTGCTGTCTGGCCGGAGGAGGATGTGTTTTCGGCTCCCTGCACCGGTACAGTGACTACGGTGACGGATACAAAGCATGCCATCGGTCTTGAGAACGGTGACGGTGTTCAGGTGCTCATTCATATCGGACTGGACACGGTAAAACTTGATGGAAAGGGCTTTGAAACTTATGTGGAGCCAGGACAGAAGGTAAAAGTCGGTGATCCCCTTGTAAAGGTGGACCGTCAGATGCTCAGGGAAGAAAAAATTCCGGACGTCTCCATGCTGGTTTTCATAGAACCAAACGGACATAAACTGACTAAATTTTATACACGACAGACAGTGGAGGCGGGAACAAGTCCTCTGGTGGAATACGAGTAGGAAATTTCTCCATTATTGCAAGGCAGGTATCATGAGGATATCTGCCTTCTTGCATCAATGGACAAAATGTGGGAAATAGAGTAAAATTAGGGTAAGATTCAGGAACCAGAAGGCGGCGGAAGCATTTATGAGGTAGATGTCTTTATGAAATTAGATGAACTGGTGAACAAGCATTACGGACAGCTCAATGAAAATGATTTATACATATGGAATTACATATTTTCACACAGGAAAGAGTGTGAAAAGCTTACCATAGACCAGCTGGCTTTTAAGTGCAGTGTGTCGAGGACAACCGTTCTGCGGTTTGCCCAGAAACTGTCCTTAAAAGGTTATGGTGAACTAAAGGTCTTTTTAAAGCTTGATAATCAGGAGGCAAAGGAAAACATCGGGCATGTGGACATGGTCTGTGAGTCTTACCGCCGGGTGATCGACAGCATGAAAGAAAAGGACTGTACAGATATCTTTAGGAAGTTTGATCAGGCAAAGAATATCTACGTGTATGGGATCGGCATGATCCAGTCTTCCATTAAAAAAGAGTTAAAGCGGACCTTCATGATGAGCGGGAGGCTGATCTATGATCTGAGCGGATATGAGGAAGCGGAAAGGCTTCTCAGCATTGTCACGGAGGATGACTTGTTTATCATCATATCTGTTTCAGGAGAGAATGAATTTATCAATAACTTTACTAAAAATCTAAAGATCCGGGGCGTCTCTGTGCTGTCCATCACGAAGCTTCGGGAAAATACGCTGGCACATATGGCGGACTATGCTCTCTACGTTACTGAGACGGTGTTTTCCCAGCCGTTCAGTCACATAGAGTATGATTCTCTCACATCATATTTCATTTTGATTGAGATTTTATTTTTAAAGTACATGGAATATAAGACAAAAAAAGAGGAGATAGCGGATGAGGCTGGAAACCCTGATTGAAGAAAATTATGATAAACTGAATGAAAATGATTTGAGTGTCTGGAACTATATTCTGCGGCATAAGAAGGAGTGTCAGACCATGTCGATCCAGGAGCTGGCAAAACAGTGCCATGTGTCCCACACAACAGTCTCAAGATTTACTCATAAACTGGGGATGGAAGGCTACGGGGAACTGAAGATTTTTTTGAAATGGGACAGCCGGGAGGAGGAATCCTTCGATGTGAGGGAGATCGAGCGGGTCTACCAGGACTACATAAAGACTCTGGATATGATGAAGGACAGGGACTGTTCTGATGTCTCAGAGATGCTTTCCAAGGCCGGAAGCATATATGTATACGGAACAGGAGCGGTCCAGAAAAATGCTGCAAGAGAGTTAAAGAAGAACCTGCTTTTCCTGGACTATTTATGTAATTTGATTGAAGGACGAGATGAAATAAAGATGGTGCTGGAAATCGTAAAAGAGGGAGATGTATTTTTTCTGTTTTCTCTTTCCGGTGAAAATGCCTTTGTCAATGAGCTGACAGGCAGGCTGAAAGCAAAGGGTGTCAAAATCATCTCTGTGACAAAAGTGGGGAATAATGAGCTGTCGAGGCTCAGTGATATCAGCCTTCAGTTCTATGCTCATCCGGTGCTGAAGGGAAGGTGTAATTCCGATGTATATATGACGGCTCAGTTTTTTGTGGTCAATGAGTTTTTACTTTTAAAGGGATTGGAGTATGGAAGAAGTGAAGAGTGAATTCTAAAAGGTACAATAGACGGTCTTTCTCTTTTCTGTTAAAATAAAAAGAAAAATCAGGTGGTGACAGATCATGTTTGTAGAAGAAAGACAGCAAAAGATTCTTGAACTTTTGCATGAAAATCAGAAAGTAAAAGTAAAAGAGCTGAGCCGGATGTTTGAGGTTACAGAAGACTGTATCCGGAAAGATCTGGCCAGTATGGAAGGCCGCGGCCTTTTAAAGCGTGCCTATGGAGGCGCCGTTCTGACGGAAGGCATGCACCCGGGGCACAGCAATGCGGTTTCTTCAAGGAAGGAAACGAACCTGAAAGAAAAACAGAGGATTGCAAAAAAAGCGGTAAAGCTGATCAGCGACGGGGATGTGGTTTTTTTGGACACATCCACAACGAACCTGGAGGTTGCGCGGGAAATCATCCGTTCTAAACGGAAAGTGACGGTCGTAAGCTGTATGCTGGATATCGCAAATCTGTTCGCAGCAGATGTAAACACTGGATTTATACTTTTAGGAGGAGAGTTCAACCGTTCTCAGATTGGGTTCCTGGGTTCGCTGACCCTTTCTATGATGGAGAACTTCAGATTTGATCTCTGCTTTATGGGTGTTGTCGGGGCGGATATAAAAGGAAATGAAGTCACTACCTATGTTCCGGAGGACGGAGCTATGAAGCGGAAGGCCATTGATAAAAGCCGCAGAAGATATCTGGTGATGGAGACAAAAAAGTTTGATTTCCAGGCAAATTATGTCTTCACAGATTTCACACAGGTAGATGGGGTGATCTGTGAGAAGGAGCCTCAGGAAGAGATAAGAGAAGTGCTGAGAGAATATGGAACAGAGATCATAGCATGACAGTTCCTGTATGATCTCCGCTCGATTTTTGAAATGTATGGATAAATAAGATCATAGGCAAAGTATCTGTAAAATATGGACAGATACTTTGCCTGTTGTATTGATTCGCTGATTTTAAAAGCTTTTTTAAATTTGTACCACCCTGTCCACCCAGCCGCGGTAAAAATTCTCTTCATGAGATACAAGAAGTACGGTGCCCGTGAATTTTTTCAATGCGTCTTTCAATGCTTCTTTGGCCGCTGCTTTTGAATACAGCAGGTTCATTTGCTCCTCTTTTATATAAAGAGACTGGAAAGCAGATTTTAAAAAATCTGAGATCGTTATGTTATGTTCCCCTTTGTTAAGCTGGAATTCTGCTTCTTTAAAAAGCTGTTTTTCGCCGAATGAATGTGATAAATCTTTAATATCTAATAAGCTCATGATGATCGTGATCCTTTCCTATCATATAAAAAGACAGAAGACAAAATACATTACTGTATCTGCCTTCTGCCGTATCTTAGAGACGGTGTATTATAAAACAACAAAAGGCCGCGGACAAAACATTGTCCGCAGCCTTATAGCATGGGATTTTTCGGGAAAACGGGTATCCAAATAAGAACTGCTCATGCAGCCGCAGATGATTCTTGATTCGGATCTGTCTACCGATGAAATCTTAAAGCGGGCAGGTGCCGCCATACTCTGCAAAATGTCCTACATCCCTTCGTGGAATGTTCGTCTCACAACCTCTTCCTGCTGTTCTCTGGAAAGCTTATTAAAGTTTACCGCATATCCGGAAACACGGATCGTCAGTGTCGGATACTTGTCCGGATGTTCCATTGCGTCAATCAATGTCTCGCGGTTGAATACGTTGACATTCAGGTGATGAGCGCCCTGTACAAAGTAACCGTCCAGGATATTTGCAAGATTTTCTTCTCTCTGGCCCTGATCTTTTCCTAAGGCCTCCGGTACAATGGAGAAGGTGTTGGAAACACCATCCTGGCATACGTCGCGGTAAGGGATCTTGGCTACGGAATTTAGAGAAGCCAGAGCGCCGCTGTTGTCCCGTCCGTGCATTGGGTTTGCACCAGGAGCAAGAGGCTCTCCTAATTTTCTTCCGTCTGGTGTGGAGCCCGTTTTCTTTCCATACATAACATTGGATGTGATGGTAAGCGCAGATAATGTATGGATGGCATTTCTATAGATCGGGTGTTTCTTTAATTCCTCAGAGAATAAAGTGACAGTGTTGACGGCCAAGTCGTCTGCCCGGTCATCGTCATTGCCGTATTTCGGGAAGTCTCCTTCAGTCTCAAAATCTACAGCCACACCGTTTTCATTGCGGACCGGTTTTACAGCGGCATATTTGATCGCTGATAAGGAGTCTGCCGCGATGGAAAGACCTGCCACGCCGTATGCTGCGATACGCTCCATATTGGTATCGTGCAGTGCGAACTGGCTCGCCTCGTAGGCATATTTGTCATGCATATAATGGATGATATTTACTGTGTCAACGTATAATTCGGCCACATAAGAAAGAACCTTTTTGTAGTTTGCCCAAACTTTTTCGTAGTCCAATACTTCATCGGTGATCGGCTCGATGCCCGGAATGACTTCAATCCCCTTTTTCTCATCGATGCCGCCGTTGATTGCATACAGCAGGGACTTGGCAAGGTTGCAGCGCGCTCCGAACAGCTGGGTCTGTTTTCCGACTTTCATAGCAGACACACAGCAGGCGATAGCATAATCATCTCCGTAAATCGGTCTCATGACATCGTCATTTTCATACTGGATAGAGTCTGTGTCAATGGAAACTTTGGAGCAGAACTTTTTGAAGTTCGCCGGAAGCTTTTCAGACCAGAGGACAGTCAGGTTCGGCTCCGGAGCTGTTCCCAAATTATAAAGAGTATGGAGATAACGGAAAGAAGTCTTTGTTACAAGCGGTTTGCTGTTGATTCCGATGCCGCCGATGGACTCTGTGATCCAGGTAGGGTCTCCTCCGAATAATTCATCGTACTCCGGTGTCCTTAAATGTCTTACAAGACGAAGCTTGATGATAAACTGGTCGATCAGTTCCTGGGCGTCTTTCTCCGTCAGAACGCCGTTTTCCAGGTCGCGCTGAATATAAATATCAAGGAAAGTGGAAGTACGTCCGAGGGATGTAGCCGCACCGTTGTTTTCTTTTACACCGGCAAGATAAGCCATATATACGGCCTGAACAGCCTCTTTGGCGTTGGATGCGGGTTTAGAGATATCCACTCCGTAGGAAGCAGCCATTTCTTTGATCGCTCCTAAAGCACGGATCTGCTCGGATACTTCCTCTCTTGCACGGATGCGGTCTTCGCTCATCGGTCCGTCTAAGGCATCCAGATCACGTTTCTTTTCTTCAACGAGATAATCAATTCCATAGAGGGCGGCACGGCGGTAGTCTCCGATTACACGTCCTCGTCCGTATGCATCCGGAAGCCCTGTCAAAAGACCGGCAGTCCTTGCAAGTCTTGTGCGCTGCGGATAAGCGTCAAAGACACCTTCGTTGTGTGTCTTGCGGTATTCATTGAAGTGACGGTCAATTTCCGGATTCAGCTTGTATCCGTACTGCTCCAGAGAAGAATGGGCCATTCTCTTTCCGCCGTATAAGTTTACGATACGTTTTAACGGAGCATCTGTCTGAAGACCGACGATGACTTCATTTTCTTTGTCGATATATCCGGGAGCGAAGTTTGTGATGCCGGAGATGATGTCAGTTTCTACATCTAAAACTCCGCCTTTTTTTGTTTCTTCGGAAAGCAGTTCTTCGCATTTGTTCCACACTTTTTCCGTTTTTTCTGAAACACCTGCCAGGAAAGAGTCATCGCCCTCATATAACGTATAATTTTTCTGTATAAAGTCCCTTACGTTGGTTTCCTTTGTCCATTTTCCATCTTTAAAGCCATTCCATTCTTTTAACATTGTTTTCCTCCGTATTGATCAAAATAGGTTTTTTGAAGTTGTTTGGTACGTTCCTTGTCCATTGCCGGAACTCCTTTGAGTGGGTAAGAAAGATTCATTACCTCATATTTGTTGGCACCGAGCAGATGATAGGGAAGAAGCTCTACCTTTTCTACGTTTGGTATGCGGTCTATGTATTCCTTTAATTCCTGCATGTGCTCTTCGCTGTCTGTAAGTCCCGGAACTACGACATGGCGAATCCATAGTTTCGTGCTGTTTTGTTCCAATGCCTTTAGAAATTCGTTGAACCGCTCCATCGGTCTTCCTGTCATAGACTCGTAAGCCAGTTCGGTTATTTCTTTGAGGTCTAAAAGTACCAGATTCGTGTAAGAGAGGATCTCATCATAATCTCCCTGTCCGAAGCCTGCGGTGTCAATGCACGTATGGATACCTTCCTGTCTGCAGAGTTTCAGGGTCTTAAGCAAAAACTCCGGCTGCATCAGCGGCTCTCCGCCCGAAAAGGTCACTCCGCCGTTCTGTTTAAAGTACGGCTTAAAGCGGGAAATCTTTTTCACCAGTGCCTCCGGAGTTATCTCTTCACCGCCCTGAAACTCCCAGGTGTCGGGGTTATGGCAGAACTTACACCGAAGGGCACAGCCCTGGAAAAAGACTACGCTGCGGATGCCCGGGCCGTCCACTAATCCCATGGATTCCATGGAATGGATGTGTCCAACAATCATAGGAACCTCCTGTAAAAATGTTGATTGGCTGCCTGGGATACGAGTATAAGCGGTTTATGGAAGGACAAAGTAGGCAAGCCCACACCTCATCTTCCCAACACCCCACTCTTTGAGGGGCTTGACAACTTTGCGTGCCAGATGCGATTTGCCAAAAGCAAATAATTTCCTTACGCATCTGTGCACAACCCGCGGAGCGTTTTTATTTCATGGGGAAGGTCGTAGAACTTTCCTGTGAAATAAAAAAAGCCGCACGTCCAGGCAGAGTGCCCAGACGGTCGGCTAAAAATTCATTGTCATACTTCCTGTGGTAAACTCCACTTGTCCGTCAGTCATATGACTTATGTCTTTAAAATACTATACCTGGCACCGGAATGTCAACCCCGGAATCGAAATATTTAATGTAAAATTTTTAGCCGGCTCCATCATAACCTGGATGCTTCTGCCTGTCTACCGGGTATCTGATAAAAGTTTTCATGTTTAAAATTCAGAAAATCCGGGCATGTTCATAGTATGAAGAAGAAATCAAACATTTGGATGTTTTTCCTTGCCGCCGCAGTGATCTTCTCTGTGG
>PPYE01357858.1_pt1 | contig 16211 bp, 12 predicted proteins | sample 1559881 | NCBI WGS metagenome assembly PPYE01 (sample SAMN08240022, study PRJNA423297) | Human gut metagenome, whole genome shotgun sequencing project. | reverse complement strand
CGGAACTGGTCGCCGCCCTCCATATACATATCAGCCGGGAAGCGCAGCTCGGGGCGCTCCTCCAGCACAGCGGCGTGGGTGGAGCCGGAGTCGAACCAGACATCCATGATGTCGGTGTCCTTGGTCCACTCGGAAGCACCGCACTTTTCGCACACTTCGCCTGCGGGGATGATCTGCTCGGCTTCGTACTTATACCATGCATCGGAACCTTCCTTGCGGAACAGGTCGCTGACAGCCTTGATGGTGGCATCGGTGATGTGGTAGGTGCCGCACTTCTTGCAATAGAATGCAGGGATAGGCACGCCCCAGGTGCGCTGGCGGCTGATGCACCAGTCGTTGCGGTCGCGTACCATGCCCTTCATGCGGTCATGGCCCCAATCCGGCATCCAGGTAACGGTGTCGATGGCCTTGTAGACATCCTCGCGGAACTTTGCGATGGAGCAGAACCACTGTTCCGTTGCACGGAAGATGATGGGGTGATGGCAGCGCCAGCAGTGCGGGTACTGATGCTTGATGTGCACCTGACCCATGACAGCACCGGACTCGGTCAAATCGGCCAGAATGGTCTTGTTGGCAGCCCACACGCGCTGACCTGCATACTTACCGGCCAGCTCGGTCAGATAGCCGCCATCGTCCACGGGGACGGTGATGGGCACCTGCGGATACTTCTGGCAGACGTTGAAGTCGTCCACGCCGTGGCCGCCTGCGGTATGGACGCAGCCGGAACCGCTTTCCAGCGTGACGTGATCGCCCAGAATAACCCAGCCCTCCTTGGGCAGGTAGACGTGGTTGTAGCGCATCAGCTCGAACTCGGTACCGGGGACCGGCTCACCCACGATCTCGTAGTTCTCGATGTGGCAGGCGTCCATGACGCTCTTGACCAGTTCGGTGGCCATGATGTGGAACTCATCGCCGATCTTGACGAAGGAGTACTCGAACTGGCCGTTCAGGCAGATCGCCTCGTTAGCGGGCAGAGTCCAAGTGGTGGTGGTCCAGATGACGAAGTAGGTCTTGTCCATCGGGATGCCGTGCTTTGCCAGCACACCGTTGGGGTCCTGAGAGACGTGGAAACGCACGAAGATGGAATCGCAGTCGTCCTCGCCGTACTCGATCTCGGCCTCTGCCAGAGCCGTGCGGCAGTCCGGGCACCAGTACACGGGCTTCAGGCCCTTGTAGATGTAGCCCTTCTTTGCCATCTCGCCAAAAATCTCGATCTGGCGTGCCTCGAACTCAGGCTTCAGGGTCAGATACGGATGCTCGAAATCGCCGATAACGCCCAGACGCTTGAACTGGTCGCTCATGATATCGATGTGCTCAGTAGCAAACTTTTCGCAGATCTGGCGCAGTTCCAGCTTGGAAATGTCCTTCTTCTTATCACCGACGGAGGACAGAGCCTTCAGCTCGATGGGCAGGCCGTGGGTATCAAAGCCGGGCACATAGGGAGCCTGGAAACCCTCCATGTTCTTATCGCGGATAATGATATCCTTGATGATCTTGTTCAGGGCAGTACCCATGTGGATATTACCGTTTGCGTACGGAGGGCCGTCATGCAGGATGAACTGCGGCTTGCCCTCGTTGTGCTTCATGAGCTGATTGTACAGGTCGTTGTCGTCCCAATCCTTCAGCATGACCGGCTCCTTCTTGGGCAGGCCGGCACGCATTTCAAACAGGGTCTTGGGCAGGTTCAGAGTACTATCGTACTGCGATTTGTTCTTAGCCAATGGTTTACACTCTCCTCTATATTTCCTTATGGGGTTGCCTTACTCGCTGAACTTGACACCCTGAAAAGCATCGTAGTCCGGCTCGTCCGGCTTAAAATCAGCAGGAGGCGCGGGCGGCGGGTCCTGCTTGAGCTGGCTCTCATCCTTTGCCCAGAAATCCTCGCTGCTGTCAGCTGCCTTGTCGTCGTCATCTTCAACAACGGCAGCAGGTTCTGCATCTTCCTGTGCGGGCTGTGCAGGCTCTGCTTCCGGCTCCTGCACGTCCGCTGCCTGCGGCTGGGCTGCAGCGGCAGGCTCACTTTCCTCTGCAGCAGGCTCTGCCTGTTCGGCATCCTGTGCAGCCGTTTCCTTCTGGAACTCCGGCAGACGGCTCAGCGACTCCACATGGCTGCGGTACAGGTTGAGCACATCAGACTTGAAGCGGGTCACTTCCAGACGCACGCGGTCATACTCGCGTTCCTCTGCAAGGCGCTTCTCGTTTGCTTCGTTCTCAATCTCGTCTGCACGGTCGTTTGCCTTCTGCAGCAGTTCGTTGGCATCGCGGATGATATCATCACCGCGCAGATTTGCACGATGGATGATCTCTTCTGCTTTCTGGTTTGCTTCGCGGATGACATTTTCGCCCATGCGCTGTGCATTGATCAGCGCGCTCTTGAGCATTTCACCATCTGCCTCAAAGCTCTTCAGTTCATCGTGCAGCTTCTGGTTTTCAGCAGTCAGGTCCGCAATCTGCTTGCGAAGCTGTTCCGCCTGCGCATCGTCGTCCCGCAGCTGTTCTTCCACCTTATCCAGAAAACGGTCTACGTCCTCTGTGCGGTAGCCGCGGAGGTTTTTCTCAAATTGCACAGAACGGACATCCTGCGGAGTCAGCATAGTCATTTCCTCCCGTTGCTTTTAATATTGAAAAAATTCGATGATTGACCGATCTTTTCTGCTTTTGCCGGGCAGTGCAGTCAGGTTGAAGCGGCCCTTGCCGCGCACCGTGAACACATCGCCCTCATATACCTGCGCATGAGGTTTATCCGCCGGCAGGTGGTTGATCTCCACCCTGCCCGCCTCGATCAGTTCCGAAGCCTGTCCTCGGCTGCAGTGCAGCATAGCTGCCAGCACAGCGTCCAGCCGCAGGGACGATACCGTTGCACTGTGCATCTCACGCTCCGCCTGCGGAAACTGCGGCACCTCGTCCAGCGTCAGCAGTTCCGTGGTCAGCTCCGTGTGTCCAGCCTGAAACAGTTCCCGGCAGATCAGCTGTGCTGCCGGTTCCAGCGCAAACACATAAGCTGTGCCCGGCTGATCCTCCGGCAGAACGATATCTCCCAGCGCCTCGCGCCGCAGCTCAAGGCCCATCAGACTGCCCAGGTAATCCTTGTGGGCGGGCAGCGCAGCCCCCGCCTGTGCACAGCATTGCAGCCGCACACAGCAGATGGGTGCTTCGCCGCAGCTGTACTCCGGCTCGATACAGAGCACCCTGCGCTCCGCATTCAGCCAGCCGCCCTCAAACCGGAAGCCCTCCTGCACACCGGCACGGCCCAGTGCCGCGCGGGCCAAGTCTTGCTCGCGGTCACTCAGGAAAGCCGAATACCGCGCAATGTCCCGGGAAAAGGCCGTGTGGGCCAAGTCCTCGATATGGCGCATGAGATAGCGTTCTTCATCGGTACGCGCAGGGATGAACCCGCGCGCCGCCTTGGGCTGCGGATCAATAGAACGCGCCATTGTTCTCCAGCTCGTCCAGCAGATCACCCATGATATCCACGTTGTACGGAGTGATGATGAAGGTGCTGTTGGCCACGCGCTTGATCTGGCCATTGTTTGCATATGCAACACCGGACAGGAAATCCACCAGACGGCGGGACACTTCCTTGTTGGTGGACTCCAGATTGAGCACCACGGTGCGCTTGTTGTTCAGGTGGTCAGCAATGGTACTGGCATCCTCAAAACGCTCAGGCTTGACCAGAACGACCTTGAGCTGAGTGGTGGCATTGATGTTGACCACCTTGCCGTTCTTCTTGGCACCCTCAACAGGCTCTTCATTTTCGTCGTCAGCACCAAGGCCGATGCCATTGTTATTGTTTACCATCTGGGGGCCATCGTCAATGTACTGATCCTCGTAATCGTCTTCCTGGTCAAACAGACCTTTCTTAATGCTGTCAAGCAAAGACATACAATCTGCTCCTTTCATTCGGGCAGCATGGCGCTGCCTGGCGTTCTTTGCAAATAGATGCAAATAATAGCTTTATCTATTATCGGATTTTTTGCCTCAGATGTCAATAACTACAAAAGCTTTCCATCATACAAATTTTGTCCGGAAACGATTATTTCGTCATAAAGCCTCACCTTGCTGACCGAGCCCTCGGTCCCTTCGGGCAGAACAAGGATGTAATCGCCGTCCGTGATGAGGGGATGGTCTGCGTCCACCGGGTCGATCGGGCAGAAGCGGGCAATGTTGCCAAGTTTCACGTACACACCGGGAATGTAGTTTTCGCCCTGCGTTTGTGCCTCGGTGCCATCCTCTTTTAAATAGTGCACAGCCGCAGCAGGCACCCGCAGGCCGCTGCGCTCTCCTACCGAGATGCATGCTGCAGCCCGGTTCAGGCAAAGCACATCGCCGTTGATGGAGTTGCAGGAAAGCACAAAGCGGGCAAGGCCGCTGTCCTGATCGATCTCCACCTCGGTGACGGTGGCCTTGAGGCTGTTCTCCACCTGACCCGGGAAGCTGATCTCCACCGCTGTGCTCAGCGGCTTGCCGTTCTGACCCAGCAGCTTTTCGCCCTGCTTTGCAGTGCACACGCCCACATAGCGCCATGTGAACCCTGCCACGATCTTACCGGCGCAGCCGTCCAGTGCCAACACTGGGTCGGACTGCAGATAACCCTGCAGCTCCTGTGCGTTCAGTGCAAGGATATCATCGGCACTGGCATTGAGCCGTCCGCTGCTGGAAGAGCGCACAAAATAGCCAGTCTGCGGTGCAGTGATCTGCGCCGGGCTGCCCAGCTGCGCCTGCACGCTCTGGGACTGCTGGACCAGCGCAGTGATCTGATCGGTAAAGTTTGCAGCTTCGCCCGTTACCACCCAGAGCTTGTTCTGGGCCAGCAGGTAGGCATTGGCATCATCATCCACCGCTTCATAATCGCTGTCGTCCAGCGTATCCAGCAGGTCATACAGCGCAGAAGAACGTTCTTTTAAAAGGGTATCCAGCTGCAGCGCAGAAGTGTTCTGCGATTTCTGCAGCAGGTCGATCTGATCATTCAGCTGGTTCAGCTGCAGGCGCAGCGAAGCCTGCGAAGCGTTGCTGTACACCTCTGCCACTGCGGTGCCCGCTGAAACGCGCTCGCCGTCGGCAGCAAGATATCCAAGGTTTCCGCTGCCTGCCACATAGCTTTCGTCGAACAGCAGAACTCCGTCGGCTTCCACCGTATCCGAAATGACCGCAGGCAGCGCAGTCTCATAAACATTCTGCGGGAACAGGATATGTGCGGCCTGATACACCACATAAATTGCTGCCAGCAGCAGAAACGCGATCAGCACGCCTGCCAGAGTGGTAAGCACATGCGGCGCATGGCGTTCCTTCTGGGTCTCATCCGGCATATCGATCATCCTTTCGCTAAAAATTCGCTAGTTTTGCGGATGGCAGTCTGCACTGCATCCGGTGCACCGGCATCCAGCCAGACCACACCGTCCATATGGCGGAACCAGGTCAACTGGCGCTTGGCATAGTTGCGGGACGCCTGCTTGAGCTTTTCCGTGCAGGCTTCCAGTGGAGCCGTCTGCTCAAAATACGGAAAGAACTCCTTGTATCCGATGGCCTGCGCTGCCGTGCGGAAGCTTTCCCGGTTCTGCCAGACATGCTCCGCTTCCTTTATAAGGCCCGCTTCCAGCATTTTGTCCACACGCAGGTCAATGCGGCGGTAAAGTACCGCGCGCTCTGGGAAATCCAGACCGAGGATCAGGCTGCGGTAGGGCCGCTCCGGTGGGAGAGACTCCGCTTTCTGTTCGCTCAGCTTTTTGCCAGTGGCACGGTAATGCTCGAGTGCGCGCAGCACCCGTACCTGATTGTTCGGGTGGATAGCCGCAGCAGCTTCCGGGTCGGCCTGCTTCAGTTCTTCGTACATGGCAGCACCGCCTTTTGCAGCCAGTTCCGCCGCCAGCTGCTCCCGCAGACCGGCAGGTGCTTTTTCCTCTGTAAAGCGCACCCCATACAGAAAGCTCTGAACATACAGCCCTGTGCCGCCCACAAGGATGGGCAGCTTCTTCCGGGCAGAGATCTCTTCTTCCAGCTTTCCGGCCATGGCGGTAAAGTCTGCCACGCTGAAAGCCTTGTCCGGCGTAAGGATATCCACGCCGTGATGCGGGATACCGCAGGTCTCCTCCGGTGTCACCTTTGCCGTGCCTATGTCCAGACCTTTATAGATCTGCATGGAATCACAGCTGATGACCTCGCCGGAAAAATGTTTTGCAAGTTCTACGCCCAACGCTGTCTTCCCGGTTGCGGTAGGGCCGACGACGGCCACCACGGGATGTTTATACGATGCGTCCAAACTGCTTTTCCAGCTCCTTCCGGGTCAATTTGAGTACGCAGGGGCGGCCATGCGGGCAGAACGGCGGCACCTCGCCGGAAAGGATCTTTTCGGCCAGCGCCAGCAGTTCCTGCGGCGAGGACTTGTCCCCCGCCTTGATGGCTGCACGGCAGGAGATAGAATGCAGCACCCACTCGGTGTGCTCGTTCAGCGCATCATGGCCGCCCTTGAGCAGCTTATTTGCGATCTCCACCAGCAGGCTTTCGGCATTCTGCGGCTCCACATCTGCAGGCACCGCGCGCAGCACCACGGTATTGCCACCAAAGTCCGCGATCTCAAGGCCCGCATTTTCCAGCAGAGGAATGTTATCCAGCAGGGCCTGCTTTTCCTCCGCAGCAAGGTCGATGGCAGCAGGCTCCAGCAGCATCTGGCTGGGCACATTGCCATAGTTCGCGGCTAGTTTTTCGTACAGCTGGCGCTCGTGGGCAGCGTGTTTATCGATCAGGCACAGCTCGTCGCCGCGTTCTGCAAGGATATATGTTCTGAACACCTCGCCCACATAGCGCAGCGGTTCCGGCTGATCCGCCGTCGGATCAAAGTTCATCTGCTCCGGCTCGGCCAGTACAGTTTCCTGTTCTGCCGCTTCCGGCGCATCCGGTTCTGTTTCTGCACAGGGTGCACTCTCAGGTTCTTCCTTTGGCGCTTCCTGTGCAGGGTTCCACGCTGCCATATGGTCCCGAGGTGAATGCAGTTTTGTCTCACCAAATTCCGGTTCCACATCCAGCTGCGTTTCACTTGCCGCCGCACGGAACGGCTCTGGTGCCTTTGTCGTTTCCAGCTTCGGGCTGTGAAGGGTCACGAACGGATCCAGCATATCTTCGTTCTGAGCACTGCCTTTCCAGCGCGGCACACTGGGTGCTGTCGGTATTTGCATTGCAGCAGACGGGGCAGGCTGCTGTGGTGCTGCAGCGGGTTTTGCCGGTTCCCAGTGCTGCTGTGGCAGAACGCCCGGGTCTGCCTGCCCCCGAATGATCGCGGAAAGCCCTGTAAAGTTATTGTTCTTTACATCATTTTTGATTATATCAGTGTCTTTTTTTGAATTTTCAGCTTTTTCTTCTTCTTTGTCTGCTTCAAAGGTAAAAAGCCGTTCACCAGTGCCGGGCTGAGCCAATGCCAGCTTGACGGCATGATACACCACATCAAAAACATCATTTTCGCGGGCAAAGCGGGCTTCGATCTTGGCCGGATGCACATTGACATCCACAAGGTCGGCCGGCATTTCCAGCAGCAGAATGCCGCCCGGGAACTTGCCCTGCATCATGGTACCCTTGAACGCCATCTCCATACCGGCCATCATGGTGCGGTTGCGCACATAGCGGCCATTGATGTAAAAATGCTGCATACTTCGGCTGGCGCGGCAGCTTTTGGGCGGGGTGACCAGACCGGTGATGCGGTACACGCCCTCCTGATTTTTCAGCTCAATGAGGTCCCGGCTGAACTCCCGGCCCAGCACCGCATAGGCTGCACCGCGCAGCTGGCCGTCGCCGGGCGTGACATACTGCAGCTTGCCCTCACGGATGAACTTGACGCTGACTTCCGGGTGGCTGAGCGCTACATGGGTAACTGTATCCGACACAAAGGTGCCCTCGGAGGAGTCCTTTTTGAGGAACTTCATGCGGGCAGGCGTGTTGTAAAACAGATCCTTTACCCGGATGGTAGTGCCCACAGCTCTGGCACCCGGCTCACGGGAGACCTCTTCCCCGCCCTCAATGCGGTAGACTGTGGCAAACTCGTCCACCTCGGTTCGGGTGGTCAGCTCTACACGGGCCACGCTGGCAATGGATGCCAGTGCTTCACCGCGGAAGCCAAGCGTATGGATGTTGGTCAGATCGTCCGGTGTTTCAATTTTGCTGGTGGCGTGGCGGATAAACGCCGTGGAGATATATTCTGCCTCGATGCCGGTGCCGTTATCGCTGATCTCGATCAGCTTGACGCCGCCGGATTCAATGCTGACGGTCACCTGCGTGGCACCGGCATCAATGGAGTTTTCCAGCAGCTCCTTAACAACGGATGCCGGACGCTCGACCACCTCACCGGCTGCGATCAGCTCGGCTGTGTGCTTATCCAGAACATGGATCACTGCCATGGTGTTTTCCCTCCTTGTATGGTCTGGGTCAGGTAGAGCAGTTTCATCTGTTCAGGCTGCCCTTCAGGGTCTTTTTCAGCTCGTAGAGGAAGTTCAACGCCTCAATGGGGGTGAGTGTTTCCACATCCAGAGCTTCCAGCTTGTCCATCATCTCGCTGGGCACAGCCGGAGAGTTATACTCCTGCAGGGCATCAAAATCCATCTGCTCTACTTTATTTTTAGGTGCAGTTGCTTCCAGCGCGCGCAGCACCTCATGGGCGCGGCGGGTCACACTGCCGGGCAGGCCTGCCAGCTTTGCCACCTCGATGCCGTAGCTGTCATCCGCCGGGCCGCGCACAATGCGGCGCAGGAAGGTGATGTCCTCGCCGCGTTTTTTTACTGCAATATTGTAGTTTTTTACGCCGTCCACGCCGCCTTCCAGCTCGGTCAGCTCGTGGTAGTGGGTGGCAAACAGAGTCTTGCAGCCAAGGCCCTTGGCGGGGTCTGCAATGTGCTCCACTACGGCGCGGGCAATGCTCATACCGTCAAAGGTGGAAGTGCCGCGGCCGATCTCGTCCAGCACCACAAGGCTTTTGGCGGTGGCATTTTTCAGGATCTCCGCTACCTCGGTCATCTCCACCATAAAGGTGGACTGACCGGCAGACAGGTCGTCCGACGCACCGATGCGAGTGAAAATGGCATCCACCACACCCACATGGCAGCTGGAAGCCGGTACAAAGGAGCCGATCTGCGCCATCAGCGCGATCAGTGCATTCTGGCGCATGTACGTGGATTTACCTGCCATGTTAGGGCCGGTGATGATCAGGCAGCGGTCTGCACCGCAGTTCAGGGTGGTATCATTGGGCACAAACAGGCTGCCTTTCAGCATCTGCTCCACCACAGGGTGACGGCCCTCGGTGATGGTCAGCTCGTCACTGTCGTCCACGATGGGACGGCAGTAGTTGTTTTCCGCTGCCACCTGCGCCAGCGCCGTGAGCACATCCAGCTGGGCCACCGCATTGGCCGTGCGCTGGATGCGGTCCAGCTGAGCGCTAATGCTTTCCAGCAGTTCGCTGAACAGGCGGTGCTCCAGCGTGATGAGCCGTTCGTGGGCACCTAAGATCTTGCTTTCCAGCTCCTTCAGTTCCTGCGTGATGTAGCGTTCGCCGGAAGTCAGGGTCTGCTTGCGGATGTAGGTCTCCGGCACCATGCTCTTATAGGAGTTGCTTACCTCGATGAAGTAGCCAAACACATGGTTATAGCCGATCTTCAGCTTGGGGATGCCGGTCTCCTGCCGCAGGCGGGCTTCCAGCTGCGCCAGAACGCCCTTGGTATTGTCGCGGATGGAACGCAGCTCGTCCACCTCGGCATGGTAGCCTTTGGCAATGACACCGCCATCCTTGAGGGTAGAGGGTGCTTCCGGGTCCACCGCCGCATAAATACGGGCCTTGATGTCCTCCAACGGATCGATCTGTACTGCCAGTTCAGCAAGCTCCGGGCAGCCGCAGGCCTCAGCCTGCCTGCGCAGGCCGGGCAACCGGTCGCAGGTCTGGGCCAGCGTATAGATCTCCTTGGGTGTGGCAGAGCCGTAAACCGTGCGGGTCATCAGGCGTTCCATATCCGCAATGTAACCCAGCTCTTCGGTCAGGTCGCCGCGGGCCATGGTCTGCTTGACAAGGCTCTCCACAGCGTTCAGGCGGTGGTTGATGAGTGCACTGGAAATAAGCGGCTGCTCGATCCAGCTGCGCAGCATACGCTTGCCCATAGATGTACTGGTCTTATCCAGCACCCAGAGCAGCGTGCCCCGCTTTTCGCGGCCGCGCAGCGTCTCGGTCAGCTCCAGATTGGCGCGGGTCACGGGCGAAAGACGCATGAACTGGGCCTTATTATAGGTTATGACCGTTTTCAGACGTTCCACGCCCTTGATCTGGGTATCGTGCAGATATTCCAGCAGTGCCGCCATGGCAAAGCGCACAAGGCCGTCCGCTGCAATGCCGGTGGTCTGCGCCCAGTCGCGGCCAAACTGGTTTTCCAGCGATGCCGCCACAAGGCCCGGTGCATAGCGCTCCTCTTCGATCAGCTCCACCGAACAAGTCATATTCTTTTTGATGTACGCCGTCACCTCGCGGCAGTCCAGCAGACCCGGATTCATCAGTACTTCGCTGGGATGGTAGCGGCACAGCTCCGTAATGACCGCCGGGGCGATTTTATCTGCATTCAGCTCTGTGATATGGGCCGTACCGGTAGAGACATCCGCAAAGCACAAACCTGCTTTCTTTCCTTTGAGGAAGATACTGGCAATGTAGTTATTGCGGTCATCCTGCAGCATACTGCTCTCAATGACCGTGCCGGGTGTGACCACGCGGATGATGTCCCGCTTGACAAGGCCCTTGGCCTTGGCCGGGTCTTCCACCTGCTCACAGATGGCTACTTTGTAGCCCTTGGCGATCAGCCGCGCCACATATCCCTCGTAGCTGTGGAAGGGCACGCCGCACATGGGCGCTCGCTCTTCCATGCCGCACTGCTTGCCGGTCAGGGTCAGATCCAGTTCCTTGGATGCCGTCAGGGCATCGTCAAAGAACATCTCATAAAAATCGCCGATGCGGTAAAACAGAATTTCGTCCTTATGTTGTTTTTTGATCTCAAGATATTGCTGCATCATGGGCGACAGCTCTGCCATGGTTTACCCTCTCTCCCGTTCTATGGTTCTGTGCACAAGTTTGCGGCTTGTAACCGCTTTTGCAAACAAAACGCGGTCTGTTTTGCACAGCCGCGTTTTGTTTTTGCCGGTTTTAGTGGCAGCCGCCGCAGGTGGAGCAGCTGCCGGTGCAGGAAGCAGAAGGCTCCTGTACCGTCATGGGGTCGCCGCCATTCATGGCAGTGTTGATGATGGCATCGATATAGTTCACGAGGTTCTCGCAGTCACGCTTGGCCTCGTTGTAAGCCACCATGCCCTCGTTGCCCATGATCTGGCCGTACAGGCTGTTCACCTTTTCGTTCAGTTCGGCGATGCGGGCATCGTTGCGCTCGCTCTTGCCGATCTCATTGTTCAGATCCATGCGGGCGAGGTTGAACTCGCCGATCAGGTTCTGCAGCTCTTCGTCCTTATCGTTTGCCTTGCGGGTCTGATCCAGAACGAGGTAGCGGCTATCGGTCTGCAGCGCAACGGCTGCGCGCTTGAAAAGATCAATGCAATCCATTTGAATGGTCTCCTTCTTATTTTATACGTTCAGGGGCACTGCCCCGGAATCACTCAGGCAAGCTCACCCAGCAGCACAGTCGCCCGTGCGCCCGTGAGATGTACGTTGGCATAGCTGCCCATCAGGGAAGCGTCTGCCGTGAACTCCACCGTCAGGTTGTTGTCCAGACGGCCGGAGAGGGTGCCCTCATTGCGGCCAAAGCCCTCTACCAGTACCTTCACAGTCTGACCAACCTGCGCCTTGACCAGCGCCATGGCGATCTCGTCCTGCACCTTGAGCAGGCGGGTCATGCGGTCGGTCTTTTCCTTACGGGGGGTGGGGTCCGGCATTTCGGCAGCCTTGGTGCCGGTGCGCTTGGAGTAGATAAAGGTGAACAGCTGCATATAGCCCACCTTCTGCACCAGTTCCAGCGTCTTTACAAAGTCTGCTTCGGTCTCGCCGGGGAAGCCAACGATGATGTCACTGGAAAAGGTGATGCCGGGCACCGTTTTGCGAGCGTATTCGATCAGCTCCATGTACTGCTCCACCGTGTAGTGGCGGTTCATCTTCTTCAGCAGTTCATCGGAGCCGCACTGCACCGGCAGGTGCAGGTGCTTGCACAGCTTCGGCTGGGCGGCAATGGTGTCGATCAGCTTGTGACTGGCATCCTTGGGGTGGCTGGTCATAAAGCGGATGTGATAATCGCCGGGCACCGTGCACAGCAAGTTGAGCAGATCAGAAAAGTCCACCTTTTCTTCCAGACCCTTGCCGTAGCTGTTGACGTTCTGTCCCAGCAATGTGATCTCCTTATAGCCTGCCTCCACAAGACCGCGGAATTCAGCAAGGATATCACCGGGCTTGCGGCTCTTTTCGCGGCCGCGCACATAAGGCACGATGCAGTAGGTGCAGAAGTTGTCGCAGCCGTACATGATGGGCAGCCATGCGCGGAACTCGCTCTCACGTCGGATGGGGATATTCTCCACGATGACCGGGCGTTGGGCGGGCTCCATCAGCACACGCTTATGCTTCTGCAGCTTCTGGGCAATGAGCTGCGGCAGGGTGTCGATGCCGTCCACGCCAAACACAAGGTCAACGTAAGGATAGCTCTGGCGCAGCTTTTCTACCACGTGCTTCTGGTTGGCCATGCATCCGCACAGGCCGATGATGAGATCATGCTTTTTTTCCTTAAGTCCCTTCAGGGCACCTACGTTGCCGAACACACGCTGCTCGGCATGCTCACGCACGGCGCAGGTGTTGAAGAGGATCAGGTCTGCATCCTCGGGCTTATCGCACAGGCCATAGCCGATGTCCATCAGCACGCCCTTGATCCGCTCGCCGTCGTTCACGTTCTGCTGACAGCCATAGCTGTGCACAAAGGCCAGCGGCGGCGTATCATAGAACTGCTTTACCAGCTCAGCGGCAATGTTATTATGTTCAAAACTAATGTATTCCAATCAAACCATCCTTCTCCGCCGGGCCGAAGCGCCCTGTGCGGCGAAAATCTACTTGCACTTTCTGAAAAGAGCCTTCTCTATAGTATACCCTGTTTATACGCTCCGGGCAAGAGGTTCCGTGCAAATTTTATGGTTCAGTGGGCGTTTTCCTGCGCCTGCTTCTCGCAGCAGGCCTCGCATACGCCGATCAGCACAACAGCGCAGTCCTGCACATGGCCCTTCTGGTTTTTCACCAGCTTCATTACCTGCTTTTCGTCCACCTCGGCATCGGTCACGCTGCCGCACACAGTGCAGTACAGATGGCTGTGCCAGGGCAGCGTGTGGTCAAAGCGGTCAGCCTTGCCTGGAATGGACACCCGGCGCACCCGGCCCGCATCCACCAGACTATTCAGGTTACGGTATACGGTGCCAAGGCTCAGGCCCGGGCATTCCTTGACCGCAGCATCATAAATTTCCTCGGCGGTGGGGTGGTCGCACAGGTTCTGCACCGTCTGCATGACCAGCTCACGCTGTTTGGAATATCGCATAACTTCTCCTTTGCTTTCTCCTCATACAAAAGGTCTTGTTCAGACGTTCTCTTCGCCCTTGATCTTTGCCCAGTAGGCACGGGCCGCCTGCTCATTTTTGTTATCGCCAAAGGTATAATATTTTACGTCCTTGATGGCATCTGGCAGGTACTGCTGCTCCACCCAGTGGTGGGCGTAATCATGGGCGTATTTGTAATTCTGTCCCTTTACCAGCGCATCCTCACCGTCGTAGTGCTTGTTCTGCAGTTGGCGCGGGATCGGCCCGGTACGGCCCGCCTGCACATCCGCAATGGCCGCGTTGATGGCATCATGGGCACTGTTGGACTTAGGACTGGTGGCCACCAGAATGACGGCATCTGCCAGCGGGAGCCGTGCTTCCGGCAGGCCCACCATGTTGGCGGCATCAATTGCCGCCTTCACAATGGGGATGATCTGTGGATAGGCAAGGCCCACATCCTCGCAGGCACATACCATTAGGCGACGGCAGGCCGAGGGCAGATCTCCTGCTTCCAGCAGACGGGCCAGATAATGCAGCGCCGCATCCGGGTCGGAGCCGCGCATGGACTTCTGGTAGGCTGACACGATGTCGTAGTGGTCATCGCCCTCCCGGTCATACCGCATGGCAGTGCGGCGGGTGACCTGCTGGATCATTTCCAGCGTAATGTGCTTTTTCCCATCCTCAATGGGAGCTGCCGTCACCGCAAAATCAAGACAGCCCAGCGCCTTGCGCAGGTCGCCGCCTGCGCTCTCGGCAAGGTAGGCACAGGCATTCTCGTCCATGCTGACCTTTGTGCTCTCCCCTTCCGAAAGCTTTTTCAGTGCATTGTGCACCCCACGCTCCACATCCGCCGCCGAAAGCGATTTGAACTCAAACACCGTGCAGCGGGACAGCAGCGCATTATAAATGTAGAAGTATGGATTTTCGGTGGTGGATGCAATGAGCGTCACCGAGCCGTCCTCAATGCATTCCAGCAGGCTCTGCTGCTGTTTTTTGTTCAGGTACTGGATCTCGTCCAGATACAGCAGGATGCCTCCCGCACCTGCCAGCGTGCCGATATCCTTGAGCACCGCCTTGATGTCCCCGGTGCCGCAGGAAGTGCCATTGAGCTTATGCAGCGTCATACCGCTGTTTTCTGCAATGATGCGTGCCACCGTCGTTTTTCCGGTACCGGACGGGCCGTAGAAGATCATGTTCGGGATGCGTCCGCTCTCGATGGTACGGCGGAACACCCTGCCCGGTGCCAGCAGATGCTGCTGACCGCAGACATCTGCCAGTGTTTTGGGCCGCAGACGCTGTGCCAGTGGTTCGTTCATCGTGTTTTCCTCCTCCCGTACCGAGGAGCGATTTCCCCAGCATTTTTCTATAGTATATCGCATTTTGGCAGTAAGAGCAAGGTTTTATCTGAAAATCATTCTCAGATAATTTTTGCCCGTAGTTTACAAAAAACGCAAAACATGGTATTATCGTATCAGCTTTTGTCGATGGGAGTGGATGAAATGCCTGTTCACAAAAAAGCACCAGAAGACCTTACTGCAAAAAAGGCGCTGGCGCTGGAAGTGATTGACCGGTTAAAAAAAGAATACCCAGATGCCGGCTGTACATTGGATTATGACCACGCCTGGCAGCTTCTGGTCAGCGTGCGTCTGGCAGCCCAGTGCACCGATGCCCGCGTGAACATTGTGGTGGAAGACCTGTTTGCCAAATATCCCAATGTTGCTGCGCTGGCTGCTGCGGAACCCGAAGACATTGAAGCCATCGTCAAGCCCTGCGGGTTGGGACACTCCAAAGCGCGGGATATCTCCGCCTGTATGCGGGTGCTGCGCGATAAATACGGTTGTCAGGTGCCCACCACCTTTGAAGAGCTGCTCGCCCTGCCTGGCGTAGGCCGCAAGAGCGCAAACCTTATCATGGGCGATGTGTTTGGCAAGCCTGCTATCGTAACAGACACCCACTGCATCCGGCTGTGCAACAAGATCGGCCTTGTGGACGGCATCAAGGAACCGCAGAAGGTGGAAATGGCCCTGTGGAAGATCGTTCCTCCGGAAGAAGGCAGCGACCTGTGCCACCGCTTTGTGATGCATGGTCGGGCAGTGTGCAATGCGCGCAAACCAGAATGCGAAAAATGTTGTTTGAAGGATATTTGCCGCTTTGCCCGGGAAACCGCCGGGCAGAGCGCAGAGCTTTAAAACTCAGGAGGTAGAATATTATGTTTGGTTTTATTTTCAGTCTGCTGATCGGCGCTCTGGCTGGTTACATCGCCGGCCGCATTATGGGCAGCGAAACTTCCACCGTGCGCAATATCGTGCTGGGCATTCTGGGCGGTTTTGTAGGCAGCATCGTGTTCGGCCTGATCGGTCTGAGCGCTACCGGCATCGTGGGTGAGATCCTCGTTTCCGTTGTGGGTGCCTGCATCTGCATCTGGATCGGCCGTAAGCTGTTCAACTGATTTTTCTTGTGTGCAAGGCTGCTCTTTGATTTTTTTCTCGGAGAGCAGTTATATTTTTGCGTCACAGACTATTTGCACCTGTTCTGCCGCAAAATCAAATCTTGACAGCGCACAGGAAGTATGATAGAATATTTCTCGTTGCAGAACATGCAAGAAAATTTTATCTGCTACTGTGGCTCAGCTGGTAGAGCAGCTCACTCGTAATGAGCAGGTCGCCTGTTCGAATCAGGTCAGTAGCTCCAAA
>PPYE01294058.1_pt1 | contig 16212 bp, 18 predicted proteins | sample 1559881 | NCBI WGS metagenome assembly PPYE01 (sample SAMN08240022, study PRJNA423297) | Human gut metagenome, whole genome shotgun sequencing project. | reverse complement strand
AGGTGCTCAGCCAGAAATGGGGAGAACACTATATCAGTCTTGCAGATGTGACTGCACAGCCGTCTTCTACCTATGAGGCCCAGCAGGCAATGGCAGAGGCAATATTACAGAAACTGCAGGAGCTTAATTACATCAGCAAAAACTGATAAGATAACTGAAATACAGAGATTGAAGGAATGAAAATGACAAAAACCACAAGAAAAGCCATCAGACAGCGCAAGATCTGTATGCTTTTGATTATTATCCTGATCATAGTCCTTTCCATTCTTGGCGGCGGTTATTATCTGTTAAGCCAGAAAAATACTGCATCGCCACAAAACGGCGGTCAGAACAGTGACAGCCGGAATCAGACGGACTTGAGCCAAAACAGTGATACCGTGGAATATAAAGGTGAGACATACAAATATAACGATCATCTCAGCAATTATTTATTTCTGGGAATTGATACAAGGGAAACTGTAGATACTTATCAGTCACAGGCAGATGCCGGGCAGGCAGATGCAATTTTCCTGGTGTCCATGGATCGTGTAACAGAAAAGATAAAGGTTCTGTTTATTCCACGAGATTCTATGACCAGGATAGAAGTCTTTAATCCTGCGGGAAAAAGCCTGGGAATGACAACAGACCATATTAATATTCAGTATGCGTACGGTGATGGCAGGCAAAAGAGCTGTGAATTGATGAAAACAGCAGTTTCCAACCTTCTGAATGGTCTTCCTGTTCAGGGATATTGTGCCATGAATATGGATGGAATTTCTGCAATCACAGATTATGTAGGTGGTGTGGAGATCACAGTGCCGGATAACAGTCTGGAAGATATAAATCCGGATTTTAAAGAAGGCTCGGTGGTTACGCTGACCGGAGAGAATGCAGAACAGTTTGTCCGTTATCGTGACATAGGAAAGAGTCAGAGTGCTCTTGTCCGTCAGGAGCGTCAGAAGACATATCTTCAGGCGTTTCTGCAGAAGGCACAGGAGCAGGCATCCAAAGATGCCGGATTTGTAACAGGCCTGTATGACAGTATCGACAATTATACAGTTACAAACATGGGAAATGATGTTTTCGCAAAACTTTTGACAGCATCACAGAATGAAATTACAGATTCCCGAACTGTTCCAGGAGAAGGAACACAGGGAGAGAACTTCGATGAATACCATGTAGATGAAGATGAACTGACGGATATGATTATTTCGATGTTTTATAACAAAAATTGATTGATATTCTTTATGTTTTGTTTTATTATGTTACGAGATAGATAGTGCAAGGTGTGCTATTATCTAAATAAATTATAATCCAAAAGGAGAGGTGCATTATGAAAATTGCAAAGAAATTCATGGCACTTGCGTTAGCGGCAGTCCTCAGTGTAGGATGTGCGTTTGGTGTCAGTGCAGATGGAAGCCGTACAAGGGATATTACAGTAGTTCAGGAAGATTCCCAGGTCTATGAGATCATTCAGAAGATCGAAGATACTGATGGATTCAAAGAACTGAAAGAAGCAGTTCCGGCAGTTGCAGATGCTTTTGAGAAAGTCGGAAAAGGCGAGATGGACATGAACGGATTCGCAGATGTTCTGAAGACTCTTGCAGAAGAAGAAACAGATGAAACACTCAAAGCTGCGATTGAAGAAGTTATTGAGAAACTGGACGGAAAAGATTTCGTTACAGGTTTCACACAGTTCAAAGTTCTTGACTCTGTCAAAGCTGTAAAGAACGCAGATGGCAAATATGAAGTTGAATTCTCAGTTCCAAGCATCACAGATGACATGGAGAACATTCAGCTTGTATGCTACAATGAAGAAACAAAGGAATGGACAATTGTTGATCCGATCAATGTAGATAAAGAGAAAAAAACAATCAAAGTCGCATTAGATGACCTTTGCTACTTCACAATCGTTGCAGATGCAAAGGAAGACACAGCTGAATAATTTTAGCTGAAAAAGAAGATACAATGAACGCTTTCGCTACTGGTCATGTTTTGGCAGCAGCGAAAGCGTTTTTTTGTAGAAATATGTTGCATTTTTTTATTGATGTAGCTATAATAAAACACGGCGTAAATCTTTTGTCTTTAAATCGTCGCTTTGCCGCGTTTGAAGATATGGATAATACATATCTTGAAGTATGAGTCTGCTTTGAAACACAGGCAGAATGGCGAAGCATACCCAAAATATGGAGGTAAGATATCCAATGTGGTATGTGATGCAGGTGCGCACAGGCACCGAAGAAAACATCCGCTGTCAGTGTCAGCGGTTAATAAGCAGTAATGTCTTAGAACGCTGCTTTATCCCATATTACCAACAGAAGAAACGATTTCAGGGCGAATGGCATATCCAGGAAAGAATCCTCTTTCCCGGGTATGTCTTTTTAATTACCCAAAATCCGGAAAAACTGGTAAATGGACTCAGGAAAGTCATCGGACTGACGAAGCTGGTCGGAACCGGCGATGAGATTGTCCCACTGGTTCAGGAAGAAATAGATTTGCTTATGAAAATAGGCACGGACAAACAGCTTGTAGAGATGTCTTCCGGCATTATCGAGAATGACAGAGTGCAGATCCTGGTAGGTCCTCTGATGGGAATGGAAGGAAATATCCGCAGGATAGACCGACATAAAAGAACAGCATATCTGGAAATAGAAATGTTCGGAAGAACAGTAGAAATGAAGGTGGGATTGGAAATTATAAGAAAAGAATAATAAAAAATGATGGCATATTTACAGGAAAACGATTCTGTAAATATGCCTTTTTGAATAAAAAAGAAGGAGAGGTTAGGAAAACGTATGTACAGGAAAAAATCAAGAGGATGGTATAAACACAAAGATTTCATATTACTTGATCTTGCGTGTTTATTTATGGCTTTAATACTGGCGTATCTGATTCGAAACGGTTCTGTCAGGAACCTGTTTACACTGGGAATTTATCGCAATGTGATGATATTTGTCATATTGTTGGATCTGTTCCTGATCATTTTGTTTGAATCTTATAAAGGAGTTCTGAGAAGAGGACGTTATCAGGAGCTGCGCTCTGTTATCCGGCAGATGATCCTGATCGAACTGGCAAGCGGTCTGTACCTGTTTACTGTCAGTGGCGGACATACCTTTTCAAGAATAATCCTTTATCTTATGGGAATTTTCTATGTGCTTTTATCCTATTGTACAAGAATAATATGGAAAAAACGTCTGCTGCATAAAATGGCAGAAGGTGGAGAGCATTCTCTCTACATTGTAACCAATTATGATCTTGCATCAAAAGTAATCCAAAATGTAAAAGAACACAATTATAACCGCTACAACATCAATGGTCTGATACTCATTGATAAAGATATGACAGGGAAAGAAATTACAGGAGTCCCGGTGGTAGCGGATTTAAATAACGCATCATCCTTTATTTGTCAGCAGTGGGTAGATGAGGTCTTTGTAAATGTAGATGAAACATATCCATACCCTCAGGAACTGATAGAAGAGTTGCTGGAATCTCACAGACAAGGATTGGAAAAAACGGAAAGCCATTTAAGATGTACAAATTCCGGAGTATGTATATGGATGCAGAAGAGAGAAAAGCAGAATTGATGGCTCAGAATAAAATGAGTGATGGACGTATGTTCAAACTTGATTTCGACCCTCGTGTGATCGGAAACAAAATCCTACCGGACGGAACCAGAAAAACCGGAATAGGCGAATTTATCAGGAAAACATCCCTTGATGAATTTCCACAATTCTGGAATGTGCTAAATGGAGATAGCGGTATAATAGGAACAACCAAGAAAAACATTGATTTTACAGGGGTTTCGCTGGCTTAGTCGAATTTTGTTATGATAATTTTTCTTTGTGTTGTGTCGATTGAGCGGGGGAACAAATATAAAAGAATGGTTTCTTGGATGCTTATTTTGACCCACACTGTAAGCTGAAAAATTATGATAAGGAGGTTTGACCTAGCCTGCGAATGATCTTTTTAATAAGAACATTCACAGGCTAGTCGTCGTGTTATAGAACTTACCTAATAAAAACGAATAATTATGAGGAGTGTGTTGAAAATGGGAAGAAAATTATTAATTGTAGCCTCTAAAAGATATGGAGATTATGTAAAAGAGATAGCAGAGTCAATGGGTTGCTTTGAGGAAATCTCCTTTGTAGATAATGACAGAGAAGGAGCTATTGGAAAACTGGAGGACGTGGAAAGTTTTTATCCGGAATATAACTGTGCAATAGCTGCATGTGACGATGGAACAGAAAGACTTGAGTGGAATAAAAAGTTGGAGACACTTTACAATATTCCAGTTTTAGCTCATATGGATTCTAGGGGGGGGTACACAATGAATAATACAAATGAAACAAAGATGGATATGAAACAGGCAAAACAAAATAACACGCCAAACATACGCTGGACGCTTGTCGGGTATGATTTGATTGTATATGCATTAGTAGCAGTTATACTCCTGGTGTTATATGGGGGAATGGATAAATTATCAACTGTTGGGATCTTCCAACAAGTAGGTCTTTCTGTTCTGTGTATTTTCACAGCACGTCTAATAGGTAAAATTTACGGGCAAGTATGGAGATATGGTGGGATTCAGTGTTATATCCGCTTGCTGTTTACTGATTCTATCGCTTTTGTGGCGTATCTATGTCTGGAACTCCTACTTCCAGTTCAAAAAATTACATTTGCAAGATTACTTTCATTGGTTAGCTTGAATTTATTAGGAGCATTGGCGCTTCGCATGATGTATCGCTATGCATACAAATGTGGAAACCAGGAGACAACAAGAGGAAAAATTCTTTCTATATTATTACATATATTTTCAGGTATTGAAGCTGGAAATGAAAAAGAAGTGCAGAAGATCAAAGTTGCAATTATTGGTGCTGGACGAGTTGGTGTGAGTCTGGCAGAAGAACTTTTGAATAATTCAGAAGCAGCGTATGTACCAAGATGTTTTATTGATATTAATAAGGAAAAAGTTGGACGAGATATACATGGCATTCCGGTTTGGTCTGAAACGGAAGCAACTTTTAAGAAGTTAGGCGAATTTGAAGTACAGGAAATAATTTTTGCAATTCCATCAATGGATGCAGCTAAAAAGAAAAGTCTTTATGAGTATTACAAGAATGCAGGATACAAATTAAAAGTATATGATTATCCGACTATGTATGTGGCAGGAGGAAAACGTCATCTTCGAGAATTTGATATAGAAGAACTTTTATTTAGAAAACCTCTGGTTGTTTCGGATGAGCGTACCAATGCATATTACAAAGATAAAGTCGTACTGATCACAGGTGGTGGCGGTTCTATTGGGTCAGAACTGTGCAGACAGTTGGCCAAGATGAATCCGAAGAAGATCATTATCTTAGATATTTATGAAAATGGTGCATATGATGTTCAGCAGGAATTGAAGATCGCATATGGAAATAAGCTGGATTTGCAGATTGAAATTTGTTCCATCACTCATAGAAAAGCTCTTGAAAGAGTATTTGAAAAATATCATCCACAGATCATTATCAATGCAGCCGCTCACAAGCATGTCCCATTGATGGAGCATAACTGTGTAGAAGCCATTTACAACAATGTATTTGGCACGCAGAATCTGGTGGAGCTTTGTGAGGAGTATGGTGCGGAACGCTTTATGATGGTATCCACGGATAAAGCGGTTAATCCGACAAACGTAATGGGTGCAACTAAGAGAATGTGCGAGATGATCGTTCAAAGCGCAAGTACTCATGGAAAAGTAAGATACAGTGCGACTCGTTTTGGAAATGTACTTGGCAGTGCCGGATCGGTTATTCCATTATTTAAACGCCAGATTGCTAATGGGGGACCGGTTACAGTTACAGATAAACGAATCATCAGATATTTTATGACAATTCCAGAAGCATCACAGCTTGTTCTTCAGAGTGGTGCGATTGCCAATAATGGAGAGCTGTTTGTTCTTGACATGGGACAGCCAGTAAAGATTATGGATCTGGCAGAGAATATGATTCGTCTGTCTGGTGTACAGGGAATTGAAATTATTGAAACGGGATTAAGACCGGGCGAGAAGCTGTATGAGGAGCTTTTGGTTAAGACAGAGGAACTGGATAAAACGGATAATAGTATGATTTTTATTGAAAGAGATACAGCTTTAAATAAAGAAGAGATTTATAAAAAAATCAAAGTTCTTAGAGATGCCTGTGATACAGGTGATGATTTGATTGCAAAAGAAGCTCTCCGAAGTGTTGTACCAACATTTAAGACACCAGAAGAGGTAAACAAAGAGATTGCATAAAGAATAACCACAACATGGAGCGATATAAAAGAGGTAATTACATATGTTTAAAGAGAACAATAATTTTGAAAAATTTGAATCAAAGGTTTGGTTGAGCAGTCCGACTATGCATGGTCCGGAAATTGAATATGTGAAAGAAGCGTATGAAACAAACTGGATGTCCACAGTTGGAAAAAATATCAACGAAGTTGAAAGAATGGCATGTGAATATATTGGATGCAAACATGCAGTTGCATTATCTGCCGGAACAGCATCATTGCATCTTGCTATGAAATTAGCTGGTATTGAAGCATATGGTATGCCAAAAGTTGGACATGGTGCATTGGAAGGAAAGAAAGTTTTTTGTTCAGATATGACTTTTGATGCCACTGTAAATCCTGTTGTTTACGAGGGCGGTGAACCGGTATTCATTGACACGGAATATGACACATGGAATATGGACCCTGTGGCACTTGAAAAAGCATTTGAAATTTATCCGGATACGAAGGTAGTAGTAGTTGCTCACCTTTATGGAACACCAGGAAAAGTAGACGAATTAAATGCCGTTATCAAGAAACATAATGCAATTCTGGTAGAAGATGCTGCAGAATCTATGGGAGCTACATATAAGGGAGTACAGACTGGCACATTTGGAAAGTATAATACGATTTCCTTTAATGGAAACAAGATTATTACTGGTAGTGCTGGTGGATGCTTCCTGACAGATGATGAAGAAGCAGCAAATAAGGTTCGTAAGTGGTCAACTCAGGCGAGAGAAAATGCTGCATGGTATCAGCATGAAGAACTGGGATACAACTATCGGATGAGTAATGTGGTTGCTGGTGTTGTTCGTGGACAGTTTCCTTATCTGGATGAACATATTGCACAGAAAAAAGCAATCTACGAAAGATACAAAGAGGGATTAAAGGATTTGCCAGTATCCATGAACCCAATGGATCTGGAAAATTCAGAACCAAACTACTGGCTTTCCTGCTTGATTGTTGATGAAGATGCAATGTGCAAACAGGTTCGTGGAGAGCAGGATGTCTGCTATGTCAAAGAAGCCGGAAAAACGTGTCCGACTGAAATTCTGGAGGCAATTGCATCTATTAATGCAGAGGGCAGACCGATTTGGAAACCAATGCATATGCAGCCAATTTATCGTTTAAATCCATTTGTTGTCAGAGATGGTAATGGACGTGCAAGATCAAATGCGTATATTGCTGGTGGTGCAGCTGATGTAGGAATGGATATTTTTGCAAGAGGATTATGTCTGCCAAGTGATAATAAAATGACTGCGGAGCAGCAGGATAGAATTATTGAAGTGATTAGAGCTTGTTTTGAGTAGAAATATATTGTGGGAGAGATTATAGTGTCAAAGAAAAAAGTAGTTGGAATTATAGCATCATCTATTGTTGCTGGAACAGCGGTAGTGACTTGGATTATGAAGAAAAAAGCGGAAAAAACCTCTTATAAAGCTGAAAGCATAGAAGCAATTCCGACACGTGAAATGGGATTTTATGAGAAATACGTTAAAAGAGCAATAGATATTGTTTGTGCATCAGCAGCGATTATATGTTTTAGTCCATTATATATAGGTGTTGCAATTCTTGTCAGATTCAAACTTGGAAGTCCGGTATTGTTTACTCAGGACCGTCCAGGTCTGATTGGAGAAGATGGCAAAGAAACTATTTTTAAAATGTATAAATTTCGTACTATGACAGACGAAAGAGACGAAAATGGAGAGCTTTTGCCAGATGAGGTGCGGTTAACCTCATTTGGCAAGTGGCTTAGAAGTACAAGTCTTGATGAACTTCCAGAGACTTTTAATATTTTAAATGGGACACTTTCGGTTTGTGGTCCGCGTCCACAACTGGTCAGAGATCTTACGTTTATGACAAAGGAACAACGTATGCGTCACACTGCAAAACCAGGGTTGAGTGGATTGGCGCAGGTGAATGGAAGAAATGCAATTAAGTGGGAAGATAAATTGGACTGGGATTTGAAGTACATAGAAAATGTGTCATTGTTAGAAGATTTAGGTATTATCTTAAAAACTGTAAAAACTGCTTTTATTAAGCAGGAGGGAATTACAGATGGAGATATGGCAACAGCAGAAGACTTTGGTGACTATTTATTGAATAATGGAAAGGTGAGTCAAGAAGATTACAATAATAAACAAATGAAAGCAAAGAAAATTTTAAATCAGGAAAGTGATGTTAAAGAAGATGTTAAAGTAGATAGAAATCATCATGTACCTTTTTCCGTGGCTATGTCAGTATATAAAAGTGATAATCCCGATTTTTTTGATAGAGCACTTAGTAGTATTACTGATGAGCAAACGATTAAACCAAATGAAATTGTATTAGTTGTGGATGGCCCGGTAAGTAACGAGATAAATAATGTTATTAATAAATATGAAAAAAAGTATGAAGTATTTAATGTTATACGATTAGAACAAAATGGTGGCTTGGGAAATGCGTTAAAAATCGCAGTTGAAAATGCAACTCATGAACTAATTGCTCGAATGGACAGCGATGATGTGTCTGTTTCTACACGATTTGAAGAACAATTAAAATATTTTGAAATAAATCCTGAGATAGATATTGTGGGAGGAGATATAACAGAATTTATCGGAGAAGAAAATAATATTGTTGGGAAAAGATCTGTTCCATTATCTAACGAATCTATAAGAGAATATATGAAAACGCGTTGTGCTATGAATCATGTTTCAGTCATGTATAAAAAGAAAGCAGTGGAAAGTGCTGGCGGATACCAAGATTGGTTTTGGAATGAAGATTATTATCTATGGATAAGAATGTGGTTAAATGGAGCAGTATTCGCAAATACAGGAAGCGTGCTTGTGAATGTTCGGGTCGGTGAAGAAATGTATCAACGACGAGGAGGTTCAAAGTATTTTGAGAGTGAAAAAGGACTTCAGGATTATATGCTGAAGAATAAGATGATTAATCATTCGACATATATAAAAAATGTAACTAAGAGGTTGATTATTCAAAAATTGATGCCTAACAAGCTAAGAGGTTGGGTATTTAGAACATTTGCGAGGAAAAAAGTATCATGAAGTATGTAGAAGGTCTTGTCAGTGTTATTATGCCGACTTACAAGCGCTCAGAAAAATTACTCAGAGCAATAGACAGTGTATTGAATCAGACATATAAAAATTTAGAATTGTTACTAGTAAATGATAATGAGCCATTTGATGAATATACGGAATTGTTGAAAAAAAGAGTAGAGAAATATTCGAATGATGAAAGATTCCATCTGATTCTTCAGGATAAACATATTAATGGCGCAGTTGCAAGAAATGTAGGTATTCGCCAGGCAAGAGGACAGTATATTGCTTTTTTGGATGATGATGACTGGTGGGAACTGAATAAACTGGAAGAACAGGTAAAAGAACTAAAGTCTCTTGATGATAGTTGGGGAGCGGTGTCATGTAAGTTTACATTGTATGATCAGAATGGAAATGTTATAGGAAAAACAAAGAAATATAGAGACGGATATATTTATAAAGATATATTAAATCTTATGTCAGATGTTGCAACTGGCACATTGCTTATGAGACATGACTATTTTGATACAACTAGATATTTCGATGAAAACTTGTTGAGACATCAAGATTTGCAGCTTTTAGTAGACTTTACATCAAAATATAAATTAAAAGAAGTAAATCAATATTTGCATTGTGTAGATGTTTCAGATACTCAGAACAGACCAGATGCTCATAAATTAATTCAATACAAAAAAGCGTTTTTTAAATCTATAAAACCAATAATGGATTCACTTAGTGATAAAGACCGAAAATGTATTTATGCAATGCATAAATATGAATTGGGATATGTATGTTTAAAAAATGGAGACAAGATTCAGGGGATAATGTATTGTAAAGCAATATTAAAAAGTCCAAAAGCGTGTAGATTAGCATTGAAAAAAACTATTTTGAAGATTGTCCAGATTTGTAAAAGATAAGTTTGAATAATTGAAATTATCGGGAGGTATTTATGATTCAATCAAAAGCAGATTTACGAGAATATATGGAAGCTGATCGAATTCACTTAGGATATGAATATAAAAAACCCAAAATAAGAGATATTGTATGGCAATATGAGATATATTTGCGAAAAAGTGAATATTATAATAATGTATCGGGGGGGGGTGCTTCATAAAATAGCAGGCACATATTGTAAATCGATATGGAATATATTGGGATTAATGTGTGGATTTTCAATCGGACTTAATTGCTTTGAGAAAGGATTAAGTATTTCACATATTGGCACTATTGTTGTTAATCATGAAGCAAAAATAGGAGAGAATTGTCGTTTGCATGTATGCGTTAATATAGGAACAGGTTCACCGCAAATAGGAAATAATGTCTATATTGGACCTGGAGCTAAAATTTTTGGGAAAATTAGAATAGCAAATGGAATAAAAATAGGAGCAAATGCGGTTGTAAATAAAGATTTTTATCAAGAAGGAAAAACAATAGTAGGAGTTCCTGCTAAATATATAGAATAAGGAATAAGGCGGAAAAATCATGAAAGAATTTGGATATTTACTAGCAAAAGTCAAATTTAAAATAAAGAGAAATGATAAAGAAGTAATTAATAAATATTTTAGAAAAGTAGGTATGGAGATCGGGGGGGGTGCAACATTTGCTGTAATATAATGACATCTGAACCATATTTAGTTAGGATAGGCGAAAATGTTACTATATCTGGAAATGTTACATTTGTAACACATGACAATAGTATATCGAAGATTTCGCCACAATATGTTAACTTGTTTGGATATATTTCAATTGGGGATAATTGTTTTTTAGGTCAAAATTCTACGATAATGTATGGCTGCACATTAGCTAATAATATTATAGTTGCTAGTGGTAGTGTAGTATGTAATAGTTTTGGTGAAGAAAATATAATTATAGGTGGAAATCCGGCAAGAAAAATTGGTACTTGGGATGAGCTTAAATGCAAGGGAAATCAATCTATGAAACGTAAAGAAGCGCTTAGTGCTGCTAAATGTAAAGAAGATTGGAAATTTATAAAAAGGAAAGAAAAGTGATGATAGAAGAATTAGTGAGCATTGTTGTACCTGTATATAATATGGGAAACAGCCTAGAAGTTTGTGTTGATTCATTACTGAAGCAAAAATATTATAATATTGAAATAGTATTAGTAGATGATGGATCAAGGGATAATAGTCTTGAAGTATGCTATAAATTACAAAAGAGAGATAGTAGAATTCAAGTATATCATACAGAGAATAGAGGGTCTGGGCCGGCACGAAATACAGGAATTGAAAAAGCAACTGGTCGATATATTTATTTTCCTGATGCTGATGACAAATTAGAAGAAGATGCGATTGGCATTTTAGTCGATGCAATGGAAAATGGGAGATATGACTTAGTTGTATTTGGTTATCAAAGTATTGATGCTAAAGGGAATGTAGTATTGAAAAAACAATATCCGGATATGAAAAGAAATGGTGAAGATGTGCGCCAAGATTATTCAGATTATGTGGTTTCAACAAGAAGATATGGTATTCAAGGTGCACCGTGGAATAAATTTTTTGACTTGAATGTAATTAGAAAACATTCTATAAGATACCCCTCTTTAAGACGACACCAAGATGAAGGTTTTATAAGTCGCTATATGTGCTATGTGAAAAATATTCATTTTATTAAAGCGATTTTATACAATCATTATTTAAATGATTTGAAAAAAGAATGGGATAAGTATCCGGTTGATTATGTGGATGCTGTAATTGGGTTGTATCAGACAAGAAAAGAAACAATATTAACTTGGAATGAGAAAGATAGAAAGACTAAGGAAATTGTAGAACATGAATATATTTGCAATATGATTAAAGCTTTTGAGCTGTCTTATTCACCTAAGATGAAATTAAGTAGTAGAAATCGTCTAAAATGGATTAGAAAACAAATTGAACGATCACAAGTATTAAAAGTTGTTATGCCTTTATCGTTAGGTCGTTATCAGAAAATTATATTTACATTACTAAAAAAGCGACATATCAATCTGGCAATATTAATTATGCATATTAAAATAATTATTGAAAAAAATGGTGGTTTAGATGCTTTTCGTAGATTGCAGTAATTATTTGATGATAGATTGTCGTATCGGTTGTATAGAATGTTCTATTAAAAACATTTTATATGTAAGTAGTATTGATTAATAGAACATTCAGGAGGAAATTGAGTGATGAAAATTGGAAGTAAACACTTTATGGATTGGTGGTCTTATATATATGTTATAATGATTCTTTTAATTTCGCTTTTTATTTCAGATTTCAACATAGTAATGTTTATACTATATTTTGTTTTGGCATTACCATTTATAAACTCAATTGAACATTTTGTTGTAATATCATTATTGTTGTCAACAATATCTTATTATTTTACTGGAGCATATGAAGAAATATTTAGTATATATACAATATTGCTGATATTGATTATGGCAAGAGTTTTATTCTTATATAAAGGAAAGTTGGAGTTCAATGCTAATAATTTAATACTAATAATTATGTTAGGTGTATTAGCTTGTTGGTCTTACATAGAATCGCCATTTCATTATTTTAACGGATTATTTAGGTTATTATATTTGCTGTTATTATCAGTGGTAGTTGGTAATTTTATAAGATTGAAAATATCTGTGATTTGTGAAATGTTGCCTAAAACAGCCAGTATTATGGTTGTTGGGTATCTTTTGAGCGTATTAATAAAAGGATCTTTGATTGATGGAAGATTAACAATAGCAAATAGTGTGAATACAAATACATTTGGAATGTCATGTGCACAGTTAGGGTGTATATTATTAATGACTGCTTTTCTTAATAAAGCCCAAATGAGAAAAAATTTAGTTTTGTGTGCAATAGTTGTTATGCTAGCTCTTTTAAGTGGCTCAAGAGGTGCTTTGTTGGCTTTTGCTTTGGCAAGTGCAATTGTGGTAATTATTTATGCCAAAAAAAACGGGCGATTAACAGGAACCATGTTTAAATTAGCTATTGCAGGTACTGTGGCGTTAGGAGGTATGTATCTTGTGCTTATTTTGACTGGTCTTGATACAAGCAGGTTTAGTGTTGCAGAAATTATAGCATCAGGTGGTTCACGTAGAAGCTTAATTTATGAATCACTAATTCCATATATAATAAAAAATGGATATTGGAAAATAGGATACGGACCAGGTCATGAGTGTAGTCGTCAAGTTATTATGTCGTTGATTGGATGGGATTATGCACATTCTCATAATACTTTTTTGGAAGCTTTCGGTGAATTAGGAATTATGGGATTACTTATATTAATTTGGAGTATAAAAAAATCATTAAAAAATATTTACGGAGTTTGTAAAATATACAAAAAGGCATATTTGTTTGTAACTATTTTAATATGTTTGCTTATTAATGGACTTGCAGAATCCTATTTTTTCGATGCAGTTTTATGGTTATTGTTGGCGATTTGTAGAAATAATTTTATTGAAGAAACAGAAATCGTTGCAAATTAGATATAAAGATAGACGAGGAGGGAAATAATTTGTTTGATACATTAAAAAAGCAGTTTCCAGGATTATATGATTTTTATCAGCATACTCAGCGGATGAAGATATTAAAAAAAATAAAAAAAATGGAAAATGTACCAGAAGATGAATATGCTGAATTGATAGAAAATGAATATCTAAAAGTTTTAGGTCATAGTTTAGATTGGGACAATTTACAAACTTATACAGAAAAAATGCAATGGGAAAAAATATATGATAAAAATCCAATGAAAACAGTATTGGCGGATAAATATCGTGTCAGAGAGTGGATTGAAAATAAAATTGGAAATGACTACTTGATTCCACTGATAGGAGTATGGGATTCTTTTGATGATATAGATTTTAATTCATTACCGGATCAATTTGTTTTAAAAACTAATCATGGAACTGGAACAAATTTAATTGTAAAAGATAAAGAAAAACTTAATATAAAAAGAACGAAAAGAATGTTTGATGACTGGATGAAAATTGACTATGCTTTTACGAATAGTTTACAGTTACATTATAGAAAAATCCCACGAAAGATTATTGCTGAAAAATATTTAGAAACTGATTTGGGGGAATTACAAGATTATAAATTTTTATGTTTTGATGGGAAACCATATTTTTGTTGGGTTGATTTAGGACGTTTTTCAAAACATACTAGAACGGTATTTAATATGAAATGGGAATTACAACCATGGACTCAAGCAACATATGGAATTGCAAGTCATGAGATTCCAAAACCTAAAAACTTTGACAAGATGGTTGAGATAGCGACAATTTTATCAAAAGGATTTTCACATGTTAGAGTGGATCTGTATAATGTAGATGGTAAAATATATTTTGGCGAAATGACATTTACAAATGGAAGTGGTTTAGATCCAATAGTTCCAGAAAAATACGATAAAGTTCTTGGGGATTATTGGAAACTTCCAATAGATCAAGAGAGGAAAAAATAAAATGATTCGTAAACAGAGTATTTCGCAAAATTTTTTTTTCCAATATGCGTATCAAATATTGATATTGGTAATTCCACTCGTTTTAGCACCTTATTTATCACGAGCCCTTAGAGAAACAGCACTGGGAGTTTTTTCATATGCAAATTCTATAGCGGCATATTTTGTTGCTATGTCTATGCTTGGAATAGCAAGGCATGGACAGCGCATTATTTCAGAAAATGCGAATGACGATATAAAACTAAGAAAATCATTTTGGAGTTTGTTCACAGTTCATATTATAGTATCTATAATTTCTTTATTGATATACTTGGCATTCGTAGTTTTTTTTATAAAAGATAATAAAACTATATTTACTATTGAACTGTTATATGTGGCATCGGCAATATTTGATATTACTTGGTTGTTTTATGGACTTGAGAATTTTAAGAGTGTCGTAATAAAAAATGCATTAATAAAAATATTTGAATGTATTTGTGTGTTTATATTTGTGAAACAGCCGAATGATTTGGGAATATATGCATTTATAAATGCAACTAGTATATTAATTGGTCAGGCAATTATGATTCCGCAAGCTGTGAAAGCTGTTAGACCGATTAAGTTTACAAAAGAAGATGTTAGGAAACATATAAAACCGTTACTTGTTTTCTCAATATCTGTAATCGCATCATTTATGTATACAGTGTTTGATAAAACATTGTTAGGAATAATGAGCACAAAAGAGAATGTTGCTTTTTATGAATATTCAAACAAAATTGTAAATGTACCCAAAACTATAATAGGAGTAACTGGAACAGTTATGTTTCCAAGAGCATGTAGGTTGGCTGCTGAAGGTAATGTTGCTGGTCAAAAAAAATATATTAAATATTCGTATTTTATTACTTCATTTTTGGGTATGGCTTCTTTATTTGGGTTGATGGGGATTGCGGATACATTCTCTATAGTATATTATGGTGAATCGTTCAAAATATGTGGAAAAATAATGGCATATATGGCACCGCTTGTTTATATTGTAGGAGCAGGCGATATTATAAGAACACAATATATGATACCTAACCATATGGATAAGCAATTTAACATTTGCATAATATTTAATGCAGTTATTAATTTGATTTTAAGTGTACTTTTAATTCCAATTATAGGTGTTTATGGTGCAGTGGTTGGTTCTGTATCAGCAGAAATCTTTGGATTACTAGTACAAATGGTTATTTGTCGGAAATTTGTTAAGGCAACAGAAATATTAAAAGAGCTGATTCCATTTATTTTGATTGGATTTTTAATGATGCTAGGTATTAAATATGTTGATATGATGGGAAAAGTATCGTTAATTGAATTGGGATTAGAACTGATAGTGGGAGGACTCATATATTGTATATTGACAGGTTTGTATATTTTTTAAGATAAAAACTTACTAAATTTCTGATTATCTTTTCATAAGTTGGTAAATGCCGATATATCCCTTATTTTAGGGCTT
>PPYE01320747.1_pt1 | contig 16215 bp, 12 predicted proteins | sample 1559881 | NCBI WGS metagenome assembly PPYE01 (sample SAMN08240022, study PRJNA423297) | Human gut metagenome, whole genome shotgun sequencing project. | reverse complement strand
TGTTACGAGCGAAATTACCAACAACCTCATAGAAGGAGGATTGGATTTGTTTCAAACTCATGGTACTGTCCCTGCGGAGGTTTATAACACACTCGATAAAAAGAAGAAAAAGAAAAAACGTAAAATACATTTATAACTATGGCTGATAATAATACATTTGTCCTCTTTGAGGAAATCAAAAATAAACTGGAGACAATTTACAGGGAACTAAAGGAGTTGAAAGAAAAGGAGAACGGTTCTGTTTCTCTCCCTATTCAATCTACACCAGCACAAAGTGATGAGCAGAAGGAACAGGAATTGCTCAATCAGTATGAGCAGTGGACGAAAGATATACTTAACAAGTACATTGGTGTGCAAGTGCGTATCAAGGATGAGGAAGCTAAATCCATAGATAAATTGGTGGCAAATGTCTTGACTATGTTACACGAGTGGCAGGAACAGAAAGAGCATCCAATACCGCAGGAACATATTCACAGGCACAGTTTTGACCTCAAGTCCTCGAAAGTCTTTACTTATATGGTAGCAGTATCTGTCCTTTGTTTTGTTTCATTGGTCAGCAACTACTTCTTGTGGCAACGCAAACAGCAATATGAAGATGATGCTTTGAAATTCCAAATCACCAGAGTATGGAGAGGATGCAGCCCAAAGGAAATCCTATGGCTTAACGATGTGTTTGATATTCATCGCAATGCTGCAATAATTAAAAGAATCAAAAAGCATACAGATGATTATAATGTGGGACTGAAAGCAAAAGCAGATAGTCTAATGCAGAATAATCTACAAAATAAGAAAGGCAAATAGAATTGTAGATATAAGATTTTTGAAAGAGGAGAAAATATCTCCTCTATTTTATTTCTTATAAAAGAAAATTTACTATATTTGCAAATAATCATATAGTATTTATGGAAAATCCGACCAATAGAATAAAAGAGGTGCTTGTCGAGAAGGGGATTAAGCAGACATGGCTTGCAGAGAAACTCGGTAAGAGTTTCACTATTGTGAACTCATATGTTTGCAATCGTCGACAGCCAAGCCTCGAATTGCTATTTCAAATAGCCGAGATTTTGCAGGTGAATCCCAAGGATTTGATAGTGTTTGTGGATAAGGAACTGAGTAAAGAGTAACTTAAATGAAAGATCTGGATTTACAACCCAATAAATCATCTTGGGCTTCAAAACGTTTGGATGAAAAATCTGTTCGGCTACTACGGAAAATCTTAGAAGATAAAAGGGTTGACACTTCTAACATTGAAGAAGGTGGAACAGAAGCAAATACAGATGGGTATATTAGTATTTTGGATGTCGATGATACAATTGTCGCAAAAGTTACAGTGCAGATAAAGCATTATAATAACAACGCTATCAGTGAAAAGGGCGTCTGTTATGACATCCCGACATCGCTTCTTGCGTATGCCCATAGAATGAAAGGAGAAGTTGTTTTGTTTATCACTTGTGATACTAATAACAATATAATTTATTGGAAGTATATTGACAGAGCTTTTGTTGAGAGTCAAATTGCTAACTCGGAAAATATTCAACAGACTTACAGGTATTATTTTAAAGACAACGAAAATCTTACAGAAAATAATGTTGACTCGGTCATTGATTTATGGGAAACATTATACCATGAGCAAATGTTATCATTAAAAGATGAGAAGTCAAAACTATTAGATTTTTTAGATGTAAACCTGAAATCTTTTGAAGGAATAACGACTACATTTTATGGATTAAAAGAATCTCATATAGCTAGAAAAGAAACAGATCAATTATTTGATTGGATACAAGGTGGTTTGACATCTAAAGATTGTCAATTAAAACTTCTGGTTGGAAATGCAGGAGTCGGGAAAACTGTTATCATTAAGGATTTACTGGATAAACTTACCGCATCAGGAATTAAGTGTCTGACGATTAAGGCAGATTATTACAACATTACAGAAAATGAAACTTCTGATTTTTCTTTGGAGAGATTACACGCTTCACTGGATTTATTAGTATCTGAGCATAAGAGAGTTGTTTTTATTATAGACCAAATAGATGCATTATCCCAATATTTATCTAACGATAGAGATAAGCTAAATATACTCTTGAATGTAATTGCTGCATGGGAAAAGGAGTATAGCAAAGACATAAGAATAATAGTGTCTTGTAGGAAGTATGATTTAGAATATGACCCATCATTAAGGCAATTAAAAGAGCATAGCACTGCTATTGAGGTGAATAGATTGGATGATAAGGATGTTGAGTATGTTATTAACAAATTAGCTCCTGGTCTTTATTGTAAATTAACATCCCAAACAATTACGATACTAAAAACTGCTCAATATCTAGATGTCTTTTGTAGATTATATGACTCTGGCAATGTCAGAGAATACAATTATCAAAACTACATGGAGTTATATGATGACTTATGGTTGTCATTGATAAATTATGCAAGCGAACATACGTCTTGTAGCAATTTGGAAGATGTCATGTTTGAAATTGCAAAGTCTGTTCAAGAAGCGGAAACTTTAACTCCAACATGGTTAATAACGGCAAGCAACAATAAAGCAACAAGATATTTAGCGAGCGAGAGTATAGTAAAATATAACAACAATAGGATCTCTTTCTTTCATCAAACTTTCTACGATTATGTACTTGCAAGGTATTATGTATCAAATAACAAGTCTCTTATTACTGAATTGAAAAAACGATTTCAAGGATTAGAGATACGTTCCTCAATTAAAATTTTCTTAGATTTTGAGAGGGAACATTCTGACTCTTTGTATAAAAAAGATATTAATACAATAATATTTTCTGATGATATTCGTTTGCATCTGAAGCAACTGGCTCTTTCTATACTCTCATATAGTGATGCTATGTATAAGTTCGAGATTGATATCATTAAGAAATTGCCCAAACTCAATCACCAATTATTTATTTATTTCCTTTCGACAACATCGAATCCTTTATGGTTCCCGACGATAAAGGACTTGATACAACCTTTTGCGGCTGGCCTTACCACCGAAAATGATTATTTTAATCCACTGCGAATTTTGTTTTCCAATTATGCATCGACATTTTCCGACGACATTTATGACATGGTAGATACTATAAAGGACATTTCTACTAAAGAGGAAATTACGATGTGGATATTGCGCAATCATAATGATTATTCGAATGAGAAAGTAAGAGAAAGTTACATTAACTTAAAAGCAAAGCCCAATATTTATTTGGTAAGTTGTGTCATGGATGCAATTGATTCTAATTTGAATTTTGCTTTGGAAGAGACAAAAGAACTTCTTATTAACTATTTCCTAAATAACAAGAACAGTGAGTCGCATTACGATTACGAGCTGTTTGAACAGATATGTGATAGACTCTATAAGGAGCACCCGAGAGAGTTTCTAATAATAACATGTGACTGCTTTGTACAGATAGTTTCCAAGACGAGAAAGCAAAGTTATCAACAGTATTCTGTAAATGATATTTTTAGTGGATACATGTCAAATTATGTTGAAAAGTTTTTTGACTGGTTAGGAACACTTCTCATACAATACACTAGTGATCATGATTGTGGCATCTCTATGGTCGAAAAATTATTGTCTCTTGAAGATGAATCTGCATTCATTTTGTCTTTTAAGGTAATTGCCATAAAACCCACGTTATTTAACACTTACATTAAGAGCATAATGTCACGGAACGAAAAAATAGATAAATTTATAGAATTCGGTGACGTTAGATATTATTTTTTAGAGGCTTTATCTAAATGGTACCTGTCAATATCACATGAAGAACAAGTGAAGTATCAAGGGGCTATTTTGAGATACAGGTCGAGAGGAGACTATATACATAACTATGATAGAAGATGCACTGAACCTGTGCTACCTTATCTTGGCTGGCATAAGTGGCAGTTGCTATGTTGTACCATTTTAGAATCAACATTGACAAAAGAAGCTATGCGGTGTAAGCAAGAACTTTGTCGGCGTTTCAAAAGTGTATATGTCAACAAGAGACCTAGCCACCATGTAACAGCTGCATCCATTTGTGGAGGTATAACAACGCAAGAAGTTTATAATCATTTCTCTCCCGAGAATTGGCTATCCTCTTTTGATAAATTAGATGAGCACAAGGCTTTCCGCAAAGGAAATTTTTCACCAATTAGTCTAAGAGCACATGCAGAAGCATTTACTAAATGTGTAGAGAATTCTCCAGAAAAGTACAAGAAATTTATCTTCTCTTTACATGATAATCCAAACATCAAATCCATGTACCAAGAAGCAGGATTATTAGGATTATTTTTAGGTGGGACTGATAAAAAAGAGTTAGTCCCATTGTTCCAAAGGTATATGAAAGTGGACTATATAAAAAATAGCGCATATACTTTTGAACAACTTGCTATGAACTATACAAAGGAAGAAAATGCTGTGATAGATGATTTGATATCGATACTTATACAAGCAATAAAGCAACCATTACTTTTAAAAGACGATCAAGAAGAGCAGCATACTAAAAGCTTAGCCGATATTGTACAACACAAATTGAATGTTGCTATTAGCAGTTTCCAAGGTCATGCATTGAATATCCTTATTTCTATTTGTGCGTTATCCACCCGTCGTGTCCAGATCTATAATCTTTTAAACCTATTATATAAGGACTTAGCAATAGAATTGCGCTTAGAGGTTTTATGTAACATATACTATAAGGAATATTATGATGAAGTGATAACTGATAAATTATTCTCACTCTACTTATTTGGTAGTGGAGCCTATGGCCTAATGGTAAGAGTAGATGTGATACAGTCTTATTTTTATTTTAAGACAGATTCCGTGCGTGCATACATCGCTCAACTTATGAAAGATGATAGATGCCATGAGATATTAACTCAGATATTCTTTTATGGATTATACCATAAAGACATAAGGAATGTATGCAAGCAAAACCTTAATAAAATTTTATCGTTGAATGATGAGAAAATCATAGCGCTGATGGTAAGACTTTCTTTAAAAAATATTTCTGAACCTTGTTATAGGGAAACAGCAAATGATATTGTGCTATATCATATAGCAGATAATAGAGAAGAGATTGTAAAATCATATGAATATCATATAGATGACCTACCTGTAGAAGAATTTAATCTATTTAAGAAGATTACAAAGAATTGGAATAATAAAACGCATAGGGAACGTTTTTCTCAGATTAAATACCTAGAAAAATGTGCTAATATGCTACCATTAGATTGCTACATGTATATAAAAGCACATGACTTCTTACATGCTAATGATTTTTATCTTAGAGAAAAAATTGTGAAACTTTTATTAGGCATATATAAGCAAATGAAAGAAGAGGAAAATTTGGACGCAATGAACAAAATAATGGACTTGTTTGATGAATATGTCATTGCGAATTCTTATATTATAAATGATGCAATAGAAAAGTTAGGTATATAACTTCAATAGTGTCCAAAATAAAATTCAGTAAAAGCAAAAAAGAGAGTTGAATTAAGATAAATTTCCCTATCTTAGCGTGAACGACCAAGTCCACATCAACTCTCATGGCAAAGATAACACTTTTCGCTCAAGTAATCCAACTTCTCCCCAAGGAAATTATCAGGTCTCTTTCAAGAAGGCACAGAACCGACGCTCATGCCAAGGGTTTCAACTCCTGGAGTCACCTGGTCAGTATGATTTTCTGTCAGTTTGCAGACTGTGTGTCGCTTCGTGAAATCAGCAACGGCCTCCATTCTGCCAACGGCAACCTCAATCACCTTGGCATTCCCCGCGCGCCAAGCAAATCCACGCTTTCCTATCAGAACGGGCACCGCCCGTGCGTTTTCTTCCGTGACTGCTATTACAGCCTTCTCCGGTATTTTGGACAGCAGGTGAGGTTCTCCGGCAGGAAGTTCCGTTTCAAGAACGCTGTCCATGCTCTTGATTCCACCACTATCACCCTCTGTGCAGAGGTGTACGACTGGGCGCACTACACGCACAGCAAGGGAGCGGTGAAGCTTCATACGCTGCTGAATTTTGAGACGATGTTACCTGAATATGTACACATTACGGACGGCAAGGGTGCTGACAACACCTCTGCAGGGCAGGTGAAATTGAAGGCTGGTGACATCGTGGTGTGCGACCGGGGATATTTTGACACAGAACTGCTGAACGTTTGGGACAGCAGCAAGGTTTTCTTCGTCGCAAGAGTGCGCGACAACATGCTCTACGAGCGCATAGAGGAGCGTGACTTGCCCGACAAGGCGCACCCCGAAGTGCTCATTGACGAAATCGTCAAGCTTACTGGCACGGGAACCTCGGGGCAATACCAGAAGCCTATACGCCGCATCGCGGTCTACAACAGTGGGCACCATTACGTGATGGAACTTGTCACCAACAACTTCCGCCTTGCGGCAGGAACCATTGCGGACCTGTACAAGGCGAGATGGGACATAGAGATATTCTTCCGCAACCTGAAACAGAACTTCCACATCAAGAGTTTTGTGGGAACATCACGCAATGCGGTGGAGATACAGGTATGGACAGCACTCATCACGATGCTGCTCCTTGCCTTTCTGAAACAGAAAGCTGCCTACAAATGGCACTTCTCCAACCTCGTTTCATCATTAAGGCTGAACACCTTTACGAAAATGAACCTGTGGACATGGCTCAACAATCCTTTCACGCCACCGCCGGAAGAGGAAATTTGCATATAAGGGGGTATCACCAGTTAAAATGGAGAGCAAAAACATCAATTCCACCAGAATTGATGCGTCTTAGCGTGATTTTACGCAAATTTATTTTGGACACTATTGATATAACTTACTATTTTGTAGCTAAATGAATAGTACTATAATGAAAAATAAATTCTATCATAACTTGAAGAGAGAGAAGGTACTTAAGTATCTCTCCTATTTGTCTGTGTTACAGGAAAATTCCAGTTTCTGTTATAGGTTGGAAATGGCATTGGTCGAAGCATATTTGATGTGGAGAAGAAGAAAGTATGATTGGAGCCACATTGATAGACTTCTTGAGCATGGCAATCCTCAGTTTGAAGATCCGCAAGAGAGATTGTTTGTTGAAACTGTAAATACTCCGATTGGTTCTTACAAGATATTTTCTGCGTTCAATTTGACTTATAAGTATCTTCTCAGCCAGTTATTGTTTTTGGCTCATAAGGAAAAGATTGATCGAAGTAAGTTGGCAATTGTTTATGCAATATTGGAAATTTCCAATGGAATAGCAGATAAATTCAACTATGCCCGTAATGTATGTGGAAAATACAATGCAGAATCAGTTTATACCTCAAACTACCAAGAATATGGCAAGTATGAATCATGTACCTGTTTTAGCAAAGTTGAGGTAAACTCTATCTTGGCAAAATACCAAGTTGAGGAAAAGCATCTGCAGCCATTGTTGTTATGCCTGAAAAAGAAAGAGTACAAAAAAGAATTCTCTCAATTAGGGTATAGTGATACGTTCGAATTGCACCCATTCCTAAAACTTGATAACGGAGTATATTTGGTTATGTTCCCGGCTAATCTCTTAAAGCTAGCTTACAGACTGTGCTATGGCATTCTTGTAAAGGAACTAGGCAAGAAAACGTTTCTTTCATTAATAGAAAAAGAGATGATTCAAGAAATTGGATTTCTCTTGCAAAATGGTCATGGATCATTTATAGGACAAAATAATTATCAAGACACACCTTTTCTTTGGTTCCGTTTTGATGAAGATAAGGTTGCAAATATTGGAATTGTCTTAGCAGATAAGAGAACAAAACTGGATCAAGCGGTCAAGGATTCAGAGACTGCAATAAATAAAGCCTACCCACATATAACCATATTTACATTCTTGGTCACACAAGAGATGGCAGAGGAAGGTCTCTTTATGACTATTGGTCGTGATATAACTCATTTTTCGGTTGAAGAACTGAAAATCGTCATGAGCCAGAGTAGGATGAATCTGCTGAATCTATATTATTATAATCAAGATAAGTTGGATCAAAACTTTGCTCTTCTTACCCAGGAAATTGATAGATTTGCGTACTACTGTTCTAATAATTATACATTCTATCGGGATGAAATGCTAGCTATCACATTCATGGAAATAGGTTACGCTCTATCAATGCGTGAGAAATATTTGTGTGGACATGATGAGCATATTGTTCAATATGCACCACGAGGGTGCCATGTTATGGTTAAACACTATGCAGACATTCCTAAGCAGATTCCTATCTACGTACCATATATGAAAGTAAAGGGGTTTCTCATGCTTCAGTTAGCAAAGTACGAATTGTGGGTTCACGTGAAATGCAAAGACATGCTTCGTATATTTGGCAGAGAGGCAACCATTGCCTTGATGAATTGGATGTTTACTGTAGAGAAAAAGCTATGCATAGATAGTATTAGTCGGACTCTCCATGTAGAATTATGTATTTTGCCTATTAGTGATTACGAGTGGAAAAAGGCAAATGACAATACTATGGTATTTTGTGTACCAGAAAAAATAATGAGTTCGGATGCAACTACTTTGGAGAGAGAGTTAGTAGGCCAATTTTTCAAAGCAATTAAAGATTGTGGATTCTCTTCTAACGAGTCATTATTTGACGTTGGTATGCAATTGTTTGATTCTGCACCAGGTAGATTTATTCAGGTTGGCAAGAGTGAAAATATAACTATTATTGACGAGAAGGATGGTATTGACTCATGCTATTACGTCAATTCCCGATACTGTGACAAAGTTCTTTCTGAGATTGCTGATTTCCTAAACATGAAGGGGACTGAACAAATTTTTGATTTTGCAGAGTCAAAGAAAATCATGATTCGGGTATCTGATTATATCCTTGCTGAAGTACAAAAACTGTTGGCAGAAATGGATACAAAACAACTTCTTACAAGTCTTCTCGAACTCCATCATGCCATGATCTATTGGTCGAAGCTGACACAACGAAGGTATGAGTCATTAAGCAAGGCCTATTCTTTTTTAGATGCTACATTTGATAATCAGCTTGATTATGTCAATGAATATTCTGAGATGAATACATTAACACAAGGTATGATTGAAACCATTGTTCTGAATGGTATTCACAATACTGGAGGAAAACCTAGATTAGAGAAGCTGGATCGCCTGTTTGCCCTTATGCACTTTAGTTTGAACATGGGTGTATATATGGATCAATTAGGAGAAAAAATAAAAGGTTCAGAGTTGACAATTCTCAAAAATGGAAGACTGGTTATGCCAAAGCCTATGATTGATAAACTAAACTCCTATTTTTATAGGCTGAGAGAGTTGTCTATGAGTAATCCAGAATTGTACACAAAATTACATAATCTGATGCCAACATCCTCCATCAATAAAAATGATGAAATCTTTATAAAGGCTTATAAAGCGCAATTCGGCATCTCATTTGAGACGTATTGTAAAGTTCTAACGGCATCTATTGATTATGCCAGCTATAATAAGAAACCTGTAATGGTAGTATCAGAGAAGGAGTTCTTTGAAACGGTTTGTAATGGCATTTTTGATGAAGAAAATGCGAAAGCATTTAAGGCTAACTTTGTCCTTAGGGAGGATCTCAATAATGGTGATCTTAAGTTTAGTGACAAATGGGTTCAGAGATTTAATCGTCCAGTACAAGTTACAGCACGGCCCTGGATACTCTTTGATGGCAACATCTATTATTCAACTAAAACACTTTATGAGAGTTGGATGATTCGAGTTGAACGTTTGAATAATGGAACTGTGGTTAATACTACCCTAGAAATGCAGGCTCTTGTATCAAAGGTAAATAAAGAAAAAGGTCGTGAGTTCACTATAAGTGTAAGGAGATTATATGAAAGTCTGTCTCTTGATTATTTATATGTGGATTCAGAGGTTAAGATTATGCCAGGCAAAAACCTCAATTCTGACAAAGATCTTGGAGATATTGATATTCTTCTTATAAATAAAAAAAACAAGCAGATTGTTTGTATAGAGGCTAAGAATTTCTCGGAGAGTAGAACAGTATACGAATTAATACAGCAGAACAGAAAGATTGTCACTAAAGAATTGTCCCATGTAATAGAAAGAGATGTTTGGTGCAAGAATAATATTAATAAATTTAAGTTCTATGTTTCTGAAATTGATGACGAATACTCTGTAAAGACGATATTCTTGACATATCACGAAAATGCTTATAAATACTTCGAACATGAACTAGAAAATGATATCACATTTCTTTCTGCAGTAGAGATTGTGGAAAATCCAATGATCCTATTTGCATGAAAGGAATATATTTATACCAAAGGAATTCGTAGGGCTGAAAACAAATCTCAGTACCTTTGCAACCACGAAATAGGAATACAGAACAAAGGATAGATATTATCGGTACAATGAGAGTACGGATAGCTCTCGTTGATTATTGATTTCTATTGTTCAGGATATTCACAACGGTCATTATTTGTACCATAGAAATATAAATCACTGATTATCAGTATAGGATAAGTTTGAGGAAGTTAACAACGAGCAATAGCAGCTAAAGGAAAATTAGCTGCTATTACTTGTTATTTTAGTTTCCTGTTTTTCCTGTCATGCTGTCATTTTCTCCACAAGGGAATGATTATCAAGGCATTACGGATGAAGGGAAATATGACAGCATGAAAGGAAAATGACAGGACGAGAGGAATGGGGGATAGGGAAGAGAGAGGAAGGTGGACTGGAAAAGGAGGTCAGCGAACCGCTACCAGATATTCCGTGCCACGGGTGGTGTGCTTGCTTTTCAGACCGTCGATATTGGCGAGGACCCGGCCAAAATGGGAAAGGGCGGAGAGGCGGAGCTGGGAACCGACTTGCTGCTTGAGCCGGGCGAAGATGGCAGCGGCCGTCATGTAGGTGCCGGCAGACTCGGTGGGCGGAATGGCAAAGGAGTCGAAGAAGAAAGCTTCAACAGGAGTGCGCTGCCGGTAGCGGTGGTTGTTGGCGATGATGGCCTGCGTGTCGGCCTCATCAAACCAATAACGGCGACCGGCTTCCAGTTCGTCGACAACTTGGGCATAGATGCCGGTATAGTCAAGACGGGAGGGCAAGGAGATGGGGGCCGTCAGCGTCACGGCTATGAACCGGCGGCAACCGCTCGGGTCGGTCAGCACATCATCCATGTTGGCTGTGGCGATGAACGAAGCCGTGCGGGGCAGTGTCTCACAGCGCAAGGCGTAAGGCCGCTTGATTTTGACATTGGCCAACTGCAATACGTTTTTCAGGAAACCGGCTTGCACGTTCGGGGCCACAGCGTTGAACTCGTCGATGTTGATGAGCAGATATTGCGACATGGCCAAAAGTAGGTTACGCTTCTCGCTGATGATGAGGTTGTCATTGTAGCCCCACTGTAGCGCATCAGGCAAGAGCCGTTTACAAAAAGTGGACTTGCAAAAGCCTTGTTTGGAGATGAGCAGGGGTGCAACGCTATTGCCGTGAGTGGCATCGAGCCCCATCCATTGCGCCACCATACCCAGCATCCATGTGTGAAACCACTCGCGCCAAGAGGGCACATCAACGGGCACGCAGTCGGCCAAGTCGCCTATGTGGTCGTGCCCGTCCCAACGCCCGCGCACACTGTCGAGGTAATCGCGAATGGGATTGTAGGGCTTCACCATATTCGACTCGGTGTATCGCCTGATGTCCTTGTCCCACACATCGATGCCGTCCAGACGGGCTTGGATGGCAATGGTGTTGCGCATACGCTCGTCTGCCGGCAGGAAGTCGGACTGCGCTCCCAACGGACGGAGTTCGGTATATCCCTGCACCGTGTTGTAGCGCATCTCATAGTGGCTCCGCAGATAGTCAATCAAACGGCGGGTGATGTCGTTTCTGACACGTTTTGGGGTGTGTTCGTTCAGTGGTTTTCCTTGATAGAATTTTACGATTTTAGTCTCGGTCTTAATATTTTTTCTCTTTTTCATATTCAGTTTTTTAGCAAGTAAACAAGTTGACGAGTGAACAAGTAAACGAGTTGAGTGTTTTTCTCGGTGAAAACTACTTGTGGACGCTCTTGCATATACCTGTCTACTCGTCCACTTGTTAACTCGTGTACTTGTTCATCTGTCTACTCACACCAGCCCTGCACGGCCGGTGCGAAGGGTAGGAACCATCGGTGCAGAGCCCATGCACAAAATGTGCGGAGCCTGCGCACCGATGGCATGAGGGGACTATGAGAAGATGGCGGCGGTCTCCGCGTGATCAAACACGGGCTCCTGCTTGTAGCCGTACCGGCAGAACAGGCGGGCAATCTCACGCTGTTGACATTCACGCAACTTGCGAATGCCCTTGTGGTAACGGTAATACTCGTATCGGCTTCCGAGAAAATCCGTTATCTCATGCCGCAGCGGTGCATAGTCTTTATGGCTAACGGCATCAAAAAGATGTGTGAATCCCCAGACGAGCCGTTCGGTCTTCAACGGGCAGCGCTCACGGCATCCGCTTTCTGTCAGTGCCTGCGGCAAAACGCTCGGGGCCACGGTTTGTCCGGCCGGCAGCGACTCTCCGGCCAAATAGCGGAGACAATCGCCCCGCCAAACACATTGGTGCATGAAACACAGTGCCCAACCGGTGGGCACATCTTTAAAATCAATTTTGTTCATCGTTTTTGGTTAAATTAGTTATAGTAATATATAAGTTGACGAGTTTGCAAGTTGACAAGTCAACGGGTCGTGTGTCTTTCTTCGGGTATGGCCTAATCCAAAAATGGGGCAAAGTGTCCCCGCAATGCTTTTCGGCTGCAAAGATACAACATCGGAGGGCCCTTGTCAAGAGTTTGGGGCAATTATTTTTTCGGCTGACATCATTCGAAATGTTTCCTGTCATAGTGCAACATATTAACATACTGACAGTTACAGTGAAAAATGACAGCATGACAAGAAAAACAGAAAAAATCAAAAAAGGGGGAATAATGAGGCGTGAAAAGGTAGAAAAATAAAGACTCAAAAAGGGAGCACGTTCATCGGGCCAAACTTTTCTGCACACAAACGCCAAAATTGTCGCCGACCTGAAGACGCCCAAATCGTACCGACAAGTATATAGCCCCCTTCTTGAATCTTTAAAACTTATTGGTATGATCAAGAACAGAAATGCATGGCTTTACACCCGCTTGTTGAATGAGCCAATCTTTCCCCTACTCTCCCCTACCCGTCTAAACTCCTAAAAAAATAAAAAATCGTTGTCAGACTCCTACTTTTACATTATCTTTGCTATCAGAACAAATTTTAAAAGACAGAATATGGAGACTTGGATTATCATTTCAATCGTTGTGGTTTTACTGTTCGTGTGGATGATCTCCATTTATAACAATTTGGTAAAACTCAGAAACAACCGAGAAAACGCATTTGCCAACATCGATGTGCAACTCAAACAGCGTCACGACCTCATTCCGCAGCTTGTAGCTACGGTCAAAGGTTATGCCGATCACGAAAAGGAAGTCTTCCAGCGGGTGACCGAAGCACGTGCTGCGGCGATGAATGCAACAGGAATCAATGAAAAAGTACAGACCGAAAATGCATTGACGAGTGCCTTGACCGGCCTGCGGGTATCGTTAGAGGCTTATCCGGAGTTGAAAGCCAACCAGAACTTTCTGCAATTACAAAACGAGATTTCGGATATAGAGAACAAGCTGGCAGCCGTTCGTCGCTTCTTCAATTCAGCCACACGAGAACTCAACAATGCCGTACAGACATTCCCTTCGAATATTCTTGCCAATATGTTCGGCTTCCACACAGAGCCGATGTTTGATATACCCAAAGACGAACGGGCAACTTTCGACAAGGCTCCCGAAGTAAAATTCTGAGCGGATGAGATACGTCGGGATGCAGACCCAGATACAGCGCAACAACCAACTCAGCTTGTTGCTGCTGCTGTTGTTCCCTCTGATTATACTGGCTACAGTGTGGGCTTTCCTCGCTTTAGTCGATCTCGCAGACGTGTCATATTACAACGAGTTCGGTGAACCTGTTCACGAACTGAATGTGCAGGTCGTAAACGCCCACTTTCTGGATGCCTTTCCTTGGGTAATCGGGGGCGTACTGCTGTGGTTTGTCATTGCATTCTTCACCAATACGGCAATGATTCGGCAGGCTACCGGTGCCCGTCCACTGTTGAGAAAGGAGAATCCGCGCGTCTATAACATCGTTGAAAATCTCTGTATGACGTGCAATATGGATATGCCCAAAATCAATATCGTGGACGATCCGCAACTGAATGCCTTCGCCAGCGGCATCGACAAGAACAGCTATACGGTAACCGTAACCACCGGTTTGCTCAATTTGCTCACCGATGAAGAACTTGCCGGCGTCCTCGGACACGAGCTTACGCACATCCGCAATCACGACACACGCCTGCTCATCACCAGTATTATCTTCGTGGGAATCGTCTCAACGGTGATGGGGGCTGTCGTTCGCATCTTATACGATATGTTTCTTTTCGGCAGTGGCAGTCGTCGATCGAACAGCAAATCGGGCAGCAATGGAGCCGGAATCATCGTCGTGATAGCCATCGGAGCAGTGTGTTGCGCCGTGGCTTACTTCTTCACACTGATCACACGCTTTGCCATCTCCCGCCGTCGGGAGTATATGGCCGATGCGGGCGGTGCCGAACTCTGTGGAAATCCGCTGGCTTTGGCCTCGGCATTGAGGAAGATTTCGGACAATCTCGGCCTTGACAAGGTAGACCGAGAAGATGTAGCACAACTCTTCATCATCCATCCCGACGAGATGTCCACCGGTTTGTTAGGTTTTATAAATTCGCTTTTCAGCACGCATCCCGACACCGAACGCAGAATCAAAATATTGGAACAGTTTTAGAAGAAAGCATTCAAAATCAGTTTACCGACCGCTTTGACAATATGGATAAACGGTGCTTCGGGCCATTAGAAGTGCAAAAAACTTTGATGGGGAGAATCTATGAAAACCACACCACGGAGAGTCGCCTTGCGACTTGGGTGCGAAGTCTCCCAAGAGTCTCAGCAGATTATTCTCCGATGCTTTGAATCTTTCAATACTTGAACATTTGAATGCTTGATTTTTTGAATTCTTAAATTTCATCTCACTGTTTCCGTTTCTTCCAGTCATCTTTCACATAGCTTGTAGGATAGGTGGTCTCATAAAGCACACGACCGCTACGCTCACGAATCCAAGTGTCGAACTCGCGACGGCCCTCCTTGAGCACAATGACACGGGCACCGTTGGACAGGTGGTTATACTCCGTGTTGCCACCCGAGAAACGGCCGTGAGCCAGCATCACCTGATAGAACATGAGGGAATAGTCGTTGTCGTGGTCATGACCACAGAACACGCCCATCACATCACCACACTCCTTGAAAGCGGCAAACATGCCCGAATTGAGCTTGGGCGCGTATGCCCTCTCCATGCGTGTGCCGTAGAGCACCACCTGTGTGTTGGCCACGGCCTCGTTGTATTCTGGCAGCGGATAGTGCATGAAGGCCAGTGCCGGCACCGTCTTGCCACCATTTGCCGCCCTGGCCTCGGCACACTTACGCCGATACCATGCCTGCTGGCTCTGCGTGATCCAGGCATAGCCCCCTACCCCTCTCATGGCCGACTTACCATGCGTATCGAAGCCGTAGAGCTGTGCCCGCAACGTTTTGCCGTCAGCCGCATACACGGGCAGCACATAGTCGAGCAATTTGCCATGCCGAGGGGGCATCACACAGCCCGGGGCCTTCTGCATCAGGTCGTAGAGCGCTGTCGCCGACACACCCTGTTCGGGGTCGTGGTTGCCCAACACGAGGCAGTAGGGGGTCTGCTGTTGGGAGAGCACATTGAGCACAGCTTGCATGGCAAAGTCACCGGGCTTGGAATAGACGATGTCACCCGTAACAATGATGAGGTCGGGCTGTTCGGCTTTCACCACCTCTTGTATGCACTCCACGGCCGCCCGCGAGGCAGGGTCGCCAAGTTTATAGTGAAGATCGGTGAACTGCACGATTTTGAATTGTCCGTCGTGGAAACAGAGTCCCTGCGCGCTCATGGAGAGTGTAGAGAACAAAGCAAGAAGCAGACAGATAAATGGACGATGGTTCATATACTGACAATAATTTGGTTTATACACGTGCTGCAAATGTAGTGAAAAACTGCGAAACAACCAAAAAAAGGATGCACCGACCATCACGGCCGATGCATCCACACAGAGTGTAAAGAGTCAACCAGCAAGTGCAATATTACGCATAATATTTGTAAAACTCCTGCTTTGGCGTCGAAAAGTTCAAT
>PPYE01000696.1_pt1 | contig 16215 bp, 6 predicted proteins | sample 1559881 | NCBI WGS metagenome assembly PPYE01 (sample SAMN08240022, study PRJNA423297) | Human gut metagenome, whole genome shotgun sequencing project. | reverse complement strand
TTGGGATTCTTGTATTGGGAGAAGTACTGTGTTTTTTATCAGGTTATACGAAGAGCGAATTTATTGAGGACATTCTTGGAGAAGATGAGGAGTCTTACAAGATTGCCAATTATGGTCTTTTAAGAGATGTACTTAGGAATCTGTTTGAGGATCATGTATTGTATGATTCTACCATAGATAATGGACTTGGAGTCCCGGCAACGTTTGAAACGCTGGAGGAACTGTGTGAAAGTGAAGATGCGGCAATTGCCAATCTTGGCAGATATTTTCGCGCATTAAAGGAAAGCGGAAGGGATATAGAGCCAAACTATGTGAAGAGCTGTATCAAACTTATGAAAGGGAACAGCGTACTTTTTTGTAATCCGTTTTATCGAGATCTGACGGATTATCTGATGATTCCTATGACGAGACAGCTGATGAAAAACCGGAAGAGCTTGATTGTTGTGGGAAGAGATTCAGCAGTTGAAGATGTGACAAAGTGGCTGAAGCAGGGAATCCTGGAACAGATTCATACAAGCAGTCTGTGGAAGGCGGAGGTATTGAGCCAGACAACGACAGAGGCAGATATTGGAATCCTGAAGTTCAGCGATCTGTTCAATTTTGAAATACAAAGGAATAATGTAGAATTTTTGGGGAAAGTTGGATTTGTATTTATTGTAGAACCATCGAAGCTGTTAGCAACCGGGCAGATGGGGCTAAACCTTCTGGTTGGAAGATTCGAATGTCCGGAAGAGGTGGTATATGCGGCATGTGACAGAAACTGTGATGGGCTGGTTGATGCGTTGTCACATACATTACAGACCAATATTACAGAAGTGGCAGCAACAAGCCAAAGTGGCTCCATTACATCCATTATGTGTTGGAATGCAGATGGTGAATATATGCACCACAGAATCCTTCCGAATGTATCCAGATACATGGGAATCGGCACAGAAATCAATGCAGTAGCAATGAAGAATCAGATTTCTAATACAAGATGGATCAGTGGAGAAAAGTTCCCAGTACTGGATTTAAAATGGATTGCAGGACAATATTATAAGAAAATATGCGGTTACGCTGATCTTCCGGTGAGTCAGGAAAGCTTTAATAAGGCTTTTCAAGTGGATTCGAATCTATGGAACTTAAAGGCACAGACAAATGCTTTCCTTGTTGTGGAGGATGAATTCCAGAATTTGTTCGAGATGGTGCGCTTATTTGCAACAAGAGCAAAACAGCAGGGATTTATTAATGTGATCAGCGGCAATTATTTTCTGCGTGATTATATGTTTGAAAATGCACAGACATTTTTGGCAGATCCAAAAGCGATTCCAACGATCGTGGCTGATTATACCCGTTCAGAACGAAACACGGTTTTAAGGCTGCTGATGCGGATGACGGGAGAGAAGGTCAGTGAGGAAGAAATTGCGGAGACATTAATGGTAAGCGGCATTGATTTTCATGAGGACGCGCCTGTTGAGAAATTGAAAGAGTTAATCTACAAGCACTGCAATATCGAAAAGATTAATATTAGGATTTATTTCCGCGAGGAACTTATGACAGATGGCTTGAGGACAAAAACAAGGAAGTATTATACGATTGAAGAGCAAAGTGAGATCGCGGAGTTTTTGTGTGGATTGAAGAATGCATACTATATTGCAGAGGATGAAAAAGGAGAGATATATTACATTGGAGCAAAGCTTTATGGACATGTATTCCAGGCGCTGATTCCGGGGCAATTTTTGACTTATGCGGGGAAATATTATGAAGTGCAGTCTATTACACCGCGAAATGGAGTCGTAGTAAGAAGAGCGGCAGATCATATTTCAGACAGAAAATATTACCGTCAGATCCGACATATTATTGTATCAGACTGGAAGGATGATGAAAGGGTTGGCGGACAGAGATCGCTTGACGATATCCGGATCTTGAAAGGTTATTGTCAGGTAGATGTTCATACGGATGGATATATGGAACTGTCAGATTACCATGACTTGAAGCATGGACGCCGTATGTATGTGAGCAGTATTCCGAACCGTTCTTACTGCAATAAGCTTGTGATGAAGATCGAGTTCCGGGGAGCATCCGATCAGATTCGCTATACAATTGCGTTGCTGTTAAATGAGATATTCCGAACTACCTATCCGGATGCATACCCTTATATTTGTGCAGTAACTGTATTTGATAAAGAAAGGGCTGTTCCGGAAAATCTGAAATATGCAATGTATTCTATGGAAAGCGATTCTTCGGATAAAGGAATCTACATTGTTGAGGACAGTGAGATAGATCTGGGATTGATTACTTCCGTGGAGAGAAATCTGGAAAGATATTTTGAGATTATTTCAGAATTGTTGGCATGGCATGAGATAAAGATGAAAGAAGAACCGGAAAAAGACAAATTGACAGCATATCAGAAGAATTGTTTCCTAAAATATGGTTATGAGAAAATTGACGAATATCTGGATCTTTCAGGGACGGCTTCGTATCTGGCGGCGTATGGCTATAATCACAATCCGTTACAGCAGGTACGCCTCAATGAGAAAGCGGCGGAAGAATATGAAAAATCTTATGATCCAAATAAAACGGGAGCACATTTTTGTGATTTTTGCGGTATTGAGCTTGCAGGCGGCGAGTATGAGGCATTAAAGGATGGCAGAGAACGCTGCAACCATTGTTCGTCGACGGCGTTACGTACCGGAGAGGAGCTCAGGGAAGTATATAAGATGGTTCTTCGGAATATGGAGATCTTCTACGGAATAAAGATTAATGCAGCGGTCAAGGTGCGTATGACTGATGCGAAAACCATAGGGAAGCATTTTGGAGAGGAATTTGTTCCAACGCCGGGGGTGGATGGAAGAGTATTGGGATTTGCCGGGAAGGACGCTTCCGGTTACAGCCTTTACATAGAAAACGGTTCGCCTAAGCTTGCGGCAATGGCAACGATAGCTCACGAGCTGACACATATCTGGCAATTCCAGAATTGGGACGATGCTGCGATTACTGCGGCATATGGAGCGGAGAAGCGTTTAGAAGTATATGAAGGAATGGCAAAATGGGTTGAAATCCAGTATCTTTTTTATCTGAATGAGATTGCTTACGGAAAACGTGAACAGGTTCGAACAATGCTGCGTGAGGACGAGTATGGAAGAGGTTTTATACAGTATTTGAATAAGTATTCATTGTCTTATCAGCAGGAAAGGAAACGCACACCGTTTCAGGAATTTCCACCGTTGTAATAGGAAAAGAAATAGGAGCGGAGGTGTTCCAGGTGGAGGAATAACTGTCCGCTCCTTATGTTAACAGGAGAAAAGGGATGAAAAAGGGTAGATCTGTTATATCATACATATTATTATCAGTGGTTCTTTTTATGAGTGGCGTCATGATAGATGCATCACCAGGAGACCGTGTAAGGGAAGGCATGCAGGATCTGGTGAATACAGAAGATGTGGATACCGATGATAAGGCCGCGCAGGATGATAAACAGGACGATACAAAATCTGATAACAATGTGCAGGATGTGCCAAAGAGGCAGGAAGCTTTGCGGTATTACTATACACTTCTTAGTGATTCAGAGAAGGAAGAGTATAGGAAAATTCAGAAGGCGGAAGCTAATGAACAGCAGTCTGTTGTTCTTTCAGCAATGGACGCGGAGGAATTAGAACGAATATTCTTGTGTGTGTACAATGATTATCCGGAATATTTTTGGTGTGAAAGCGACTATCAATATAGAAGTGATGCCAATGAAGTGGAATTGATCTTTCATTATAATTGCACAGGAGAAGAGAGAAAGAAAAAGGAAGGCATCATTAAGAAGGAGTCCAAGGCTATCCTTGCAGGAATTCCAAAAGGAGATAAGGATTATGACAAGGTGAAATATGTATTTGACACTTTGGTCGATATGACGGAGTATGAACTGAATTCATCAGACAATCAGAATATTTACAGTGTGTTTGGAAACTGGACATCGGTATGTGCCGGATATGCAAGGGCAACAAAGTATCTGCTGGACCGTGCAGGCGTAGAATGTATTTATGTTACCGGATATGCGGGGGAGGATCACGCATGGAACATTGTAAAGTGCGAAGAGAACTATTACTATGTAGATACCACATGGGGCGATCCTGTTTATCAGGAACTGCATGAAGATGAGGTTTTGCGGAAAACAAAAGGGTATGAATATTTGTGCGCTTCAGAGCAGCTGCTGTCAAGAACGCATACGGCAAGCGCAGATTTTACGCTTCCGGAATGTACGGACACATCGCTGGAATATTACAGACTTCAAGGAAGATATTTGGATCATGCAGATCAGAAGTCTGTCGTAGATCTTATGAAAAAGGATGTGGATGCCAACAGAAAACAGACGGAGATACAATTTTCGGAAGATGCTTTGTTGAAACAGGCGCTTGGAGAGATTGACGGAACGTTGCAGCAAATGGCGGAGTACATTGTTTCTTCCAAGGAAGGAAAGGCAGACGGGATCCTGTATGAGTATAAGGAATTTACGGGCGTATTAATTGTGTATTGGGAGTAAGACGAGTTATGAGAATGGCAAGAAAAAAGGCGCTGGTTGTTGAGGCATATCGATTGGGAGAAAAAAGCCCGGAGATAGAGGCCTTGATGAAGGAAGGGAAAATTAAAAAGACGGAGGATGGAAGGTTTGAAATCTTTTCTCAGGAGGTTTTAGGAGAGACAGGAGAAATTGTTGGGCCAGGAGACTATGTTAAGATTGATTCTGCCGGAAGACCTTATCCAAATAGCAGGAACTTTTTTGAGAAGAACCATCGGCACATAAAAGGAAATCAATATGAACAGCGTTCTGAGGTTCTCTATATCTGGACGGCGAAGAATGATATGTGTCAGGAGGTAGAGTATCTTATCAAAGAGAAAGGGCTGGTGCTTGATGCGGAACATCCTGACCGGTACTTTCAGGCGCCTCTTTGGGGAACGACTCTGTACGCTTCCAAAACAGCTGTTCTTGTATGCTACAAAATTGTACGGGATGAAGAAGAAAAGATTCTGGACGTGCAATTTAATTTCGTGGAGAAGGAAGAGTTTGACAGAACCTATGAATTGCTTGCAGAAAAGGAAACAGTTACTTATGATGCATTTATCAGCTACAGTCACAGTGAGCCGGATGCCTTTATTGCACAGAAGATTCATTTTATGATGGAGCACTATCGTGTGCCGGGGAAAATACAGGAGCTTTCCGGGAAAAAGAAAATTGAAAGAGTGTTTCGAGACAGGGAGGAATTACCCCTGTCTTCCAATTTGGATCAAAATATCCGCACGGCGTTGGAGCACTCGGAATATTTGATTCTTATCTGTTCTCCCCGTGCCGCGCGTTCAAGATGGGTACAGAGAGAAGTGGAAGTATTTCTTCAGACGCATACGAAAGACAAAGTGCTGACGCTTCTGGCAGAAGGAGAGCCGGAAGAGGTGTTTCCGGAGGAGCTGTGTTATGAAGAGGAATGTACGATTCAGCCGGACGGAACAGAAAAAGTGCTCAGAACAAAGATTGAGCCTATGGCAGCAGATATTCGTGGGAAAGATAGAAAAGAGATTGAGAAAAAATTAAAAGGAGAATTTCTTCGGTTGCTGGCGCCTATGCTTTCCTGTACTTATGATATGTTAAAGCAGAGACACCGGGAGTATAAGCTGCGGAAAATGGTTGCTGCAGCTGCCACAATCGTATGTCTGGCAGTTTCGTTTACCGTCTATGCATTTTACCAGGCAGCAGCCATTGATGAACAGTATCAGGAATCGCGGCGCAATCAGGCAAGATATTTGTCCCGTATATCGGGAGAGCTTCTGGAAGAAGGAGATCGAACAGGAGCCTTGAAAACAGCACTTGCCATCGCGCCGGAAAAGACCGGAGAAGATCTTCCGGTTGTGCCGGAGCAGATGTATGCATTAAATCAGGCGCTATATGCTTATGACAAGACAGATATGATTACCTTCAAGCCGGATACTTCCTATGAAATGGAAGGGGAAGCCATGCTGCAGATGAGCCTAAGCCCTAAGGAGACGGGCTTCTTTTGTATGGATCAGGTGGGAAATGCCTATATTTTAAATACAAAGACCGGAGAATGCATCTGGAAGATTACACCGAAGGAGATTCCGGCGTATGAAGGCGGAGATTTTCTGTGGTTTGCGCCAATAACAGAAGAAAAAGCAGTTCTTGTGTCTGCGCATGAAATCATTTACCTGGATTGGAAGAAAAAGAAGACAGAATGTGTAATCCGTGCAGAAGAAGGAGAAAAATTTTCTAAGGGTACAGACATACAGTGCGCAGTCAGGAATTCTTATATTGGCATTACAAATGGAGAAAAGGTATGGGTCTATGATCTGGAGAAGAAGACTTGTATTCAAAAAGTGAATTGTGTGGAAGACGAATGGAAGGGGTGCTCGCCCGGCGCCGTAGCCTTTAGTGCAGATGGCAACATCCTTGCAGTGGGACTTTCTACAACGCTTAATGGGGAGTGGAAGTCAGAGGAAGATGGTCTGTTTCTTTTGTCCACTGTAGATGGAAGCGTGGGAAAGATATCGGAGGCAAGTATTCAAGATGTTACCTTTTACGGTGAAGACAAAATGGCCGCCCTGGAATATGAATTTTTAGATGAAGAATTTTATGATATTTCAGAGGTGAATTATAGAATCTGTATGTATGACAGAAATTCCGGGCAGCGGATTTGGGCATCAGAAGCCTATCGATTTTCGGAAAATGGAGAGTCATGTATTATGCCGGAGATGTCTATGGAAGTGAACGGAGAAGTCCAGCCGGTTCTTACGGCGGTAGTAAGAGATCGCTTGATCGTTCTGAATCCGGATACAGGAAAGGTAATGGTGGAAAAAAATTATTCGGAGGACATACAGGGACTTGGAAGATATGATGAAAAAAGATATTTGGTGGGGATTGCTGACGGCAGCGTTTATCTGACTCTGATGGACATGGATACGGCAGCAGTTTACTATAGAGCGGGTGAAGTGTCTACACAGATCAATGGTATGTTGTACAGTGCGAAGCAAAATGTGGTGATCCAGTTGGTGAATGAGGGGAGAAAGGTTCTGTTTTGCAGACAGCAAAGTGATGAGCAGATGAAGCCCCTCTCCATAGATGGGGATATAGAAGATGTAACCTATCTGTCAACATCCACAGAGGCGGGAGAAAAAGAGGTGTACCGCTGTGTATTGTATGACACAAGGGGAAGTGGAGGAAACTCTGATCTGATAGTCTACGGACCGGACAGCAAAGAGAAGGTCTATGAGTATCATTGTAGGGGGGAAAAGGAAAGTATTGAGCAGCTTGAAATGCACAATATAAATGGAAAGCCCTGGCTTTGGTTTTGGCGTAGGGGAGGATCTGGCGGAGCCAGTCTTGTGGCTGTGGATCTAAAGACAGGAAAAACTTCTGGAGAAGAACGCATACTGTGCACAGAGAACGAGATGAAGACCAGGGGATGGGATTGGAGTATGCTATGGGATTGGAGTATACTAGATATAGACAATCCCCGTGTTTTCCATTCTGCTCAGAAGGCGGTGATGTGGAACTCTGATGGGTTTGCAATCACAACCTTTACAGAAGATAAGATGAATATTCCAAAAGCAGAAGAATTGATTGAGATAAAAGGGACGGTGTATGACGTTCAGATTACCGCTGATGATAAGTATATTGTATTTAAGCTCCATAGCCTTGAAGAAGAATGGCTTCAAGTTTGGAATGTGGAAGAGGAGCACTGGCAAAAAATTGAAGGGAAGAATGTAAAGCTTCTTCCACGGGAATCAAAGGGGTGCTTTGCATTGGGACAGGAGACAGATGTACTGGCGCTCTATACACAAGAGGGAGGTATTGAGATTATCGATTTGTCAGAAGGAACCTGCAGTGAAAAGCTTTCTTTTGGCTATTTTGAGAGAATTGATTTTAAATTCATGAACCATGATCAATTTCTCGTGGGGTGTGGAGACGATCAGTATCTTAATTTGTGGGATGTAGGAACCGGAGAGGTTCGAATGCGTATGACGGATCATGAGATTAAATCTGCAGGAGATATCTATGTAGATGGAAATGCACAATATTTTGGTCTTATATTCCATGGGATTTCCGCAAGTGATGATTACTATTACAGTTCTCAAATGAGGTTGTATTATGTGGATGAAAAGGGATGCTTCTATCCGTTTGCAGAGGTTCCTGACGGGGATGTAAGTTTTGATGCCGGAGAGATATTTGTAAGAGACAAAGGTGGTTACTACAGTCCTTTTTATGGATATCAAGAGCTGCGGAGACGGGCGGAACAATTGCTTGACGGTGAGGGCTTAAGTGCGGAAGAGAAAAGGCAATATTTTATATCGGAATAAAAGGGGGCTGTATAAATGAGGTGGTATATATGTTTTGGATTGGCGCTGCTTCTCTTGGCTGCCGGGACGGCGGTGTTTCTGATTCTTAGAAGTCACGGGAGAAATAAGGTTCAGTATCTGGGTGCAGGTGTATTTTTGGCAGCAGTTGTCATTTGTTTCCCGGTCATGCTGAAAGAGGAAGATGCAGGTCTTGCATTACTTATGAGTATTTCTCACAGTATCCGCATGTTTGTGGTGGATACCGGTGTGATCGATATTACGTGTGAACTTCCGGCAGGGACCATGGGGGACCTGTGGATGCCTTATAAAATGTTAGTCTGTGCACTATATCTTTTAGCACCTGTATTTACATTAACCATGGTACTGCAGTATTTTTCCAATTCCTTTGAGCGTTTTCGACTGCGTATGAAAAGAGGAAGAAGGCTTTTGGTTTTTTCAGAGTTGAATGCACATTCCATTGAGATAGCGGCTCATATACGGGATCATATGAAGGAGTCCGGCGAGAAGTCGGAGCTTGTATTTTGTGGTTCGGACAAGCGAGACAGTGTGAATATAGGCCTGGAGGAGAGAGCCAGAAAGTTAAATGCAATTCTCCTTCCGGAAGAGGTTACGCACTTGTGGCTTTCCAGCACCAGGCGGACGGTCATGTATTTTATGATTTCCGAAAAGGAAGATGAAAATGTAGAGTTCACACTTCAGATGATTGAAAGCATGACAAAAAGAAAAGATGCGAAGCGGAAGCAAAAAAATGTTGAAATCTACTGCTATGCCACAAATGCAGAGGCAGAAATTTTGCTGGATGCAAAGGAAAAGCAGGAGCTTCGGGTTGTGTTGGTGGATGAAGCCAGAGATGCCGTATATGAGCAGTTATATCGGTATCCTTTGTATACAAACCTGAAGCCTGGAGAGAAAAAAGAGGAAAAGGAAAGGCTGGCTGTACTGATTGCAGGCGGCGGAGAGACTGCCATAGAATTTTTAAAAGCAGCGGTGTGGTGCGGACAGATGGTAAGTTATCAGACAGAGATCCATTTGGTTGATATTCATGGAAATTCTATCCGGGAAACATTAGAAGAGGAATGTCCGGAATTATTTTCGAAAGAGAGCGGTTATGAGATACATATTTATCAGGGAGAAGTGTTCAGCAGTGAGACCAGACGATATCTGGATACGCTGAAACCTGTTCATTATTGCGTTGTGGCGCTTGAAGATGATGAAGAGACTATTCGGTCGGCAATGTGGCTACGAAGGTATTTCTATTTAGCTTCTTTCAAAGACCAGCCATTTATCTGTGCTCATATAAAGAGTAAAAGAAAGCGGGAGGTTCTTAAGAATCTGTGTGAAAATTCAAGAAATCATACCAAACTGTATTATGATATCGTACCGTTTGGTCAAGGAAGCATGTATTATGGAAGCGCTTCCAATGCGGCATTTATGTTGGAATATCTGGGGCTTGGGGTGCAGGCACATTATTTCCGCCTGACAGAAGCATCTGATGCGAAAGAGCGAAAAGCCGCTTTTCAAAATTTCTATGAAAAACAGGGAAACAGAAGATCCAGTATCGCTAACGGAATGCACATCAGCAGCAAGCTGTGGGAAATGGGGTACGGAATTTTGCGGGTGCCAAAAGAAAAGGAAGCACTTGCATGGTATAAGGAATGTATTCGCCCCATAGATTATTGCGAAGAAAGTAAAGAAATGAGAGTCAAATGCTATGAGCTGGAACATGAAAGATGGATGGCATATATACGGACAGAGGGGTGGCGTCTGTCAACAAGAGGAGACGCTTCTTTGAGAGATATCCGGGAGTGTTACAGAGATTACTGCGCGGATTTTAAAAATCAGAATTATCTTATGAAGCTTCATCCGGCGCTGGTTCCAAGTGAGAGTGAGAATCCGAAGACTGCAACCCTGCGGGAAGTAGAAGAAATGATTACAGAAGTAAATAACGAACAGGGAACCGGAACGTATTTTCCTGGATATGTACAGTCAGACATGGAGCTCATAGATCATATAGGAGAAATTGTAGAAGGGGCATGGTGTGGAGCAGAAGGAGTTTCCATCTTTGGGGTACGTGCAGGAAAAGGAGAATGCGTTATTTGTCGGAAAGAAGACTTGAAGCGATATTTGGGAGGGAAACCTCTTGACGAAAACTGGCAAAACCAGTAAAATAGATGTGCGACTTAGAAAATATTAGTTTAGGAGGTCATGACAAATGGCAAAATGGGTTTATATGTTTACAGAAGGTAACGCTACCATGAGAAACCTTCTTGGTGGTAAAGGCGCGAACCTTGCTGAGATGACAAGCCTTGGACTCCCAGTACCACAGGGATTCACAGTAACAACAGAAGCTTGTACACAGTACTATGAAGATGGCAGAAAGATCAATGATGAGATCATGGGCCAGATTATGGAAGCAATTGAGAAACTTGAAGGAATCACAGGAAAGAAATTTGGTGACAAGACCAACCCACTTCTTGTATCTGTTCGTTCAGGAGCAAGAGCTTCTATGCCAGGTATGATGGATACAATCCTGAACCTTGGTTTAAATGAAGAAGTTGTAGAGACTCTGGCTGAAGCATCCGGAAATGCTCGTTGGGCATGGGACTGCTACAGAAGATTCATCCAGATGTACTCTGACGTAGTTATGGAAGTTGGTAAGAAGTACTTTGAAGAGCTTATCGACAAAATGAAAGATGAGAAGGGCGTAAAACAGGACGTTGAGCTTACAGCAGAAGATCTTAAGACTTTAGCTGGACAGTTCAAGGCTGAGTACAAAGAGAAAATCGGCGCAGACTTCCCGGCTGATGCAAAAGAGCAGTTAATGGGAGCAGTAAAAGCTGTATTCCGTTCATGGGACAACCCAAGAGCCAATGTATACCGTCGTGACAATGATATCCCATATTCTTGGGGAACAGCTGTTAACGTACAGATGATGGCATTCGGTAACATGGGTGATGACTGTGGAACAGGTGTTGCATTTACACGTGACCCAGCTACAGGAGAAAATGGTCTGTTCGGAGAGTTCCTTACAAACGCGCAGGGTGAGGACGTTGTTGCCGGTGTTCGTACACCAATGCACATTTCCGAGATGGAACAGAAATTCCCAGAGGCATTTGCACAGTTCAAAGAAGTATGTAATACACTTGAAAATCACTACAGAGATATGCAGGATATGGAGTTTACTGTAGAGCATGGTAAACTGTATATGCTTCAGACACGTAATGGTAAGAGAACAGCACAGGCTGCTCTGAAGATTGCTTGTGACCTTGTTGACGAGGGAATGAGAACAGAGGAAGAAGCTGTTGCTATGATCGACCCAAGAAACCTTGATACTTTGCTTCACCCACAGTTTGACGCTGCTGCATTAAAAGCTGCAACACCAATGGGCAAAGCACTTGGAGCATCTCCAGGAGCTGCTTGCGGTAAAGTTGTATTTACAGCAGATGACGCTGTAGCTTGGGCTGCAAAAGGTGAGAAGGTTATCCTTGTTCGTCTTGAGACATCTCCAGAAGATATCACAGGTATGAAATCTGCTCAGGGTATCCTGACAGTTCGTGGTGGTATGACATCTCACGCTGCCGTAGTTGCACGTGGAATGGGTACATGCTGTGTATCTGGATGCGGCGATATCGTTATGGACGAAGCAAACAAGAAATTTACATTAGCTGGTAAAGAGTTCCACGAAGGAGATTCTATCTCTCTTGATGGATCTACAGGAGCTATCTACGACGGAATCATCCCAACAGTTGATGCTACAATCGCTGGTGAGTTCGGAAGAATCATGGGATGGGCTGACAAATACAGAACAATGAAAGTTCGTACAAATGCTGATACACCGGCAGACGCTAAAAAAGCTCGTGAGCTTGGCGCAGAAGGTATCGGACTTTGCCGTACAGAGCACATGTTCTTCGAAGGAAACAGAATCGATGCATTCCGTGAGATGATCTGTTCTGAGACTGTAGAAGAAAGAGAAGTTGCACTTGAGAAGATTCTCCCAGAGCAGCAGGGAGACTTTGAAGCACTTTACGAGGCACTGGAAGGTAACCCGGTTACTATCCGTTTCCTTGATCCACCGCTTCATGAGTTCGTTCCAACAGACGAAGAAGACATTAAGAAACTTGCTGATTCTCAGGGCAAGACTGTTGATCAGATCAAAGCAATCATCGACAGCTTACATGAGTTCAACCCAATGATGGGTCACCGTGGATGCCGTCTTGCAGTTACTTATCCAGAGATTGCCAAGATGCAGACAAGAGCTGTTATCCGTGCAGCTATCAACGTACAGAAAGCACACGCTGACTGGAACGTATGCCCAGAGATCATGATCCCACTTGTTGGTGATGTAAAAGAATTAAAATACGTTAAGAAGGTAGTTGTAGAGACTGCTGACGCTGAAATCGCAGCAGCAGGTTCTGACCTGAAATACGAAGTTGGTACAATGATCGAGATCCCAAGAGCAGCTCTTACAGCTGACGAGATCGCTTCTGAAGCTGATTTCTTCTGCTTCGGTACTAACGACTTAACACAGATGGCATTCGGATTCTCTCGTGACGATGCTGGTAAGTTCTTAGATGCTTACTATGATGCTAAGATCTTCGAGAACGATCCATTTGCTAAGCTTGACCAGACAGGTGTTGGTAAATTAATGGAAATGTCTATCAAATTAGGCAAACCGGTTAATCCAAACCTTCACATCGGTATCTGTGGAGAGCACGGTGGAGACCCAAGTTCCGTAGAGTTCTGCCATAAGATTGGCTTAGACTACGTATCTTGTTCACCATTCCGTGTACCGATCGCTCGTCTTGCAGCAGCACAGGCAGCTATCGCTGAGAAATAAGATTTTCAATTGAATTAATAGATTGAAGCATAGGGCCCCGCTTGGAAACAAGCGGGGTTTTTGTATGCGAGTTTGTATGCGAGAATCACATTTTCCTGTAAAAAATATTTTCAATTTCAAATGAATTATGATACAATTAACGGAAAATAAATGTAACATATATTTGAAAGATAGAAGGACTGTTTTAAGCAGGCAACGAGGTAATACAGAATGGGAATGAAAGTAAATGCAGAACTTCCGCTTCCGGCAGATTTAAAAGCAGAATATCCAATGCCGGAGAAATCAAAGGAAATTAAAAAAGAAAGAGGTCAGGAAATCAGAGATATTTTTACCGGGAAATCAGATAAGTTTATTGTTCTGGTTGGTCCATGCTCGGCAGATAACGAAGATTCCGTCTGCGAATACGTGAATCGTTTGGCAAAAGTGAATGAAAAAGTATCAGACCGTCTGATGATCATCCCAAGAATCTATACGAATAAGCCAAGAACAACCGGAGAAGGCTATAAAGGAATGCTTCATCAGCCGGAACCGGATAAAGCGCCGGACCTGCTGGCAGGGATCATAGCGATTCGTAAGATGCATTTGCGTGCGATTGAAGAAAGTGGATTGACAGCGGCAGACGAGATGCTTTACCCGGAGAACCGGAGCTATCTGGACGATATTCTGTCCTATGAGGCTATCGGAGCCAGATCCGTAGAGAATCAGCAGCACAGACTGACAGCCAGTGGTATGGATATACCGATTGGTATGAAGAATCCAACCAGTGGAGATTTTGCTGTTATGTTGAATTCAGTTGTCGCAGCACAACATTCGCACCGGTTTATTTATCGCGGTATGGATGTGACAACGGAGGGAAATGATCTTGCACATGTGATTTTGCGTGGCGGCGTAGATAAATACGGAACCTGTATTCCGAACTATCATTATGAAGATCTTGTGCGTCTTCTGGAAGCCTATAAGAAGAAAGAACTGAAAAATCCTGCGGCAATCATTGATGCCAATCATTCAAACTCAAATAAGAAGTTCAAAGAACAGATACGTATTGTCAGCGAAGTGATCCATAGTCGGAATTACAACCCGGAACTTAAGACACTGGTAAAAGGTGTTATGATTGAAAGCTATCTGGAAGAAGGCAATCAGAGCATAGACAGTGAACGGGTATATGGACGCTCTATCACAGATCCGTGTCTCGGATGGACAGATACAGAGCGTCTGATCTATGAGATTGCAGAGAAATGTTAAATAATGTCATTTATAGGAGCTTTCGAGCTGATGAAACAGATAAGATTTCATTAGTTCGAAGGCTTTTTTTGACAATGAGACTTTTGTGCAAATAAAATAAGATTTAGAATGATTTCTTTCTATATTTTATGATAAAATATAGAAAAAGTTTCAAAGGAAGAAAATAAAAAATTGAAGAGAGAAAGCTTAGAGACAGTACAAAGTGAAATCAGAGACAGAATAGAGAGAATGGCTGGATATTTGGACCGTTATCAACAATGTAAGCAGAGAAACGGAAAAGAAAAAATACTGGGTAAGATCATGCTAAATGGAATCTATCTTAAACGTTATCTGAATTTGATTCTTTTGTCTTTGCAGCAAGAAAGGTGTCCGGCATTTCTTCCGATTCTGGAACTTAAGTTCTGCTTGGAGGAGTCTTTGAAGGGATTGAATACCTTGGGAGTATCCGGCAGTTTCTATAGCGTAGAAGACGGTAAAATATCCGGAAGAGCAGCGATTAAAATATATCACTTTTTTCAGCAGGTTATCGATGAAGTGTCCGAAGATGTTTCGGCTGTCATGATATCTTTGAGGCAGGAGGAGCAAAACATTGTTTGTACAATGAATGTGGAGGCAGATCTATGTCCGGTGGAGGCTGTGAAACGTTGTGGGGCAGAATGTGAAGAAGATTATGACGGTTCATGGCTCTTATCCCTTACATATCGTGAAGAGGTTGAAAGCTGCAATTTTAAGAAATTAGAAAATGAAGAGGCCGCACGGCTTCGTGCGTTAAAAATAAGGATTCATCAAGAACTCGGAAGGCAGTTATTGTTAACACACAGAGCTCTGGAAGGGCGGATCAAAGGAAGAGAAGAGCATCTGTTCTGTCTGCAATGGATGGAGAGTTTGCAGACTCTTTTTGTAAATCCGGCGGACAAGAACAAGAGATATCGAATGGATGACAAAGTAAAAGAGCTTGGAATGAAGATTGCATATTGTGGACAATTTCCTCAAGAATCCCGGATGCAGAAGGTTTTTGAGTTGGCGGTAGATGTATGTGCAGCAAATGCAGTCAGTCACGCAGATGCAGAAACCTTGTATGTGGACATTACAGAGGCAGTTCAGGAAATTTGGGTGAAAATCACAAATGATGGGAAGAAGCCGGAAGAGCAAATTATTGAAGGCGGAGGTCTCTCTGAGCTTAGAAGACAGGTTGAACAAGACGGAGGAGTCATGGAAGTTGGAACTCAGCTTGGATTCGCGGTAATCATAGTGCTGCCGAAAGAGAAAGGAGGATTGTGGTGGTCAAAGTAATGATCGTAGAGGATCAACCTATGGTAAGACTAGCGATGGAGCAATATCTGGCATCTGGCAAGTGTTATCAGACAGTAGCATCCATCTCTAATGCGGCTATGGCAGAAGCGGTATGTAGAAAATGTGGTGCGGATTTAATTTTAATGGACATTTGTACGGAAGAAGATGAGAGTGGACTTGCTGCTGCAAAAAAGATAAAAAAAGCGTTGCCATGGGTGAAGATTGTTATGATTACATCTATGGTAGAGTTTGGTTTTTTAGAAAAGGCAAAAGAAGCAGGTGCGGATAGTTTCTGGTATAAAGACGCGACGCCAGAAGAGTTATTAGCAGTAATGGATCGGACAATGGAAGGGGAATCGGTGTATCCGGATACGACACCGGAAGTGATGGTAGGAACCGCAAAAAGCTGTGAGTTTACAAGGGCGGAAATAGAGGTGCTTCGCCTGGTTGTCGAGGGGAAATCTTATAAGAGGATTGCCGAGAATTTGGGAATTTCACATGAAACAGTGAAGTGG
>PPYE01000738.1_pt1 | contig 16216 bp, 19 predicted proteins | sample 1559881 | NCBI WGS metagenome assembly PPYE01 (sample SAMN08240022, study PRJNA423297) | Human gut metagenome, whole genome shotgun sequencing project. | reverse complement strand
CCTTTAACTAAAACACCCCCTTCTCATTTCCCCCCTCGCCGCCGCTCAGGTTCGCACTTTGTTAAAAAAATAACAAAAAATATTTTGGTGAAAACTATTGACACATTCTAGCGCATATGCTATACTATATACAGAGTTAAGGGATAGAACAAAACAGAACAAAAGAAATTAAAAAATAAGTTCAAATAGTTCTTGACAAACTTAACAAACCATGATATAATAAAGGCACAAAGGAAAGAGAGGAAAGAAAAATGACAAAGTTAGTAAGAGATAGTAAAACCGGGGATTATTATACAATAGATAAAAAGTATATGATAGAAAAGGGAATAGTTGGTTGGAATGTTAGCGAATGGGATGATAGAGGTTGGTATTCTTATAGCTTTACTTGTGAAACATTAAAGGAAGTAAAACAAAGTATTTAATATTAGGGTGAGCGGCACACAGCTGGGTTCAAGTCCCAGCGCACTCTTTAAAATAAAAAAGAAAAGGAGAAATAATTATGGCAAGAGAAAGAATGGTGACAAGGACAGTTTCTACTACAACGGTCGATGTTTTAGTAATTAACATCGAGACAGCAGAGGTCGGCACAAAATCATTTATATTAGGTCAGAATATGGTTAAAGATGAAAAGACCATGCTTAACAATGCTCAAAAGATATTGGAGGATGAAGTTGGAAACAGTTGGTTCACGACATAGAAGTGCAAGAGACAATCAATAAAGGTCACTATATAGTCGTTGAACATTATGATTCATGATAAATATTGGAGGATTATTAAATGTTAAATATCATAGCCAAAAACGTAAAATCCAAGCTTACCAAAAAAGTACAAGGGAAAGTTTCATGCCATATACTAGGTGGAAGCACAATTGTATGCGATATCATTTGCAATGGAAGTGTATACAGATACACAGAAAAATATACAAAAGATGAAATATCCAACGGTTTATCATCGACAATTATCGCTGACCGCATAGTATATGCATACGCATATTATATCAAGTGTAAATTCTTTAAATAAAGTTTATATTTTGTTCATACTTTATTCATATTTATCAACTACAATATAATTGTAGCAAGGTAACAGATACACAAGCCATTGCCAAAAGGGCGGTGTAACAGCCGCCCTCCTCACTAGAAAGGTAGGTGTAAACGAGTGCTTAAAACAATGTTTGAGCAGTTTGTAAATAACGGTGCTAAATTCATGTACAGTGTTAATGGAACATATTTTTATGAATTAGGTGAAAATGTTATGTACGTACAAGTAGACACAACATTTCCATATCCACACAAAACCATGGAACTGCTAATACACAATGATTTATTGAAAATTACAAAACTAACGTTCAGCTAGGTAAGCGTAGACGTGGTGCAACTCCCGCCCTAGCATTAGTCCAAACAAGGGGCTAGGATAACCAATAACAAAATGAGCCATGAAAGGAGAAAAAACTATGGCAAGAGTATCTATGGTAACAAGAACAATCACAGCAACAAAAATCACAGCACTGTGTCTCAACATTGAGACGGCTGAACCGTTCAACAAAACGGTAACGCTTTCCGGTACATTTAATGACGAAAAGTCCATGATGAAAGCCGCGGAAAAGATTCTTAACACAGAAACCGAAAGGGCAGTGCATATTGTTTCCAGCGAAGAAATTGAAACCCTATACGGTATGACTGAACAGGAGTTCATTCAGAAAGCACAGGTTTTGCCGCCTAGAGTTAAAAAAGAAGAACCAGAACAGCAGTAAAATTAAACAAGAAAAAAAGGAGAAAAAACAATGACAGGTTATGAAGTGAAAATTATTGAAAGCAGTAAGGAACTTTCGGCAAGAGAACGCATTTCTCTCAAAAACTTTGATGAAATGATTGCCTTAGACGAAGCAGTAAACGCTGAAACCCCTAGACTTATGATTGACGTTTCAGGCTACGTTGTAGTAAGCGTTCACAATGAAAAGTCTGATAATGTTGATTATAATAAGTTCATCATTATTGACAAAGACGGACAGCGTTATATCACAGGTTCAAACCCATTCTTTTCCAGTTTCAAGGAAATCTGGGATGAGATGGCCGGCGAAAATGAGGACTGGGGCATTACAGTCTACAAGAGAGAAAGCAACAACTACAAAGGTAAAGAGTTCTTAACCTGCACTGTTTGCTAACCAATTAAGCCCCCTCCCACTTGCAAGGTGGGCAGGGGCTTTTTTCTAAAAGTGAGGTAAAATATATGGCTAAAAAGAAAAAACCTACACAGCTACAACTTGACTACAGTAAACAAGTAAAACGGTTAAAACAAGCCATTAGAAGAGCAGAAAAACGTGGCTATATTATACCTGATGGCATTATTCCAGAACGCCCCAAACGTGTAACAAGAAAATCTGTTGAACGTTTAAAGAAAATAACCACAAAAGATATTTACGCAAAATCTGAAAAGCTTGACCTTGAAACTGGTGAACTTATTCCGGGTGAAGTAGCAAGAAAAGATGAGCGTTCAAAGGCAAGTAAAAAAGCCGCACAAAAAAGAAAAGAGAAACGTTATAACGCACAACAAGGTGAAAGCGAATACTACGAACCGCAATATGAAAGTTTTCCTAGTGCGGCTGATATAGTAATAGGAAACTTTAGAGCAGAACTAACCAGATTTCCAGAAGTCGCACGACCATTAGTAAATCAATGGCTAGACCGTTTGTTAAACGATTATTCAAAAGAAGATGTAGCAGAAATGCTAGAAAATGCTGCGGCACAGGGACTAGGAATTGATTACTCAATCGCATATAGAGAAGATTTACTTCTTGACAGGCTTTCAGAAATGCTTGATTTATTACCGGACGCGTCTACTGGCAATAAAATGGATATAATGGAAGCGTTAGAGTATGAGGAAGATTGGGATCTCCCTGACTGATGAAAGTCAAAAAATATAAGTATTTCATGGGCGATTTTGAAACCACAGTCTATAAAGGACAGGTAAACACAGAAGTTTGGGCAAGTGCTTGCGTTGAGTTGTTCACAGAAGATGTAAAGATTTTTCACTCAATAGGTGAACAATTTGATTATTTTAAATCACTCAAACAAAACATTATAGTTTACTACCATAACCTAAAATTTGACGGTGCTTTTTGGTTATCTTATTTGATGGTTGACTTAGGTTTCCAACAAGCTTGTGAACACTTAGACGCTGAAAACCCTTTTAAAGTGAGGTGGTTGCAAGAAAAAGAAATGTTAAACAACACATTCAAATATAGTGTTTCAGACAGAGGTCAATGGTACACCATTATAATAAAAGTAGGTGGACACTTTATTGAAATAAGAGACAGCTTGAAATTGCTACCATTCAGCGTTAAAAGAATAGGCGAAAGTTTTGGAACAAAGCATAAAAAACTTGATATGGAATATACAGGTTTTAGATATGCAGGTTGCGAAATAACTGATGAAGAAAAGCAGTACATAGCTAATGACGTTTTAGTAGTAAAAGAAGCATTAGAAATCATGTTCAATGAGGGTCACACAGATTTAACAATAGGCTCATGCTGTTTGAAAGAATATAAGCGTTCAGTTGGTAATGACGATTACAAAATGTTCTTCCCAAACCTATATGAAATTCCTATTGATAAAAACAAACATGGGTATGAAAACGTTGGCGAATATATCAGAAAATCTTACAGAGGCGGCTGGTGCTATCTTGTAAAAGGAAAAGAGGGAAAAATATATAACAACGGATGTACTTTTGATGTAAACTCGTTGTACCCGTCAATGATGAGCAGTGAGAGCGGTAACTATTACCCTGTAGGATTGCTACATATGTGGACAGGCAACATTATTCCAGATGAAGCATTAAAACCACAGCGTTATTACTTTATACGGATAAAGACAAGATTTTATATTAAAAAGGATAAGCTACCATTTATACAAATAAAATCAAGCCACTTGTATAAAGGAACAGAGTGTTTGGAAACAACTGATGTATTCAATAAAGAAACTGGTTTGTACTCGCCGTATTACATAGGTTTTGACGGAAATGTAAAAGATACCAGAGTTGAATTAGTTCTAACTATGACAGACTTTGAACTTCTGAAAGAGCACTATGAATTGGTGGACTTTGAAATACTAGACGGTTGCTGGTTTTATGCTGAAATAGGGTTATTTGACAGTTACATGGAAAAATACAAAACAATGAAAATGAATAACAAAGGCGCATTGAGAGAGTTAGCAAAACTTTTCCTAAACAATTTGTACGGTAAAATGGCAAGTAGTACCGACAGTTCATTTAAAGTAGCGTATTTAAAAGAGGATAAATCCATAGGTTTCATGGCTTGCATGGAAAACGATAAAAAACCAGGTTATATACCAGTAGGTTCAGCTATTACCAGTTACGCTAGAAATTTCACAATAAGAGCCGCACAGATGAACTATCACGGAAAAGATAAAGCCGGATTTATTTATGCGGACACCGACAGCATACATTGTGACATACCTTGGAATACGGTTAGCGGTGTAAAAATACACGACAAAAACTTCTGTTGCTGGAAACCAGAGAGTTGTTGGGACGTTGCTATTTTCACAAGACAGAAAACATATATTGAACATGTGGTTCAAGAAGATTTACAAGACATTGACAAACCATATTACAACATAAAGTGTGCTGGTATGCCAAAGAAATGTAAAAATCTTTTTGAGTTATCAATGCAAGGCTTTGAACCACCAGAGGGGGACGATAATTACACAGATGAAGAAATAGAATTTTTAAGCCATAAAAGAACACTGGAAGATTTTACCATAGGATTAAGCGTTCCCGGAAAGTTAAGACCTAAACGCATTAGAGGCGGTGTACTTTTAGTAGAAACGCCATACAAAATGAGGTGACAATATGAACAGATTATTTGCACTTTACTTTCAAGTCAAAATGATGTATTTCTTAAAAAGAAATCACCTTGATTATGAAAAAACTTTTAAAGACCTTTACAACGAACTGGAAAAATATTTATAAGTGAAAAGGCTTGCAGAATAAACTGCAAGCCCTCTCTTTATATCTGTAACTTTTGGGTACTTAATGCGGTACGCTAAACCGACATGAATTGTGGCAGTATCTTTCACCTGCGCGTCCCACATCTTCACATTAAGTATGGCAAAAGCAGATACCTTAATAACTCAAACTTTTTAACAACGCTTCTTTGCAACGTAAATCCTTAAAACGGAAACACCCTTTTTCAAAATAAAATCTAAGAGTTGCAAGAAATGCGTCATTTCTTTTTAGCATTACATAGTTAATTTCATGGTCATCAGTAGTGACAGTTATTTTAAGTCTAAAAGTATTATCACTTCTATCGTCAATGTAAATAACACCTGCGTCAGCGTATTCACGCACTCCATAATCAATCCCCTTGTATTTAATAGTGCATAAATATCTGCCAGCACCTTTTGGTTTTTCAATAAAAGCTTTGTTATCATTAAGATAAACACACTCACAACTATAAGCAACATAGCTATTCCTAGAAAACGCTTTATTAAAACCACTATCTTTTTGCGCCCTACTAGCTGTTTCAATGAATCCTTGTTCAAGAATAAACCCATCCCCTCTTAAAAATTTTGTATTATCTTTTAACCGTTCACTGATACCTAGTTCTACAAAATAGGGGTTAATAATAGACACGGGATTGCTTAACATAAACACAGGAACATATCTGCTTTGTTTTCCTTGTCCCCTAGCCACACTTGTGTGAACAGAAATGAACTTTCTTATTTCATCTGAACAATAATGGTTGGTTTCACTCTGGAACTCATCAAAAATCATTCTTTCAACGTCACTAAATAAGTGTGAATACTTCTTTAACTGGTCAGCACTGTTAAGTGAAATAGCATAACCGCAAGGCTCATCATCTAAAAATAATTCATGGAAAATTCCAGAAGCTTTTCTCTTGCTACTCATTATACTATTATTAAAGAACAAAGTGGATAAGTCCTTAAAGAACTTTTCGGCGCAATCATCTAATTCATAGTTATAACGGTAGATAAGCGCAAACTTTTCACCTTTCTCCTTGAACCTATTTACACACAATCTACCAAAATAAGTAGTCTTACCACCAGACCTATTACTTGTAATAAGATATAGTTCTGGTTTGTTCCCATTTATGTCCAGCATACTAAGTATCTTAGTACCATCATAATACGCACTAGCCAAAAAAAAAACACATCCTTTCACTTTTATTATAACACATATATTGACTTGTTTCAAGCAAAATGGTATAATTATAAAAAAGAAAGGAGATTTTAACATGGACGCCAACATAATTATTCAGCTCGTAGGTAGCTTAGGTTTTCCCATTGTTATGTGCGGTGCTTTGTTCTGGAGAATGGTAAAATCTGACGAACAGCACAAAGCAGAAATGGACAAGCTTAGTGAAGCGCTTAACAACAACACAATTGCTCTCACTAAGCTATCGGACAATCTCTACAAGGGGTGATAACATGGTCGTTACAGCTATTAATTTACCGCAAACTGTTTCAGTTGCACTTTTAGTCATCGCAGGACAGTTTGGCACTGGTGAAGAAAGAAAGACAAAACTTACAAAAGCAGGTTATGACGCTCAAACCGTCCAGAATTGTGTGAATGACCTGTTGCCTATTATCAACAAATATGGTGGCTAATATGCCGTCAATTCAACAGTCTTATAACTGGGCAGTTGAAACTTGTGCCGCTGAAAATGTGGGTTATTCACAGCAATACAGAAATCAACAAATTGTAAAAGGTATAACCTACTATGATTGTTCTTCTTTTATATGGTACGCTTTAGTAGCTGGCGGTTTTGATGTTAAAGCGGCTAATGGTGGTAGTTCTTACCCATTCTGGACAGGAACAGAAGCGGCTTGTTTAAGGCTTTTAGGTTTCACACTTTATGACCCTAGTGTTGAATGGAAAGCGGGCGACATTCTTATAAGAACAGGACACACAGAAATGGTGTTCGATGCTACAAGAACAATGGGTGCGCACACCGCAAAGGTAGCACTTAATGAACAGGTTTCAATCAATGCTAATGACAGCAGAGGAAACTGGTTGCAATTATGGCGTTGGGAAAATGGCGCAACAAATGAGTGGATAAAAGGAAACAGGTGGTTAAGTGTTGGAGAAATGCAGAACAACGCTGCAATATTTTTCAATTATCTGCTCAATGAGGAATTTACTGTTGAGAGTATTTGTGGTATTTTAGGAAACGCTGGTGGTCCATATAGTTTAGGTGAAAGTTCAATCAATCCGGGTATCTGGCAGAACTTAACTGTAAACCCTAATTTAGGCTTTGGTTTATTCCAATGGACACCATCAACAAATTATACTGACTGGGCTGTAGCTAATGGTTACGAAACGGATGATGGGTATGGGCAACTTGATTGGCTAGTAAACCAGACTGTTCCAACAGGTCAATGGATACCGACATCTGACTATCCAGAAACATTCGATGAATTTAAGGGTAGCACAAAAGAACCAGAATACCTTGCCTATGCTTTTCTAAACAACTTTGAACGCCCAGCAGACAGAAATCAACCAACTAGACAGCAGAACGCTAGATACTGGTATGATTGGTACAACAATTCCTATGTGCCACCAGAAAACCCCCCGCAAAACGGTGGTGAATGGAGTTCAAAAATGCCTATATGGTTATGCTTAAAAAGGAGGTTATGATATGCCGTTTAAAGATGGAACTTACCAGCACACAAGCGGTTTCACGGTAATGGTTCAGAATGGTGTGGTTATGTTGTCACCTAATCACCCTATGAGCATGAGATTATCGGAACTGTTTGATACGACAAAGTGGAAAGAGGTGAAATGATATGGCTATTAAAACAAGAGATGAAATCATTGAAGCTGTTAGAAAACGTATCGGTGAAGATACTTCTGATGAAGCTATCTCGTTACTGGAAGATGTTACAGACACCTTTGCAGACTACGAAACAAAAGTTGCAGACAAGACAGATTGGAAAACTAAGTATGATGAGATGGACGCTAATTGGCGTAAGAAATACATGGACAGGTTTTCCGGTACAACAGGAGAAGAAGTCAAAGACGAACAGGAAGAACAGATTAAAGATGACAGTGAACCTAGAACATTTGACGAGTTATTCACAGAAAGAGAGGGATAATAAATGGCTACTACACCAAAAGTTGTTACACTTACCAATTCCAGCGTTGACATTTTAAACGCTATCAGAAACAACGCTACACAGAACTATCGTGACTATGTGCCAAAAGCAACTCCTGACGCTGACAGTATCAGACAGATTGGCGCTATCATCATGGACTATCCGCCTTTGCAGAATGAGTTTCTTTCTGCGCTGGTGAACCGTATCGGGCGCGTTCTTATCACATCCAAAATGTACGACAACCCTTGGGCGTTCTTTAAGAAAGGTTTGCTGGAATTTGGCGAGAGCGTTGAGGAAATTTTTGTAAACATTGCTAAACCTTTTCAGTTTGACCCAGCTGTTGCTGAAACTAACGTATTCAAAAGGGAAATCCCTGATGTAAGAGCGGCTTTCCATATTATGAACTACCAGAAATATTACAAGGCTACTATCAGCAACGACCAGCTTAGACAGGCTTTCCTTAGCTGGCAGGGTATTAGCGACCTTATTGCTAAGATTGTGGACGCTATGTACACTGGTGCAAACTATGACGAGTTCCAGACCATGAAGTATATGTTGGCCCGCCACATTCTTGATGGTCATATGTATCCGGTTGAAATTCCTACAGTTGAAACGGCTAACATGAAGTCCATCGTTTCCGTGGTAAAAGGGGTGTCGAACAAGTTTACTTTCCTTTCACCGAACTATAATTTAGCTGGTGTGCAGACATATACCGCTAAGAATGACCAGTATATGCTCATCAATTCACAGTTTGATGCTACCATGGACGTTGAAGTTCTCGCTTCTGCTTTCAACATGGACAAGGCAGAATTTTCCGGCAGGCGTGTACTTGTTGATAGCTTTGGTTCACTTGACACGGCTAGACTTGCGGAGTTGTTTGCAGGTGATAGCACCTATCAGGAAATCAGTTCTGACGAGTTAGAAGCACTTGACGCTATTCCAGCGGTTCTGGTTGACAGAAATTGGTTTATGATTTTTGACAATTTCTACAACTTCACTGAGCAGTACAACGGTGAGGGCCTTTACTGGAACTATTGGTATCACGTTTGGAAAACATTTTCTGTTTCACCGTTTGCCAACAATGCGCTGTTTATTCCGGGAACACCGGACGTAACTTCTGTAACCGTAACACCGTCTAGTTCAACTGTAGCGGCAGGACAGTCTGTGCAGTTATCAGCGAACGTTGTTACAACAAACTTTGCACCTAAGAGTGTTACTTGGACGGTTGACAGCGAATACGCTACTGTTGATAACAACGGTAAGGTTACTGTGCTTTCATCAGCACCAGCTTCTACTAAGATTACAGTAACGGCTGTCAGCACATATAACACCAGTAAGAAAGGAACAGCTACGGTTTCAACGCCAGCGGCTTAGTCCACAATTTTAATGAGTTATCCACAGATTATTGTGGATAACTCTATTTGAAAGGTTGATAAAATGTATATTGCACCTAACTCAACAATACGCATTTTGCGTAATGTTACAATAGACAACACATATCAACATACCATTCACTTCAATAGTTCAAGCGAACAGGCTTCATATTTTGCTGGTTTGGCTAAGTACACTGTAACTAATTATACCTACCAACGCAAAGAAAGAATTTTGCGTGTTGGTATTTTGGCTGACAATCTGTATGATTGCAACTATATCATGTTCCAAAACACATCTTTTGGTAATAAATGGTTTTATGCGTTTATAACCAACGTGGAATATGTGAATAATGAAGCTTCAAATATCACATTTGAACTAGACGTAATGCAGACATGGTATTTTGATTATACTGTTAGACCAAGCTTTGTAGAAAGGGAACACGTTGTTTCAGATAATATTGGTGAAAACCTTGTTCCAGACGATTTAGAACTTGGTGAGTATATTGCAGACGATTTTGACGGAACTAATCAGCTTGGTTCTAAAAGCATTGTGGTGGCGGCTACGTTTGACAAGAACTTGGACGATAACCCAGGTGGCACATATAGCGGTATTTACTCTGGCTTATATTACAACGTTTTCGATAGCTATGCAGATGTTAATGAGTTTATCAATGACGCTGTAAATGCTAATAAAGGTAGTGGTATAGTTTCTATCTTTATGATGCCGAAAAACATGGTAGGCGAAATCGGTGGAAGTGTTAAAACATATGATGTGAACAAGAGCAAGAAAGTGACAGGTCAAATTGATGGATACACGCCTAAGAACAATAAACTTTATACTTACCCATACAATTTCCTTTATGTTACTAACTTAAACGGTGTGGGTGTTCCGTTTCCGTATGAGTATTTCACAGACCCTACAAATTGCACATTTACAATGAGCGGAGATATGTCATGCAATCCACAGATTGTGCTATGCCCCACTAACTATAAGGGTGTATCAGCTAACTACAATGAAAAAATAATTCTTGATGGGTTTCCACAGTGTTCCTATAATACGGACTCTTTTAAGGCTTGGCTGGCACAAACTGGTGTATCACAGCTTGTTTCCTTAGCTGGCGGTGGTGCGGCGATTGCTGGTGGTTTTGCTAAGGCAGGCGCGGCAACACTCGCAGGTGGCACAGCTTTAGCGATAGGTGGTGTTCCTATTGCCGCTGTCGGTGGCATTGTCGCTGTTGCTGGTGTAGTTGCTGGCGTTATCCAGCACGCCACTTTACCAATGCAAGCACAAAACGCACAAGGTAATAGTGCTATGATGGCTTTAGGGTTGAAAGACTTTGCTTTCATGCACATGCACATTAGGGGTGAATTTGCTAAAATCATTGATGAGTATTGGAACGTATATGGTTACCCAGTCCATAGGGTAAAATTGCCTAATATCTCAACAAGGCGGCACTGGAATTATGTAAAAACGATTGACGTTAATATTGTTGGTAGCGTCCCGGCTGGTGATATGGCTAAGATTAAAGCTTGCTACAATAACGGTATAACCTTTTGGAGACATGGGGGTGAAGTAGGAAACTACTCACTTGACAACACTGTAGGAGGGGGTGATTAAATGGCTAAACGTAAAAATCGTGACCCATGGACAAGCGCATATCTGAATGACAGAACATACCAGCATTACTACAATAGACTGACAGAATTAGCTATCAGTATGTTCGAGTGGTCAGGTTTACCAGACAGCGTTGACCCTAGATTCCTTGAACTTACGTTGTTTTCTGACGGTATGGCTGTTTTCTTTAAAGATGATGTGATGGATAAGTACCTTGCATTACAAACCATGATAGGTGGAAATCTTGACGTTTACAGAATACCTAAGATTAGAACAGCATACGCCGTGAACGGTTACAATATGCCGCTAGATGAAACGAACTCTGTTATCATTTTCAACAATATGTTGCATACAAATTGTTTAACCGATGTTGAATTATTTGCGTATAAGCTTTATGAGTGCGATAGAACTATGATTACTAATCTTAAAGCGCAGAAAACGCCTGTTATGATAACCTGTGATGAAAACCAGAGGTTGACTATGAAAAATCTTTATGCACAATATGATGGAAATGAACCGTTCATTTTTGGTGGTAAAGATATTGACATGAAAAAAGTGCAGGCTATTGTGACTGGCGCACCGTACGTTGCTGACAAGGTATATGAAACCAAAACACAGATATGGAATGAAGCTATGACATATCTTGGTATCAGTAATGTTAGCATGGCTAAGAAAGAACGTATGATTACAGATGAGATAAGCAGAAATATGGGTTCAACTGTTGCGTCTCGCTATACAAGGCTGGAAATGAGAAAAGAAGCTTGTAAGAAAATCAATGCTATGTTTGGACTTAATATTGGTGTAGAGTATCGTGCAGACATTCAAGCCTATACTGATGAAGATGTGGGTAAATATGTGAACGAAACTGATGTAGAAGATGAAAAGGTGGAACGTGATAATGAGTAAATACACAACAGAAGTGCGTTATATTTGCGAAACCGCCGCTGGGCTACGTAAAAGTGAGGGACTTTTTAATGTTAATCAAATTATTGCTAAGGCAGTTCCTAAAATATTTGATTTTGACTTTCCTATGTTTGATGAAAACTATAGACACGTTCTTGAAACAAAAATCTTGCGCCACTATTACACCCGTGAAATAGGTTTAGAAACGGTTGGTTTATGGAAGTTAAAGCTAGAAACAAAGTTAAACGAAATTATGCCATATTACAACCAGCTATACAAAAGCGAGTTGTTAGAATTTAACCCGTTTTATGACGTAGACTTAACGAGAGACCATAAGTTAACAAGAAATGAAACTGTAGATAAAAAAGAAACTGTTAACACGTCTGAGGACAGCAACACAGACGAAAGTACAACAAGTGATAGCACTATTAACAATACTACAAGTTCAACATCGGATGAAAATGCAACTGCAACAAAAACGCATTATGATAAGTATAGCGATACACCACAGGGTAGTTTGCAAAACGTACAAAATGACACATACTTAACTAACGCCCGTATGATTAACGATAACGACACGCAAACGGACAAAACAACCGTTAACGGAACAGGCGAAAGCAAAGGAAACACAAACGCGGAATCATCCCGTGAAACACGCCGTAACGTTGATGTTAACACTACTAATAGTCAAGGTTTAAACAGCCTTGACGATTATGTAGAACACGTTAAGGGAAAAAACGGTGGTGCATCTTATCCATCGTTGTTAAAAGAGTTCAGAGAAACATTTATCAACATTGATATGATGGTTATAGGCGAATTATCAGAACTATTTTTTAATCTATGGTAAGGAGGTTTTACAATGACTGAATTTAATAATGTAAACTTTGTTCATTGTTGGTGTAATAAAATTTTACCGCTTGTGTATGATGATAGTTTGTCATACTATGAAATGTTATGTAAATTCAAAGACGCACTGAATCAGGTTATAGAAAATATAAATAATCTGCCTGACTACATTAAGGATTCAATAAAAGAATTACTTGAGGGTGAGGGAATTAATGATATTATCAGAGAGGTTCTTTCTTCGATGTATTTTATTAACGTTAAAAATCCGCCCAGTGGTTATACACCCGCTAAAGGTGATGGGGTTACAAATGATACCACTGCATTGAATAATCTTATTCAGCATGCGGCAGAAAATAACGCTTATTTGTTCTTCCCTGCCGGTAACTACATTGTCAATGGCTTAACGTTAAAAAATAATGTTTCCTTAATTGGCGAAGATAGATACACAACTATTATCACTAATGCGGCGTCATCCAATAAAGATGTTATTAGCGGCGCATTAAGTAACTGTACGATTTCTAATATTATGGTTAATGCTAATATGCAATCGCAGTCACAAAATGTTAGTTGTATTAAGGCAAACGCAACAGATATTTTATTAACTAACCTTATTCTAAAAAACAGTTTTGATTCTTTAAGTTTAATATGTGATGGATATGTACAGGGTAACTCAATCGTATTTGACGGTATTCAAAATGATGCTATATCTTTAAACGGTAGCGGAGTTTGTGATTTTGACAACATTGTTTTTACAAGAGTATCCCCGTTAAATGGTAGGACGCTTGTAAATGTGCAGGGCGATAACAAGCATTTAACAAATTTGTTGTGCAATGATAATTGCGTTAACGGTGTTATTGTCAACGGAAATAATAACCGAATAAGCGGAGTTATCACAGCCGCTGCAAATACAGTTAATAATACGGGTAACAATCTTATTAACATTTTCACAGGTAAAACTGAATATAATCAAACGGGGGAAGTTGTAACCACAGCTACTTCTATAAAAGAAACTTTAACCGCCGATAAGATTGTTAATTCTGCCAACATCACCGAAACATTAACGGGCGATAAGTCAGTAAACGCGGAAAACCTAAACGAAACACTAAAAGGTAACAAAACCGTTTCTATCGGTGAAGATTTAACGCAATCAGTAACAGGAAATTACACTGAAACTATTTTAGGAAATAAAACAGTTAATGCGGATTTAATTTATTTAGACCTCACACAGCCTTTAAAATATGCTAACGTTAAGGTTCTTAATTCCTACTTTAATTATATCGATATGCAGGACAGAGAGGGAAACCCGTATAAAGTTTTAGTGTCGAGCGATGGAACAAATTCTTTGAGTAATGCAAGGGCACAAAATATTACAGCGCGTAGAATTGGCAGAATTTTAACTCCAAATAACAATAATTTTGCGGATGCGGGAGAAACACTTAACTATTCTTATGCGCAGGGTTCGTTTGTGTTTGAAGATAAAGGTAAAATATTGGTTGCTTTTATTCCTTATAATACCGCAGATTTTCAGCTTAACAATGATTTAATGTTGAGAGAGTATAGTATTGTTGACGGGTCATTAATCAGGGAAAAAGTTGTCCCTAGTGGGGGGCACGGTAACGGTATTGGCTATAACCCTAAAACAAATACTGTATATATCGTTCAGTGTTTTATGTGGGAGAGTAAAGGGGTTAATAAGGGCTCTAAGTTTATACTGGAATTGGATTATGAAACGTTAAGTGTTCAAAAAACGTATGAAATTCAAACAGATTTTGTTAGAGATTTAACATTTGTTTCGTATGATATTGTAACTGGTAAACTCTGGACAGGAGATTCATACTACATTTTAGAAATTGACCCCGTGACCCATGCAGTTTTACAGACAATACCTGTTAAATATCCAGCGTCACTTGCTAAAGGTTTTACTACTCAAAGTGCGTATGTACATAATGATATTATGTATGCTGTTATTAGCAAGCCAGAAATGCTTATTATGCACGATACAAGCGGTAACTATGTTGCAATGTATAATATGCCTTATTGGGCGGGTGGTATATTCCCGTGGGGCGAAAACGAAAGTTTAACTATGCTTAAAGACGGTACGCTCTATATAACAACCTGCGGTGATGCTGGAATCGGGGGTGAACATGAAATGACACAAATTTTTGCTGTTAATCCGGAACAGACGCAGGCGTATTATCAACCGTATTATGGTAACTTTACTTTTTATTCACAATTATATGTTGATTCAAAAGCAACAGGATTTAACCCTGATGGAACAGAATCCAACCCATTTAAGATAGCCGCTGAAGCTGTGCAGATTTTACACAGCCCCGAATACTGGAAGCAGAACGTAATTGTTAACTTTGTTAAAGGCTCATATGATTCGTTAAGGTTATATGATATTAATAACAAAGATTTTCAATGTAATGATTCTACGTTTTCGATGCTTGCCGCTTCACGATGTGCGAACCTTTATTTTAATCACATTGTTATAGATAAAACTAATTTTAACTTACCAGAAGCTATTCTTATGTTAAGAGTTGAGGGAGCAAAGTTTAACGAGTGCTATCTTAAAAAAAGTGATGCTATGGATAATATTCCTGGTTGCGTTATTAAATTAGAATATAGCGCAATCACATGGGTTGGAGGGACTAAACCTACTGACAATAGTTTAATAAACATTGAAACTTATACTGGCAACACATTGTTTAACCTACTTAACAGCTCATGGATTTGTGAATACAGGCTTAGAAACATGAATTTTAGTTACAATAAGATTATTCCAACAAGTTATGTGCTTTGTTCTACACCTGTTTCCGTAGGCAAATCACAACCACTTAACGATGCGATAACGAGTGGTAAAGTTGACGTGGTTAATTTAAGGAAGAACTTTAGATTTATAAATTTTTATATTGAAACAAATCCATCAAGAAATGAAAAATTCACTTTTTACCTCGTTAATAAAGCAAGTGCCGATTACTATATTAGATATTATAATTTACCTGATACACCCGCGTTAGGTGGCTTTGTTGGACATTTTCACGAATTGGTTGTTAGGGTTACTGACACTGATGTGTCATTAGTTCGGGATAACACAATTGACTTAACAGCAAAAGCGGAAACAGGGGCGGTAACAGCAAGTATAGCTACGGGCGAAAGTAGGATTATGTACGTTGAAATTTCTGATAATTAAGGTTAATTTGTGAAATAGTGCTTGACTTAACCACCTTTTTATAGTGTGCTTAATGTGCAAAATAAAAGGTGGTTAAATTATGAAACTGACTGGGTTAAAAAGTGCAAACCTGAGCGGTCTGATGTGCAAAATGAGAAGGGGGCGTTTTAGTTAAAGG